>Ga0265297_10005543_pt1 | contig 19153 bp, 24 predicted proteins | sample Munlanlwell13791_FD_192502 | JGI IMG/M metagenome (GOLD analysis project Ga0265297, IMG submission 192502) | Leachate microbial communities from a municipal landfill in Southern Ontario, Canada - Leachate well 137-91 | ecosystem: Engineered > Solid waste > Landfill > Unclassified | place...
CGACGGCCCCGGCTTCGAGCGAAGACGAAGAGTATATCCGGCGGCATTGTGCGGCGGACGCGGACCTCGACGCCCCCGAAGACGGCCCCGGCTCGACGGCCCCGGCGGGCGAAGAAAAACCCTTCGCGTGTACGGATATGTCAGAGTGGGAAACCTTGGGCGCGGACGGTATCGAGGGCGTATTTTCTGGCGGGCTATTCCCACGCGGCACGGTTGGGCTTTGCGTGGGCGAACCTGGCGCGGGCAAGACTGAAGCACTCATACAGGCGGCGGTGACTTGCACGACGGCCTATCAGACTTTGGCGCAACTGCACGCGGACGGCCCCGGTAAGGCCCTGCTTGCACTTGCCGAAGACGGCCCCGAAATTGCCGCTACCCGGCTCCGCGCGACGTGCGACGGTTGCCCCGTCCCCGTTGACGCGGTAGACGCGGCCATACGCGAAGGGCGGCTTGTGTTTCGTTGTCTGGACCCGGCCCCGCTTTTTCAGTCTGACGGCATGGGCGGGCTTGTGCGGTCCAAGGGCTTTGCGGCCCTCGAAAAGCAAGCAAGCGAGGGCTGGAACCTACTTGGACTCGACCCCTTCATTGCCTACTCTGGCATGACAGACGAAAACAGCAATGCACAAATGGCGATCGTCATGGCGGGGCTTGTCCACCTGGCGCGCGTAGCAAACGGTTGCGTATTTGTCACACACCACACCAGCAAAGCGCGCAATGCGGAGAAGCACCAGTATGCCGGGCGCGGCGCGGTCCAAATGGTAGCGGCGGCGCGGACCGTCATACTATTGACCGTACCCAACGAAGACCGGCGCAAAACCCTTGACCTGCTACCCCATGAACGGGCGATAGAGTGGACCTGGGTGAAGTCCAACTATGGCGAACTCCCACCCCCGCAAGTCCTGCTACGCGGCCCCGGCGGCGTCCTGCTTTCGAGCGGCGCGGCAAACCTTGGGCGGCGGTCTGCCATTATCGGCGCGCTTGTGGACATTCTGACCTCGACCGGCGCGCGCTTCACCCGGCGCGAACTCTCCGGCTTTGGCGGCAAGGTGGCGCAAGAAATACGCGACGCCCTCAAAGACCGTACCGGGCGCGAACTCTCCCGAAGCGCGCTTGAGCATGCCATAGACGCCGGTCTCCGCGACGGCGATCTAGTCGCGGTCCCTACCCCCACGGCTGGGCGCGCGCGGGTAGAAATACTACCCCCCAACGAAAGAACTTTCGGACTTTCGGCAACTTCCGGCAAGGGCGACTTGCCACAAGGGTTAAACCATTGAAAACAAAGGGCTTAGGTATGCTGAAAAACTTTCGGCAAAAAAACTTTCGGCAAAGGCAACTTTCGCACGACGTAAAGCCTTTATTTTCAGGCACTTACAACTTCCGGCACTTTCGGCTCTCTAAAGAGAGAGGGAAAGCCTGCCGAAAGTCGGCTTCCCTCTCTCCCTCTGGCAAGCCAATATCAAGTTTTGCAGACCCGGCGGGAGTCGCTACCCGCGCCACCTGGCATTGCCCGGCTGGGAGTAGCGGGTCTGTATCGGGCACCCCTCATACGGCGGGAATTGCTCCCCGGACCATGCGCGGCCCCGGCGTACCGTATGAGGGCGGGGCTTTAATTCGTCTTTCCCATTCCGTTCCTTTCCTTGTTGTGTTGTCGCGCGGCCCGTTATGCCGTGCGGCGGCACGGGCTGGGCGCGTATGGCCATGCGCGCCTGGCCCCTTCCTTGCCATTCCCCTGCACGCGGCGGGCTTGGAGTCGCCCGTTCCATACCGTGTCACCGGCCACGGTCACCGCGCGCGGAAGCCGGACGCCCACCCCCCCAACCGGGCGCGCCAGACCCTCACCGGCCTGGCGCGCCCAACGGGGCGGCGGGTCCTTCCGGGGCGGGAAAGCAACGAGCGGCTGCGCATGAACTTCGCATTTTTTCGAGACTGTTAGCACATACGGAGCGTACTACCATTGCGATACACAATGATACACGGCGTTACAACCCGCGCGCGGCGCGGTAGAAAAGGACTCTCCACTATGGCAAGCGACCTCGAAGCCCTTATCGAGTGGCACCGGCGGCACGGGTTTGAACTCGTTCCCCTGAGCGGCTCGACCTTCGCCCTCATGGGCGCACCCTCAACCCCGACCGGCAAGACCGGCGGCGAATAAGGACACGAACCTATGAACCCCCTTTTTGACACCTCAACGATATGGGCTGCCGAAGACCGGCACCTTCGCGGCATGCTCGACACGGCCCGGCGCATGGCGGCGCGGCCCTCGACCTCGAAGACCACCTCGACGCCCCCGCCTGAAATTCTGAGCATTGACGGCGGCATTGCAACCCTTCGCATTGACGGCCTATTGCTTCGCCAGCATGACGCGGACCTCGAAGCGGCGGGCGTTGCCAACACCGGCTACGGCGAAATTGGCGCGGCTCTCGACGCCCTCGACGGCGCAACCGGCCTTGTCCTGGCGGTCAACTCCCCCGGCGGGAGCGCGCAAGGCTGCGGCGCATGCGCGGACCTTATCCGCGACACGGCGGCGAAAATTCCGGTTGTGGCGCACATATCCGTTATCGGCGCAAGCGGGGCGTATTGGCTTGCGTCCCAAGCGAACCGGATCATTGCGGAGCGCGACGCTATTGTTGGTAGCGTGGGCTGCTTTTCCGTCATGCGCGACTATTCCGAAATGCTCGAAGGCGCGGGTATCAAGACGCACGTCTTGCGCTATGGAGAGCGCAAGGGCGCGCACATTGTTGGCGCGCGGCTGACCGAAGGGCAACTCGCTACCGAGCAAGGCATTGTTGACGCCCTGGGCACGGCATTCCTCGAAGCGGTCACACGCGGACGCGGGCGGCGGCTGGGGCGGCACCTGGGCGAAGTCCAAAAGGGCGGCTACTGGAGCGGCCTTGACGCGGAGCGGCGCGGTCTTGTGGACGGCACCGGCCACCTCGACACGGCGCGCGCGGCCCTCAAGACGGCCTCGACGGCACCGGCGGCGCATGACGCGGCGCGGCTGGCGTATATGCGCGAACTCGACAAGGCCCGCGCCACCGGCCTTACCTACGTTGAGGCTATGCGGTCTGTGGCAACGGCTCAACCGAACCTTTACCGCGCTTACGCGGGGAGGGAATAGCATGCACCTCGACCCCAAAACCCGGCAAGCCCTCCGGCGCGTTGCGCAAAGCGCGATCCGGCAAGGCTGCACCCTCGAAGACGCGGCGCAAAGTGCGCGCTGGCGTTTCTTGCGCACCTGCCCGTTGCGGGTAGACGAAGCCCAAGCGGAACTCGAAGCCCTGCGCGCGGCCCGGCCCGATCTGGACTTCGCGCATGCCCTATCGGAACTTTGGGACCTCGACCTCGACGCGGCGCGCATGCGGCTGGCCCGGCACCCTCTGGCGCGCCCCGGCATGCGAACGCGGTACTAACATGCACCTGGGCGCGATAGTGAACCGGCTGCTTGCGGACGTTGAAGCCCGCTTCGAGCGCGAAGACGCGGCGCACGACCTCGACCGGCTGCGCGGCATGCTGGCAGACATCGGCGCGGAACTCGACGCGGCCAAAGCCGAAGGCGACCTCGACGCTATCGCCCAACTCACTGTTTTGGAATACCTGGTACAACGCGATTTATCGCAAAAGGAAAACCCCCATGCTTAGACAGAAAACGACCCCGGACCTTGTACCGACCGCTGACGAACTGCGCGAAGAGACGAAGGCAACCTCGGCAAAGAACGAAGACCTGGCGCGCACCCTCGCTGACCACCTGCGCGCGGAAAACGAAGCCCACAAGCGCGGCGACCTCGACGCCGCAATGCGAGCGGGCACGGAAAGCAACGCCTGCGCGGTAACAGCGGCGCACAATTCCGGCCTTGCGCTGGCCTTGGGCGCGTATGCCGACACGCGCGGCGTCTTCGAGCGCGAAGAGCGGGCAACGGCCCTCGACTACGAACTGGCGGCCTGCCGGGGCGAACTGGCGGACCTGAAAAAGAAAAGCGCGGCCCCCTGGCGCATTGCCATGTACGAAGGCGCGGCGGCGGAACTGGCGCGCCAGATCAAGACCATGCGCACCGACGCGGACAGGGAGCGGCGCGTACTCAAGAACCTTGAGCGCTGGCTCGAAGCCCTCGACGAAGACAAGCCGGAGACCTGGCCCAAGACGGCCCAAGAGCAAGCGCGCATGACACAAAAGCATTGGGCGGCGTGCATTGCCAAGGCGCGCGAAACCGGCGTACTCATGGGGCTGACGCAAACCCCGATCTCGATCTGGTAAGGCTTGACCCGCGCACCCGGCGTACCAGTAGCACGGCGGGCAATGGGGCGGCGCGCCCTTCGTGTAAAGCGCGCTGCCCCGCGCGGGTATCCAACTGAAGGAGGTGAATTTCATGGACAGCATTTCCATTGTCCCCCGGCTGCTTACCGTGCGCGACGCGGCGCGCTATTTGGGCGTCTCCACGTCCTACCTGAACCAAGGGCGGCTCGACGGCCTGAGCAAGTCCCCCGGCTTCGTGCGGCTGGGGCGTTGCGTGCGGTACGACGTACGCGACCTCGACGCCTGGATAGAGGCGCGGCGGGCGCGTTGCGGCTCGAACTCCCTCCGGGCTTGACCTGCAACGCCACACACGGCGCGCCCCTGTCCCCCTCGACGGCGGGCGCGCTGGCGTTTTGGGCGCAATGCCTGAAACCGGCGCGCCACAATGCCCCACACGGCGCGCACACCTTCACCGGTATGCAGACCTGCCCCGGCTCCGGCATGCGCGACACGGGGCAACACCGGCACAATATGGGGCGGTCTGGCATGCGGGGCGGGCGGGTCCTTCCGGGGCGAAGGAGAGCCGAGCCGCCGCGCATGCACTTCGCATTTTTTTGGGACTGTTAAACCTGCTATGTGTGCTATTATATAGAAAAGGGCTATTTGGTGCCAGCAAAAAGCAGCACATACCACCGGGATGACATGGACGCGCGGCGCGCCGAGGGCCGCGAAGTCAACCTGTCTGCGGTTGTGGACCCTGCGCGGCGTGCTGGATGTGCGCGTGATTTGGTGCTATTTGGGCTGACGTATTTCTCGACGGCGCATCCTGTGCGGTGGTCCAAGCCGTTGTTATCTTCGGAGTTAGGCGACAGGCATGTTGAGGTGGCCGGATATTTCCAGCACATCATTCTGCATGGCGGGTTGCAGGCTGTGGCCGCGCCGCGCGGTTTCGGGAAGGATACGTGGGCAACGGTTGCGTTGATTTGGGGGATTCTGTACGGGCATATCAAGTGTGCGGTTCCGGCGTGTTTCAAGATCGAGGATTCCAAGCGGTTGATTGGGCGCATCAAGACGCAGATTGAAATGAACGAGTGGCTTGCGGAGGATTTTCCGGAGGTCGTGTGCTGTGTCCGTCAGTTGGAGCGAAGTCCCCAGCGCGCGGCCAAGCAAACGTGCGAGGGTGCGTTTACGCGGATACGATGGGGTGCGCAGTTGCGGTTCCCGGACATGCCGGGCGCGGCATCGGCGGGCGCGTGGATAATTCCGGGTTCAATACGCGCGTCCATTCGCGGGCTGTTGACTGAGGACGGCACGCGGCCGGACTTCGTATGCTTGTCGGACCCGCAGACGAAGGGGACGGCGAAGAGCCAGGGGCCTGAGGGCCAGACCGACAGCATCATGGAACAGATCAACCAAGACATTGCAGGGCTGGCATCGCACGAGGAGCCGCTTTCGTGTTTGGCGCTTGTGACGGTTATTCGCGAGAACGATGTGGCCGATCAACTGACCAGCCGGACGCTGAACCCGCAATGGAGCGGCGTGCGGTTTGGCGCCTTCGAGGCGTGGCCTTCGGACATGAGCCTCTGGGAACAATACCACCGGCTGCTGTCTGATGGCGTGCGCGGCGATGATAGGGACGGGCGGCAGGCGCATCGGTTCTATCTGGACAACCGCGATGCAATGGACGCGGGCGCGGCTGTGAGTTGGCCGGGCGCGTATGTTCGGCGGCAGGCAATGGACGGTAGCGATACCGAGGTATCCGCCATCCAGCACTACATGAATATCTTCTGGCGCATCGGCGAACGGGCGTTTTTGACTGAGTACCAGAACGATCCGCCGAAGGCGGAGGACAGCGTGGGCGGGCTGACCGTGGCGCACATCGAGCAACGCATCAACGGGCATCCGCTGCACATCGTGCCGCGGGAGTATGTGCGGGTTGTGCGCGGCATAGACATCGGCGGGCGCGAGATTCATTATGTGACTATTGCCGCCATGCCTGATTGTACGGCGGCTGTGGTGGATTATGGCATCATAGACACGGGCATGGGCGAAGATGATAGGACCGATGCCACCGTACGGCGTCCGGCGCTTGAGCATCGCATCCAAGAGACGCTGCGCCAATTACGGGAAGAGGAAGAGGCAGGTCTGTACCTAGATTCTGAGGGCAATCCGGTGCATGTTGAGTTGACGCTGTTGGATTGCCGGTACATGCGCGAGGGCGTGCGTCGGTTTGCGGCGGAAGCGGGGCCGAAATATCGCATGATACAGGGGCATGGCAGCACACAGGCGCGGCGCTTTTCGAGGCCAAACCCTGACAAGAAGAAGCGCGTAGCGGAGCACTGGTATGCAACCCGGCAACCGGAAGGCCATTGGGAATGGTTTCTGGATGTGGACCATTGGAAGATGTTCGTGCATCAACGGTTTTTGCAAGACCGTGGCACACCTGGCGCGCTGGCGCTGTTTGGCGATGCGCCGGAGATGCACCGGCGGTATGCGAAACATATCACCGCTGAGGATTGGGACCCGGCGAAGGGCAAGTGGATACAACGCAGCAAATTCAACCATTACTTCGATTGCACGGGCTATGCTTTTGCGGCGCTGGATATGCTGGGCGTTCGGCTGATTGCCGGGCGTCCGGTAGTGCGGAAGGAAGCGCCGCAAGCAGGCGGCGTTGTGGTAACGGACATGCGGACAGGCAAAACCAGCGGCATTAGGAGCCGCTACTGAGGAGGAAGGAATGAAGCGTAAACCGCAATCCAAGACCGCCGCGCGCGTGACGGGCGTGGTGGTGCATACCCGCGAGGTAATCGAGGCGGATGTTGCGTTGCCGCGCCCTGACGTGGTGGCGGCGCGCGTTGTGTATGTGTTCCCGACGCGGGTTCATTGCCCACGATGTGGCAGCCTGCAAACGCGGAGGTACTCACAGGATGGCATTGTCCAATACCGACAATGCCAGGCGCCGATCTGCCGCTGGCGGTTCAAGATTATCGGCGAAACCATTTTGACTAAGTAGTCAATTTCTCGCTGTTTTCCTATTCCTATTTCATGCGCTATCCTCTACAATAGACAGTAGAGCGCGGACCCGTCCGGCCAGACGCCCGCGTTAAAAAGTATATGCCGGTCCCGTGTACACGGCGGGATCGGCTAATTTTTTTGGAGATGCGCATGGCACTTACGAGTGTATCTGAGGCGTTGACACAGGCGGCAACCTACGCCGTCTGGTTTGGCAACTCTGCATCGGCGGCGCTTCGCTATGAGGCGCTGGTGTATTTGCGGGACAACCGCGGGCAGGCGCAGGCCGTGGGCGGGGCATCGCTATCGTGGGCCAGCATGGACCTCGAAATCGAGCGCCTTGTTAATTACCTGAGCACCACATCATCCGCCGGCCTTGCCGCGCGTAGCACGTTTACGCGCAGCGCATTCAGGTACATATGATGTGGCCATTTAACGCAAATAAACCAGCCGCGCCAGCGCGCAAGGCGGCCACGCCGCGCATCGAAAACAGTACCGGCGTATACACCGCGATGGGCTACCGTTCGCGCCGTGTGGCCGTTGAGGATGGGCGCAGCGAGATTACAGCGTCCGGTTCATATCATGTACGCTGGGACCGTAAGCAGTTGATCGCGCAGAGCCGGGCGTTCATGCGCGACAATCCGATCTACCGCGGCATGATCGAGCGGGCCTGTGCGTACATTGTCGGCAACGGTTTCAACCTGCATCCGCAATTCGAGGATGACGCCGCAAACAAAGACGCTGAGCGGCTGTGGGCTGGCTACTGGAAAAATCCGGAGGTGCGCGGGCTACTGTCCGGGCCGCGCCTCGAATTGCAGACCTGTCGAGAACTACTGACGTGCGGCGACACCGCGTTGCTCATGGTTGCCGACTCGAAATTGCAGGCCATCGAAGCAGAGCAGATTACCGCATCGAGCAACGAAGACGGCATAGAGTTTGACGCCGTGGGCCGTCCGGTGAAGTTTCTCGTGGCGCCGTACGCCGCAACCGGATTTCCTGACGCCAGCAACGTCAAGGCTTATCCGCGCAATGCCGTGTTGTTCATCGCGGACCCTGACCGGCCTTCGAGCGCGAGGGCTGTGCCGCCATGCCAGTCCGTGTTTTCGATGCTGCATCGCTTGAACGATGTATGTGATTCTGAGGCGCTTGCATGGCAGACGCTTTCTCGGCTGGCCGTGACAATCACGCGCGATTACGGGCCTGAAATGGGCTACGCCGAAAGCGAGGCGTCCACTGTGACGCCGGATGTGCGCGTTAACACGCACGACTTCGGGCTGATTTTCCACGGCAATCCCGGCGATGAAATCCGCGGCATCGAGCGCAACATCCCCGGTCAGAATTTCGGCCAGTCTGTTGAGATGTTTATGCGGCTGATTGGCCTTCCTCTTGGCCTGCCCCTAGAGGTGACGCTGTTAGATTGGACGAAGAGTAATTACTCCCAATCGCGAGCAGTATTGGAGCAGGCTTTTAAGATGTTCAGCACGTGGCAGAGCGTGCTTGAAGATGCGTTTTTGCGCCCGGCGTTCATCCGCGTGTGCAAGCAATGGCAAGCCTCGAAACTGTTACCGAAAGAAATTGACCCGGCGCGGCACTCGTGGATCAAGCCTTCGTTCCCGTGGATTGACCAGTTGAAAGAAACGAACGCTTACGGTGCGCGGATAGACCGCGGCTTTGCCACATACGCGCAAGTGTGCAAAAGCCTGGGCGATGACCCGCGCGAGGTGGCGGACGCCCGCGAGGCGGAAATCCGCGCGGCCATCGAGCGCGCCAAGCGCATCGAGGAAGAAACCGGCGTGGCCGTTCCGTGGCAAACATTTTGTGGGCTGTCCACCGCGCCAATGACACCGCCAGCACCGGAGCCGGAGCCGGTAGAGGTGACCATGAAAGGGGGCGTCAATGGTTGATTGGGGCAGCATCATTTGGGCGGCGGATGACCGCACTTTGCGCGGCATTCTGGCGCAAGTAGAGCAAGTGCGCGCGGCGCTTTCTGTAGAACTGCCGGAGCCACTTGAGCGTAGCATCCTTACCATGCAGCCGGATGGCACAGCGGAAATCGCCATTACCGGCCTGCTACTTCGCCAGCGCGATGAAATGCTTGCGTTTTGGGGCGTTGAGAATACCGGCTACGATGAAATCGTGCGTGCCATTGACGTTGCCAAAGCGCAGGGCGCGCGCGGCATTCTGCTTTCCATTTCCAGCCCTGGCGGCGATGCGCAGGGTGTGGGCGTGGCCGCGGACGCCATTTATAACGCACGGGCTAATCTGCCCGTTGTAGCGCACATTTCGGGCATTGGCGCAAGCGGTGCGTATTGGCTTGCATCGCAGGCCACGGAAATCAGCGCGGATCGGGACGCCATCGTTGGCAGCATCGGCGTGTTTTCCGTGATGCGCGACTTTTCCGAAATGCTCGAAGGCGCGGGCATTAAAACGCACGTCTTGCGCTTTGGCGAATACAAGGGCGCGGGCGTTGTGGGCGCAGAAATCACAGAAGGACAACTGAGCGTTCAGCAGGATTATGTGAATTCGCTGGGCGCGCAGTTTGTAGAAGCGATTGCGCGCGGGCGCGGCGCTGTGTTGTCCAATCCGGCGGCAGTGGCAACCGGGGCGTATTGGATTACCGGCGAGGCGATCAAGCGCAATTTGGTGGATGCCGAGGGCGAGGGCAAAACCGCGCGAGGCAGGTTGTCTGCCCGCATTGAAGGGAAATCACAGATGGAGAAAGAACTCCAAGAACTCAAGGCGCAGATGGCGGAAATGAAAACCGCACATGCCGCCGAACTGGAACAGGCACGGGCGGATGCTCGCGCGGACGCCCTCGCCGAATTGCAGGCGATGTCGGCGGCGATGCCGGTTGATTTTGCCGTGGCGCAATTCACGGCGGGCGCGGACCTCGTGACTGCGCGGCTGGCACACGCGGAACTCGTTATCGCCGAAAACGCGGAACTGAAAGCGCGTCTGGCGAAGGCCGAGGAAATGCCGCCAGAAGACGAAGAGGAAGGCGAGGGCGAAGAAGAGGAAGAGGAAGATGAAGAACAGGCAGCTGTGAATCAAACGCCTGTCAGCGCCGCAAGCGCCGATTTCCTTTCCGCCGTTGACGCCTACCGCGCCAAGCATGACTGTGGCTATGCGGCTGCGGCATCCGCCGTTGCCAAAGCACAACCTGAACTTTACCGCGCCCACGTGCGGCGGTAACGAAGGAGAATTACAATGGCTGTTACGACTGAAAAATGCAAGACGTTTGTTGCGGGCGAGGCGCTTGAAGCCTACGCGCGCGTCAAACTCGACTCGACCGCCGGGCAGGTGGTTTATGCCGATGCCTCCGACGACGTAAATTACATTGGTGTGACGCAGGCCGCCGCCGCTTCTGCTGCGCTTGTCAGCGTGCTGTTCAAGGAATATGGCGGCACGCTCAAGGTGCAGGCCGCGGACTCGTTCAGCGCGCACGCGACCCTGTACGCCGCCGACGATGGAACTGTTACCGACACCGCTACCACGGGCACGACCCAGTTGGGCTATGCGCTGGAAGCGGCCACGGCTGCGGGCGGTGTTATCGAGATGCTTCCGTCCGAGTATTGGGCGGCGGCGACCAAGTTGTTCCCGGTTACCCTGGGCCTGGGCAACGTCACCGTCCACGATGCGCCGGGCACGGCCATCATCACCGCCACGGCCACCAATGACGATCTGGCGCTGGTGCGTTCCACCGCGACGCAGATCACCATGCTCGAAACCACGGACTACGGCGGCACCACCAACGGCGCGCAGTACGCCATGATTTGGGGCATCCCGCTTCCCGACAACTACGTTGCCAGCGATGACGTGAAAATCCGCGTCAAGGGCGGCATGGTTGCGGTTGCGGACACCACGGCCACCGTTGACCTGAATGTGTACGAAGATGGCACCACGACCGATCTTTGCGCCACGACCGCGCAGAGCATCAACTCCACCACAGCGGCCACGAAGGATTTCACGATTACGGATGCGGGCCTGACGGCTGGCGACTTGCTGAACGTGAAAGTCACTTTGGCGGTTAATGACAGCGGCGACGCATCGGCCAACATTCAGGCGTTCATTTCGCAAATGACGCTTGTCGCCGACTGCTTGCAGTAACGGCACAACAAAAGGAGATTGAACAATGGCTGTTGATTATGCAACCTACGCAACGCCGCGCGCCGATCTGGCCCGTGCGTTCATGGAATATGCGCCCGAAGGCGCAACCTTCATTGCCGATGCAATTCTGCCGCCTGTTATGGTTTCGACCAAGACCGGCACTTACACCAAAATCACGCGTGAGAGCATCCTCAAGCGCGCAAATGCCAAGCGCCAGATGGAGAGCGGCTACAACCGCATTTCGATTGTTGGCGAAGATGCAACGTGGGCCTGCGAAGAGCGCGGCCTTGAGTATCCCGTTGGTGATGACGTGCGCGCGATGTACAAGAACGACTTTGACGTTGACATGATCGGCGTCAAGCACCTGCGCCACAAGCTGCTTCTGGAGCGCGAGTATGCGGTGAAATCGCTTATTCAAGCCACCACATACACCAGCGGAGGCGCCACGCTGTACACGGACGTTTCTAGCGCGCCGTGGGATGCCGTTGATTCCGACGCCATTGGCCACGTTGCCGACGCTTCGGAAATCATCCGCACCAATTCCGGCGTACAGCCTGACACGCTTGTGATTTCGCGGGCCGTGCTTGCAAACCTGCTGAGCAATACCGCGTTGGTTGCGCGCTTCCCCGGCGCGGCGGCCATTACGCAGGAACTGCTTATGCAGAACATGGCCGCGGTTTTCGGGCTGACCAAGTTGGTTGTCGGCAACGTGGTTTACGACACCACGGAAGAGGGCGTGGCGTCCACGCTGTCTGACCTGTGGACCGACGACTATGCTTTTATCTGCAAGACCGCGAATCCCGGCGACCCGATTGACGTGCCGAGTGTGGGCCGTACGTTTGTGTGGATGGAAGATTCCTCGATTGATCTCGTTTACGAGACCTACCGCGAAGAGCAGATTCGCTCCACCATTCACCGCGCCCGCCAGCACGTGGACGAAGTGTTGATTGAATCGCAATTCGGCCACCTCTTGAAGGTGGATGCGTAAGTTTCCATTCCGTTCCGTTCCTTTCGTTTGAGTGGCGGGGGCTGCACTGGCAGTCCCCGCCGTGGGCGAAACCAAAAGAAGGATGTTTGACATGGGCGAAGAGACAAAGAACATGACATGCGAAGTGGTACAGCAACAGGCCGAAGTAGCCATTCCCGAACTGCGCAAGATCAACATCGGCGCGGGCGAGAATCCTGTTTCCGGCTACGAGAACTGGGACCGCAAGACGGGGCAGGAAGCGTTCCCGCTTGACACGCCTGACGGTTCCTGTGCTGAAATCCGCGCATCGCATATCCTAGAGCATTTCCACCGTTTGCAGGTAAAGGACGTGCTGCTTGACTGGCGGCGCGCGCTTGCGCCGGGCGGATTGCTGAAAATCAGCGTGCCGGACTTTGGCAAACTGGCGAACGCCTACGTTTCCGGCAAAGCGCCGGAACTGTTCACTGATTTCGTTATGGGCAGTCATTCAGACGCCGATGATGTACATCATTCGCTTTTTGACCAGACGCGCCTTGTCAACCTGCTTGCGGAATGCGATTTTACGCACATTACACGCTGGGACGCAAGCCAAGAGCTGGACTGTTCGCGGTATCCAATCTCGCTGAATATCATGGCGCGCAAGCCCGCCACGGACGGCATCAAGACCGCGAAAGACTGCATAATGGTTTTGGCGGGCGCGCGGTTTGGCCCGGCCATGCACCACAAGTGCACGTACGAAGCCATACTCATCACCGGCATTTCCTACGCAACGGAGATTTCCTGTTTCTGGCATGAGAGCATGTGCGGCCTGCTTGAGCGCGCCTGCACGAGCCAGAACAATTTCAAGTATGTCATCACCGGCGACTACGACAGCATCTACAGTCCAACGGATATTCTTGAAATGTACCGCATCATGGAGGCGTTCCCGGACCTTGACGCACTTGCACCGATACAGATGAAGCGCGGATTGCAAAACATCCCGCTTTTGTCTATCCGCAACGCCGCAGGGCAGGCCATCCCGAACGACGTGTTACAGCGCAACCGGAACAACATCGTGGCACAGGTGGACACCGCGCACTTCGGGCTAACGTTTATTCGCCTCGACACGCTGCGCAAGTTTCCAAAGCCGTGGATGGACCCGAAGCCGGACAGCACTGGCGGATATTCCGGCGATGACAAGGTTTGCGCAGATATTGACTTTTGGTTGAAGTGGAAGAAGTGCGGGTTCTCGCTTGCTGTTGCGCCACACGTGGTTATCGGCCACATGGAAGAGGTTTTGAAATGGCCAGGGCCTGACGGCAATGTGTTTTATCAGGCGTTTCAGGATTACTTGAACAACGGCACGCCCGCGCATTTGCAGAGGTAGCATATGAGCGCATTCAGCGACGCGATAGAAAACGGTTTCCCGTGCTTTCAAGCGGCATTTGGCGACACGGTGACGTACACGCCCGTGGGCGCGAGCGGCGTTGAGATTACCGCCGTACTTGTTAATGGCCCGATTGAGACCACGGAGAATGGCGTTGTGCGCGTTGTTGAGTATGACGCGACATTGACCTTTTACGAGGCGGACATTTCCGCAACGGTTGTGCCGGAGCAGGATACGGTGCTTTCCGATACGCACACATACGTTGTGTCTCGTGTGATTTCGCGGTATGGCAATATCGTACAAGTGGGTTTGTCTCTGGCCACTTACCAGGGGCAGGGCGTTGAAATCTTGAAGGTGTATTGATATGGCACCGGTTACACCGACAGGCATAATCGGAACTGGAATCAACGGCGTGCGCCAGTTGATAGCCAATTCTGCCGCGTTCAAGACGGCGACCAGCACAAATACATATGCTGGCGCTTATGCCTTTACGTTTGCCAATTGGCTTGCCACCGCACCCACAAAATTCAGCGCCATTGTCTACCGCGGCGAGATGACCAGCGAGCGTGTAGGCAGTTACGCATCGCAGCACGTTGTCAATTCGCGCATTGTGGCGCAATTTGAATACCCAATGACCACGAGTCCGCACCTCGACCCGCAAGCGGCGCGCACGAACGCGGAAAATCTCGTGTGTACAATCCTGCGCCAGATTGAAGCATACGCCGGGACAACGGTTTCGCTTGACGGCGCCTCGACAAAGTTAATCGGCATTTCGAGTTGGAGTATGGGCGAAGATGCGGTAACGTTTTCTGGCGAGGCGGACGTGTACAAGTCTGTGTCTGTGCGCGTTCAGTTTGATTTGGAGCCGTACTATGCCACTTAGTTTTGAGGTTTCGTTTTCCGACGTAAAGCGCATCGAAAAAGCGTTGATCTCGCTTGGGCGAAAGCGGGGCGATGCGCTGCGCAGTGCGGTTGGCAAAACGTTACAGCAAAGCGTGGGCGAATTTCGCAAGGCCGCGCCAGTGGATACCGGCGCTCTGCGCAAGTCTTTGGGCAAGCAGGTTACCATTCGCAATTTCGGCGATGTGATTGGCTACCTCGGCGCGCGCAAGGACTTTGCAAAACAGTATAACGGCGTGACGAAGCGGCCAGTGCTATACATCAAGAGGGTTGAGCAAAAAGGGCGAAGCAAGGGATGGATGGCGCGGACTTGGGGCGGCGAGGCCCGCAAGTACAAGACGCGGCTGAAGGATGAAATCTGGCGTGCGATTGCGAAATATGCAGCCAAGTATGGGACAGTTTAATAGAGTTTGCCGGGATAGGCGCAAGCCGACAAGCGGTAATTCGCCCTACCGTTTCCCGGCGCTTTTTGGGCTAGGAGTTTGAACGATGGCAGATAACGGCTTTAACGGAAGCACGCTGGTATTTGGCGGCGTGACGTACGGAACCACGACGTTTCCAATCGTGTCCATGTCACATAACCTGACGGCAGAGGCCGTAGACGTGAGCGGCGCGGGCAATTCGGAGAAGTTGTATGTTGGCGGCCAGACAGACCGCGAATTGCAGGTGGAGGTCGTGGGAACGCCCGCGGCAGCCGTTCCGAGCACCGGGGCGCTGACTGTGACGTGGTTTGACGGCCAGTCGCACGCTATCACTTCGGCGCTGTGCGTGGAATGCAGCGAGAGCGGCAGCGTGAACGGCGCGATTACCAGCACGTTGCGGTTTAAGAAAGTCTCGTAACAAAGGAGTTTGAACAATGGCAGATACAGGATTCAACGGTTCTACGCTGACGTTCGGCAGCGATATTGCAGGCGGGACGGCATACCCGCTGCTTTCCATGTCACACAGCCTGACAGCCGAGGCGGTGGATGTTTCGGGCGCTGGAAACAGTGAGAAACTTTTCGTTGGCGGCCAGGCCGACAGAGAATTTCAGTGTGAGGTTATCGGAACGCCCGCGTTTACAGTGCCGAGCACGTCGGGGACCATGTCTATTGCGTGGTTTGACGGCGGCACGGCGAGCATGACGTCGGCGGTGTGTGTGGAGTGTAGCGAGTCTGGCAGCGTCAACGGCGCTATCACCTCGACGCTTCGGTTCAAGAAGGTTTCATAACCAATCGAAAGGGCGAACGATGGACAAGACAAAGGTACTGGCAGCATTCTCGAAGTTGCGCACGAAGCGCGTGACCGTGGCCGGCGCGGAATACAGCATCCGCGCATTCTCGCTTCACGAGCACGACGAATACATGGACATGATGATTTCGCGGAACGTGGACGGCGCGGTGAAAAGCCTGTCCGGGCTTCGGGCATGGCTGGTTGTTCATGGCGTTGCCGATGACGCGGGCGCGCGGCTGTTTGATGATGCGGACCTTGCCGTTATCGAGGCGGGCGACAGCGAGATCATGATCCCGCTTGCGGAGGCCATCGGCCAGTACAATGGCGTTTTTGGCGATGCTGAGGATACGGAAAAAAACTGAGGGAGGACGGCGCGAGGTTGTTCCTGTTTCGTCTTGCGCTGGCCCTCGGAAAGACGGTGAATGAATTGTACCAGACGATGGACGCGGTAGAACTGGCAGAATGGCGGGCATTTGCCGCCATCGAGCCGTTCGGCGGGCCTGTGGATGACGTGAGAGGCGCGATAATCGCGGCGGCGGCTGCGAATAGCCACCCGTACCGTAAACGCGCCGTGCGCGTCCAGGACTGCCTTCCCGCGTGGCACGAGCACAAGCCGCGCATCATGAAAACCGAAGACATGAAACAGGTGTTTGCAGCGTGGGCGAATAGTTAGGAGGCGCGAGCATGGCCGGTGACGTAAAACTTGGCGGGCTGACCGTAGAGTTGCGCGCGAAGACTTCGCCATTCGAGAAGGGGCTGAAACAGGCGCAATCCAAACTTTCGTCTTTCGGCGGGGCCGCGTTCAGCGCAGCCAAAAAAATCACCATGATCGGCGCCGCGGCAACGGGCGCGGCGGTGGCAGGGCTGACGGCGCTGACTGTGCAATCAATGAAGAGCATTGATGAAATCGCGAAGGCTGCGGACCGGCTTGGAATGGCAACGGAGGGGTTCACCGCCTACCAGCACGCGGCGAATTTGGCGGGCGTTTCGCAAGAACAATTCACGCTGGCAATGGAACAGTTTGTACGCCGGAATCCCGGCGTTGCCATCGAAGATTTTGCAGACAAAATAGCGGCCATCAAAGACCCTACCGAGCGGGCGCAGGCCGCGTATGACGCCTTCGGGCGTAGCGGCATGAAGATGATCAACCTACTCCAGGGCGGCAGCGCGGGGCTTGCGGCGGCGCGAGAAGAGGCGGACCGGCTTGGCATTTCGTTTTCGAGGCTGGATGCAGCAAAGGTCGAGGCGGCAAACGATGCGGTTACGCGGCTTAAAACGGCATTTTTTGCGCTTGGCAACACAATCGCTATTGCCGTTTCGCCATTTGTCGCAAAGGCTGCGAACGATCTGGCAAACTACACCGGCAAGGCAAATTCTACCGAAAACGCGATGGAATCGTTACGGCAAAAGTTTGTCACAACCGGCGTATTTATTGCATCATTTGCGCAGGAATCCGCAAAGGGATTTGTCAAACTTGCGGAGTCTATTGGCTTTGTCGCGCACATGGTTGGCATTGTCGCAAATGTTGCCACAATAACCATGCCAATGCTGAACAAGGGCGTCAAGGCGATTGTCGGCGAGATTGTAGATTTGAATCGCGAGATTGCGCAGACTTCTGTTGATTTGGGAAAAGCGGACTGGGCTGGCGCATTACAAAATGCCGCGAACAAGGCAATCGATTTATCGGAAAGCATCAATACAACCGGGGCAAGCGTCAAAAAGGGAAGCGAAGAGTGGGAGACCTTTTGGGAAAACTTTGAATCCGGCACGGCTATTTTTGACTCCTTTTTCAAAAAGGTTGAGAGTGGCTTTGAAGAACTTAAAACGACGGCGGGCGCGATATTTGATTCCGTGATGACGCCGTTAGAGAAATATGAAGAGAAATGGAACGAAATCCAAAAACTTGCAGGGTATGGCCTGCTTTCTGAGGAAACCGCGATTCGTGCGCAGGCGGCGGCGCTTGAAGATTTTGAGGCCGCAACAAAGACTGTTGATGAATCGCTGGAAAAGATGAAAGCATCGGCAGAATCTATTTTTCAGGAAACGCGCAATCCGTTTGAGCAATACGAAGAGAAGATCAAAGAAATTCAGGCGCTATCTTCTAAGGGCTTGCTTTCCGATGACACTGCATCCCGCGCAATGCAGAAGGCAATGGACGATCTGCAATCGAGCGCGGAGACGTACAACGAAGAATTGCAGAAAACGAAAGACATTGAGAGCGGGCGTTTTCAGGAGATCGACGGCGCCGCGGGCATTGTGCGGGCTGGAGGCGGGACAACGCCCGGCGCGATTCCCGGCGGCATGGAAACACCTGGTGCAATGGGCGGCGAAGACAGCGGCGGAATCATCGGCCTGTTGCGCGAACAGGTGCAATTGTTGCGGCAACAGGTAACTATTGCCGGGCGGCCTGCTGCGGCGATTCTGGCCGGGGCCGCGCCCTCGAATGGAGGCTACTGATGGCAATTACCACGCGGATACGCTCGTGCAAACTACGGCAGGAATATGGCGTATATAGCGGGTGCGAGGCCGAATATATTGTGTCCGGCGTGACCGGCGCATCGTTGAGCGCGGCGGCGGTAGCGGCCATCACAGCAACCGACATTCCCGATTACGGCGATGCGCTTCCGGCAAGCACGAATTTGTACGTTGATTCCATTGATGCGGACCTTGCCGGAACGGACGGCACGAACTACGAATTTATTGTTAAGGTGCGTTATATCCCCTACGGCGAATTTTTGGGCGCGTGGGTGTGGAAAGGTAGCACGAGTCTTGCGCAAACGAATACCGCGCGCGACATCGGCGGCGCTGACATTACAGTCCAGTACACATACCCGGATGATTATGTGGCGGACCCGGCGTATGCAGGCCAAACGATAACGCAGGGCGGCACGGTAGGCGTGCTGAAACCGCAACTGGAACTTGTCGGCAACGGCATTGTCGAAACAAACACGCCGCTTGTTACAATGGACTCGTGGCTAAACAAAACGAATTCCACCGACTGGCAGGGCGGGCAGGCCGGGAGTTGGTACATTAGCAACGTTGCTTATACGATTCTAGACGTTTCTTCCTCGCCGCGTAAATACATGTTTGAAGTGACGGCGCAATGGCGGTATTCAGGCTGGCATCCGACAGCCGTGTTTGTGGACCCTGTGACCGGCCAGCCGCCTCCGGACCTTGTAGCGGGGCTTGGGCATAAGACGGTTCTTTCATATCAGAATTTCGACTTTAACAACGTGTGGTCGTAGCCATGAACAGGTACGCAAAGCCGGGAAAGCCATTGACCGCGAACACGGTAGAACGTTCGCGGCGCACCAACGAACAGGTGACGGCATCCGAAGGCGTTGAGATTTCGCGCGTC
>Ga0265297_10005544_pt1 | contig 19145 bp, 10 predicted proteins | sample Munlanlwell13791_FD_192502 | JGI IMG/M metagenome (GOLD analysis project Ga0265297, IMG submission 192502) | Leachate microbial communities from a municipal landfill in Southern Ontario, Canada - Leachate well 137-91 | ecosystem: Engineered > Solid waste > Landfill > Unclassified | place...
ATAGAATTGACATCACCATTATTATTTGCTATTATAAAATATGATTTCATCAGATCATAATCTTCTTTAACATATTGATAATATACTCCCAAATAATATAAATCATCAGTATTACTAAAATTAGGTTTAAATATTATGTTATTTATGAATAAATCATAAATCTTTCTCGAATAGTTAATAATAGAATTCTGGCATGTTTTTTTAAAAAAAATTTCTAATTCACTAATTTCTTTTTTGTTTAAAGGAACATCTGAAGATTCAATATCATTACATTTTTCACATAAGATATTTTTATTATCCATATTAAATATTTGTTAATGGAATATTAAATATTCAAACTAATTATTTATTTTTAATACCACAAAATAAAAAAATCATTTTTATTATTTATCGTTTAATTAATCGTTTTATTATTTTATGTTTGAATTTAATTTATAGGGAATATTATTAAATATTAAATATTTTTGACAATTATTATTTTTTATTTAATATAATGTTTATGTATTATACATAATTTACACCGTAAAATTACGTTATAAATTTATTATTACCTGTTTATTGTTACTGGTTTATTATTTTTGATTATTTTTGATTATTATTAAATTAGCCGATTATTAAACAAAAATGGAAGATAACAAATGGCCTTCTTATACTTCCGCCGATTTCCAAAACAAAATAGATAAATATTTAGAAAAATATAAATCTGAAGTTTCTAAAGAACCAACAATAGAATGCAAAAAAGAAGAGAATGAAAATGCTGATACAGATGATTTTAATAAATTGGAATGCAAAAAAATAACATTACTACCACAACAAAAAATTATATCAGATCTTATTAATGATAAAACTCCATATAGAGGATTATTATTATATCATGAAGTTGGGAGCGGAAAAACATTTACAGCGGTAAATATTGCTGAACAAACAAGAAAAAAGGTTATTATTTTAGTCCCAAGCAAAATAAAAAAGGTTTGGATATTTCATATTATACAACTTACATGCAAAAAATATTTAACAAGGCCCCAGCAAAATGGAGGATTAAATGAAAATAATGCAAAAGAAAATAATGCAAAATATAATAAGGAAGATAATAAAAAAGATAATAAGGAATATGATAAGGAAGATAATAAAAAAGATAATAAGGAATATGATAAGGAAGAGAATAATGAAGATAATAATGAAGAAAAAACAGCCAAACAAATTAAAAGAGAAAAAATGAAATCTTTTCGTAAAATTATTGAAAGAATAAATAATAAATATACTTTTATAAGTTCCAATGCTAATAATACCAAAGATCTTTTAGCAAAAGAAGATTTAAATGATAAATTAATTATTATAGACGAATGTCATCGTTTATTTCATACTGTAACTTTAACAGAACAAGGGAAAAATATTTATAAACAATTATTAGACGCGAAAAGAAGTAAATTTTTATTGTTAAGTGGTACGCCAGCCATAAGTGATCCATATGAATTGGCATTAACTTTTACATTATTGAGGGGGAAAATATTCGACTCTGGCGAAACTGGTGATTTCAACAAATCAGGAGGTTCTGATAACTTTGGCAATCAAAATAATTCAGATAATTTTGGCAATCAAAATAAACAAATAAAAAAGGGAACTAAACAATTATTATTCCCAGGTGATTATGAACAGTTTGTCGAATATTTCGTTGATAGAGATGCGATGAGAATTAAAAATAAAAATATATTTCAAGAAAGAATAATTGGCCTTGTTTCATATTATAAATCAGTTATAAAAGAACCAGAAAGCAAAAAAGAAGGGCCAATGGTACCAAAAATAATTGGTCCGACAGTTCAACATTTAAAAATGAGTACATATCAATGGACTAAATATAGTAAGAATAGATCCAAAGAATTGGAAGAGGAAAGAAGAATAGCACATAGGAAAAAGGAATTCAAAAAAAACGAATTTGGTTTACCTGGAAGATCATCATCATCAACATATAAAATTAAATCAAGACAAGCATTAAATTTTGTTTTACCTCCAAGAGGTATCGATAACGTCGAATTATTGGAACCTGGAAAGAAAGAAATAGGACAAGAAAATATTTGGACTGAATTATTTCAAAAAATTAATCCAAAAGATTTAAAAAGAGATGAAATAGGTAAATATTCACCGAAGATTAAATATATTTTGGATTATCTTGATAAAACTCCGAAAGGAATAATTTTAGTTTATTCGAATTATCTGGAATTTGGAACTAAAATTATAGCAAAAGTTTTGGAAAATAATGGGTTTGTTGAATACAATGGAAAAGAAATTAATACAAATAAAGATGGAAATTTTATGACATTTTCATTATTATCAGGAGAAACTGATCCAGAACAAATTAAAAATATTTTAAATAAAGTCAACAATAAAGAAAATAAATATGGAAAAAATATAAGAGTGTTATTAATCACATCAGCATTTTCAGAAGGTGAGACAATCAATAATGTCAATACAATATTCATTTTCGAACCTCATTGGAAATATTATAGGATTCAACAAGTAATAGGAAGAGCTGTAAGGATTTGTACTCATAATTATCTTCCCCCGGAAGAAAGAAATGTAAAGGTTTATATTCTATTAATAATTGCTTATAATATGGATGTTAGATTAGCTATAGGAGAAAAATCAGAAAATTCATATGATACTACTGATACAATGATTTACCAAGAAGCAATATTAAAACAGAAAATATTAGATTCATTTTTGCAAGCAGTAAAAGAAATTGCTATAGATTGTAATACACTATTAAGCCACAATTCAAATAATGATAAAAATTTTAAATGTTTGAGTTGTTCAAATCCAAAAAGTCAAGAATCAAATTATTATAGTGATATAAATAAACATATCGCACAAAGAAAAATTAATAGAAATACATATTGTATCCAAAAAACAATAATAGATGAATTAATTGGACCGATAATTATAGAAAATGTTTTATTTGTTTATGATCCTGATACTGGAAATGTTTATCAAATAACAAATATAAGATATGTTGGGCATTATGATAGAAAATTTAAAAAAGTAATATTTATTCCCCCAACTATTTTAATATTGCCTATATCAGTCCATTCTAATTTACCAAAATCGCACAACTACAAAAATAAACAAGATGTGACAACAAATAAACAAGATAAAATTATAAATAAAAGCAAAAATATACAAGATAAAATTATAAATAAAAGCAAAAATAAAGTAAATAATAAAAGAGGAAATAAAGGGGGGAATAATAAGGAAGATGAAGCAAAAATAAATATTAAAAAAATTATGAAAAAAAGAGAAGAAATAAATAAAAAAATGGATCAAAAAATGAAAAAAGAAGAATTATTAAAATTGTATACAGATATTTATGATGATCCGAAAGAATTAAAGGGTATCATAAGAACTCCAGAATTCGATAAAACAGGAATATTATATCATCAAAAAACTCTTAATGCATATGAAATATTACCAAAAATAATAAAAGCTGGATATTATGATTTTGATAATAAAAAAATTGTACTATTTGATAATTATAAAGTTCACGACGAATTCGAGATGTATCAGAAATTTAAAAAATAAAATGATAATAATAAAAATAATAACAAAAAATAAAATAAACAAATAAAATAATTAAATAAAATAATAACAAAAAATAATAATAATAGAGGTAATATTAAAAATAAAATAATCAAATAAAATAATAATTGGGAAAAATAATAATTAAAAAAATAATTAACAAAAATAGTTGTGTTATTTTATTAAATATAATATTGTTATAAAATGAAATCTTGCATAATTTTCATTTTTTTTTCTTTTATTGAATTCATTATTTCAGAATTAATTTTTGGCCTAATTTTAATAACTTCTTCTTCTATTTGTAATTTAGTTATTTCGCAATTCAACTGAATATTATGCAACCGTAAATCCCTTATAAAATTACCATCGATTTTTTTATCTGTTGTATTTATATCCATTGAGAGTAAATTGATATTCTTGTTTTCTCCAATTTTATTATTTAATTGTTTTATAATTTTTCTCCATTCTTCAGTAAATTCTCCTATTTTTTTTGTTAATAATATGTAAGAATTTTTTATATTTGTTGGGGGAACAACTAAACTTACAGAATAAATATTGCATAATAAACAAATAAATTGAAGAGAAATAATATCTTCAAAAATTCCGACATACTTAAATATTCCGTAAGTTACATTATTCGTAATTATTTTGTTCAATAATTTAATAATTTGACTATGATTATTTATATTATAATTTGATTCGCAATCTATAAAAATTTCTTTGTTGTCCGGAAATTTATTTATTCCGTTCGTGTTTAAGTTAATATTTTTATCAGTAATCACTATAATATTTGGACAAATTATGTTAATTAATTTAATAATCTCGATTGTTTTCAAATCGTATCCTGTTTGTTTTTCAACTTCAGAATAAACATTCATAATATCTTCATCTTTAGAATCTATTTTTTTCTTTTCATTTTTTAATTTGTCTCTGTCAAGTTTACTTGCCCCACCTTTTTTCCTAAATTTTTTATTTTTATTTTTATTTTTATTATCATCGCTATCGCTTTCATTATCATCGTTATCATCGTTATCATCGCTACCACTTTCATTATCATTATCGTTATTATAGTTACCGCTTTCATTATCACTATCATTATTATCACAGTTATCACTTTCATTATTATCGCTACCGCTTTCATTATCACCACTACCACTTTCATTATAATTATCATTATTATCACCGCCACCGCTTTCACTGTTTTTATATTTATAATTATTTGAACGCAAATTAAGTATTTTATTTGATAACGAATTATATGGATTTATTCCTCCTGTCAATTGTTTTAACTCTTTCTTTTGTTTTGAATATTTTATTAATTTTGGTGCCGGAGTAATATTAATATTTTTCTTGTTTATTGTTGGAATTGTAAGATCAGTTTTAATAATATTACTCACAATACCAGGATAATGAATTGCTCCAGTAATTCCGATTCGTGTATCATAAACAAAATCTCTCGCAGCAATAACTTCAATATCTATTAAATTGCCAATTGATAATTGACTAATAAAATTTTTCTTATCTAAAATATCCGGAAAAACCGATATTTGTAATTCATTTCCTTTTGATGCAAATATTCCTGCTTCGTTAATAATTTTTATTCTACAATCATAAAGAATGCAACCGGGAAGAATATTAATAATATCGGCAAAAAATGAAACATTTGAGTACATTAATCCATTCGGTAAAGATGATGCGATTGGTAAATCATATTTAAATTTATCTTCATAAATTTTCATTATAAAACCTAAATCAGAATTTTTCCCTTCAAATATTTTTTTAGTTTTATCGAAAATTATGGATTTATAATTATCCAATTCATTTGCTTCAATGGGTATTTTATTAAATATTAAACTCTTTTTTTTGTATGTATCCAAATCAAAATTAATCGTTGTTTCCATTTTAAATGATTTGCCAACCAATATTATATTTCATATATATAAAATTATTTAAATATATTTCCGATTAATTAACTTTATTGAAAATTGCGCGCTTTAATCTTTCATTTTTGAAAATAATTCCCAAATTGTTTGTTAAATATTAAATATTAAATATTAAACATTATTACATTAGTATATTTTTTTACTAAAATTATTTTAAATAATTATTTTTGTTTGCGGTTTATTAAATATTAAATATTAAACATTATTACATTAGTATATTTTTTTACTAATTATTTTTAATTATTATTTTTGTTTGCGGTTTATTAAGTATTAGACATTATTAGATTAGTATATTTACTAACTATTTTAAATTATTATTTTTGTTTGTTTGTTTGTTTGCTGTTTATTAATACAAAAAAGAAAAAACTTAATATATTCATAATTTATTCTTAAAAGTGAGTTAAAAATAATTAAATAATTTGGGTATTATTTTTATAATTTGATATTTCTCAATCAGTCATAATAATACGCAAATTAAGAAATAAAAAGAATAAAAAATATGGAAAAAAGGGAATCAGAAGAAAAAGGAAAGGGGAAGGATCAAGATGAAGAAGATTTCAGCGAAGGAGACGAAAATATTATAACAAATGAAATTTTTAATTTTGAAGAAATGACAGAAATTATTGATACAAATTTTTTAATTTTTAATGGTTCAACATTTTTCGGATCTCTTGTTGTGCAATTATTACATGAAAATATGGCAAAAAAAATTATTGTAGCAGATCATAACAAACGACCAACAAGGATTATCCATATACCAAATAATAATAGATACGAATATTGTTTATTAGATTTTAAAAAGAATAATAAACGCGCAAATAATAAACACCGAAATAATGAAAGTAATAAACATGTAAATAATGAAAACAATGATGAAAGTAATAAACATGTAAATAATGAAAGTAATGAAAAAAATAATGAAAGTAATGAAAAAAATAATGATGTTGGAAACAATGATGAAAATAATGATGAAAATAATGATGAAAATAATGATGAAAATAATGATGAAAATAATGTCGAAAATAATGATGTTGAAAATAATGATGAAAATAATGATGAAAATAATGACGAAAATAATGATGAAAATGATGATGAAGAAAATGAAGACGACATTGAAAATGAAGAAAATGAGGAGGAAGATGAGATTTATGATCTTTTATGTTCATTCAGATCAAAAAAAATAGTTGTAATATATTTTGCCGAAGAAATATTAAAAACAAATGCTGAATCATTCAAATATGTATTAAGTAAATTAAATAATTTTGAAAAAATTTTAAGAATTGTAAACAGTTCAGGAGTTAGCATTACTTCTTTTGTTTATGAAACATCATATTTATCTGATGGCGTTATTATTAAAAATGATTCTGCAGACAATAATTTAATTTTAGAACAGTTAAGAAACAAAAAAAAATATAAAATCGAAGACAATGTAGGATTATTATATAAATTAATGGAAAGTGTAGCACGTAAATATAATAATTCGTTTACTATTTATGGATTGAAATTACAAAATTTATTTGGGAGAGGTCAAAAAATATTATACAATGCTAACAATTTCGAAACTAAGGATGATTTATCATTAATACCTAAATATATTAATAAATTATTAAAGAAAAAAGATAACATAACATTTAAAGAAAAAATATTATGTTCTTGGTCATATTCTGAACAAACAGCAATATTATTCGTTAAGTGTTGTTGTAATAACAATATCCGCAATATTATTAACAATGATAATGAAACTATAATTGATATTTTAACTGCACCAAATCCAAGTTTCAATTTTGATATAATTAAACTTTTAATTAAAATATTAAAAATCGATAATGATGTTGGCGCGAAAATAAAATATGACGAATCTACAATTATATATTATAAACAACCAACAATTAATAAAAAAATATTTAAATTTTTGAATTTTAAATATGATGAACAATTATTTTTGAAACAATTAACTGAAACTGTTTTATTTTATTTAAATATGTTTGACCAAATTAATAAAAGTTGCGTTGGCATAATTAATAAAAATTAATAAAAATTAAATTGATGTGATTGCCAATATTGATAACTAATCAGACAATATAAATTATGCATCAGGTATAATCAAACATAATCAAACATAATCAAACACTATCAGGTTCAATCAAACACAATAAACACAACAAAATACAAAAAAGTACGTTGATAAATATTAATAAAAATCTGTATATAATGAATGTTAATTAAATACATATTTAATATTAATGTTGAACTTCACAATTAATTTATTGTCGTATAAGAAATCGATGTTCTATATTCAACAAACTCAACAATCTACTTATTTCTTCTCTTCTCTCATAAAGTTTTTTGCTGTACTCTATAAATATTTCCATTCGATTTTTATCCCATGGTCTGAAACCCCCAAACATCTTTGGGAGAATTACACTAAAATAATTCTTCGTTTTATCAACAATATTTGAATATTTTTTTTCAGAAATCAATAACCATTCTGCCAATTTTATATCACCATAATAACACGCAAATTTGAGGAATCGAACATAATTTGGATTAATATTCGGTTCCAATAATTTGTGTATTTTTATTAATATTTTAATCAACAAAATTCCATTATCACCTGTTAAGCTACGTTTAACATAATGGTATACTTTTTTATTTATTATTTTATCAGAGGAAAAACCGATACCAATATCACCATCTACGAAGTCACAACCAAATTTTGATATTTTTTTGAGTAACATAGAAATTTTATAATATCTTTGTTTATCTGAACCATAAAAAATATCATGATAATTTGTTTTTTCATAATTTTTATAATATTTACCAGCATTATGAATATCATTATGAATATCATTTTTCTTAATTATCGATTTAATAAATTTATTTTTACCATAAATATACGCTTCGTTAATTATTTGATCATAATTTGGGTGACAAATTTTTAATTCATCATGCAACAAATCCATAAGTTCTTTTTTACCATTAGTATAACAAACACATAACATTACATGAATAAAATATGTGTATTCGTATAATCTAAAAATTTTAAATAATTTTAATACCACAACAATTTTACTATTTTTAATAAATGTTCTGAATATATCATATTCTTCAGTATTATGTTCGCATAAAGTAATTTGATAAATATTATTGAATGGAGATGGCCTATTAAAATTATACAAATTATACAAATTACATAAATCACCTGGATCACTATTTTTACTATTCGGATTATGTGGGTCACCCAATTTTTTAAATTTATTTATGAATAAAAATTTAATCATATTAAAATTCATTCTCTGATATGCATATTTATTTGAAATTTTTGCGAAAGTATTATAATAATTTGATAATTTCCCATCAAATATTTTTGAAATATAAATATTTAATAATGCCATAATAACAATATCAATAATTCGTAGTTATTCAATAAACTATTTTGATCAATTATTTAATTAATCAAACGATCAATTATTTTGATTAAATGTTTGATAATTGTTTGCCCAAATTTAATAAATAAAGCAAACAATATTATAATATCGTAAAATAAAAAATCATTTTTTATTTAATGTTGTATTTAATTTAATGTTGTATTTAATGTTGTATTTAATGTTGTATTTAATGTTGTATTTAATGTTGTATTTAATGTTGTATTTAATATACCCAGTTTGGCCATTCTATTTACGAAAATACCAAATTTATGAATACAATTATTTTTAAAATATGGGCATAATTTATTAAATGATTTTATTGCCAAAAATAAATACACGGAACAGCTTTTTTTTTCGGTTGCGGACATATTATGTAATGTTCCTGTAGAATATTTTAGAGAAATATATTTACTTATATCCACAATGCTTAATATATAATCATCCATATATTTATTGCACACATAACTACATTTATGATCCATATTCAATTTATGATTAAATATATCTAAGATCCGGATATTACCGAATAGGAAAATGTAAATCATATTTTTAAAAAATCCCAAATTATTAAATCATTTTTTATTAAAAATTATAGGTAAAAAAATAATAAATTAATAAACAAAATTAATAAACAAAATTAATAAACAAAATTAATAAACAAAATTAATAAACAAAATTAATAAACAAAATTAATAAACAAAATTAATAAACAAAATTAATAAACAAACAAAAAATAAATAAACAAACAAAAAAGAATAAACAAAATTAATAAATAAACAAAATAAAAAATTAACGAATGAAATTAATAAATGAAAAAAATAAAAAAAATAAATAAACAAAAAAGAATAAAAATTGTGCACACAACAAGAATATAACAGTTAAAAATAATATCAGTTTGATAATACATCAATTAGTACGATCACACAATTATAATACAATTACAACCGTTTATATTTTACACTACTAAATTTAAAACAAAAATGAAAAATATTTATTTTTCATAAATAAGTAATATTTTATTAAATTGTTGGTATATATTTATATTTTAGTAATACAGTTATCGTTTTCCAGATGCGATCCATTTCGATAAGTCTGGTTTTTGTTTTTAATAATGGGAGGTAAGGAAGAATTTCATTATATCCAAGTAATTCGCAACATTTATATAAAATAAATGTATACCTTGGGAAATTTCTTCTATTTGCCGGACAATATTCTAGAAATGGAGCACTCACACTTATAAACATTTGGCGTAAGTTAGTTTCAAAATATGGGGAAATTGAAGGCGGTGATTCTCCTCCTATATGTTTTGTTATGAATGGAACATGTTCATAATATTTATTTAATCCTAATTTTTTAAGAAAATATCTTACTTTCTTTTGCGTAATTATACTTAAATTGGTAATTCTTTCTTTTTTAATTTCCCCATATATTTTTTCGAAAACTTCAGTTGGTACTTTAGTTACTTCCTTACCCTGTATTTGATTTATCCATTCATTAAAATGGTTTAATTTTTTATAACTAAATGTGTTTGTGTGTTGTGATGATTGATCCTTATAAGAATTCATATTATCAGTAATATATTTTTCAGAGTATCCGCAATTTTTACAAACAATTACTCCATCAATAACATCCATTTTTCCGACTGAATCACATAAAACACATCGATTTTTTTGATCTATTTGTGAATTTGTTGAACAATCAAAAATATTTTCTATCATTTTATTTTGTTCATTATTATTTAACGATTTGGTTGACGAATTATTTATCATCTTATTCATTGTGTTATTATTGTTTCGTTTATCATTATTATCACTTTGTTTATTGTTTGCCTCTCTTTTATTTGTTTCAATTTCCAAATTGTCAAATGAAATATTGCACATGTCTAATATATTTTTCAACACGGCATCTTTTTTATTATTTCTATCCATTTTATCAATAATTGATTTGTATCTCCTTTGCAAAATCTCATATTGTGTTGTGAATGAGTGAAATTCATTCGAAAAAAATGAAGCATTATAATTTTTAATTTTGTTTTCAATTTCTTTTATTTCTTTGCGAATGGCATCCAATTCTTTAATAAAGTATGAAGCAGAACAATTTAAATCCTTTAATTGTTCAATACTTTTTGGGTAACTATAATTAACAGAAGTAATTTTTAACATTTTTGAAATTAATTGCAGAAAAAAGAAAAAATTATTTTTTTATATAAATTATGTATTGATAGTTTTTTTAATTTAAAAAATGGAAAAGATAAACAATAATAATCCGTTTATTCACTACTATTATTTAATCAATAAAACAAACTCTACAATACGAACAACTAATAACAAATTAAATACGATTAATAATTTAAATGACATTTATCGATTTAGTTATAAACAAAAAGTAAAATGTGATACTCTTCCTGCTGGTATCAGAAGGGAAAATATGAAAACTTTAGAGAAAGTTTTTTTTAAAAAATTATACAAATTTTTATTTTTGTATAATTTTTTATTGAACGGTTGGGAAATACAAATCATTGACGAGGAAAATATTAAAATGATTAAGAAATCTTAAAAATGAATATTATTATAAAAAAGTATTATTATAAAAAAATATTATTATAAAAAAGTATTATAAAAAAATATTATTATAAAAAAGTATTATAAAAAAATATTATTATAAAAAAGTATTATAAAAAAATATTATTATAAAAGAATATTATCATAAAAAAATATTATTATAAAAAAGTTGCGGAAATTTTTTTTATAATAATTATAACATTATTTAACGCGATTTAATTATGAGTTTATTATTCAAAATAAATAAAATAATTCTTGGGCATATTTGAATATAAATCACTTTTAAATTATTTTATTTATTTCGAATTATTTATTTTAATTAATTCAAAATAAATTTTCTTTTATATTAATATATTCAATTTAATATTTGATATATAATTATACTATCGTGTTTTTCGCAATTTATTAAAGCAAATTAACAACAATGACTGGCAGTTTGGTACAATTGGTTGCTATTGGTGCTCAAGATGTAGCATTAACTGGTGACCCAGAAATTACATTTTTCAGCTCATTATACCGACCATATATTAATTTTGCAATGGAGGAACAACCACAAAGTTTTACTGGTACGCAAGATTTTGGAGGTGAAGTGCAATTAAGTGTAAATCGAAATGGTGATTTAATTATGCAATCATTATTGGAAGTCACTCTTCCTGCGGTTCAAGTTACCGGAGATAATGCAACGTTCCAATGGGCTCCAATGATCGGAAATACATTAATCAAACATGTTATTGTCGAAATTGGTGGTGTTGATATTGATAAACATTGGGGAGATTTTTACAATATTTGGAATGAATTGACAATCCCAGAAGAGAAACGCGAGGGATATAATACGATGATTGGCCAACAAAATATGAAATATAATAAAACTGATCCTGCCGATATCGTCGTTTATGAAGATGGTTTACAAACACCATTGGCAAGCCAACCAGCAACAACGTTACAGATCCCATTACAATTCTGGTTCTGTACTAATTCTGGGTTGGCTTTGCCATTGATTGCATTACAATATCACGACGTTCGATTTAAATTGCAAATTCGCCCAATTACTGAATTATATCGTTTGACTGGTAATAATGTTGTAATTGTTGGTGGAACTCCACATATTCAGAATATGCGAATTTGGATTAATTATGTTGTTATTGATAATGCAGAACGTAAAGTAATTGCGAAAGAACCAGCGGAATATTTGATTACTCAATTACAACGTTTGGACGAATCGATTACCCAAAGCACATATAGTTTCAATTTGCACTTCAATCATCCATGCAAGGAATTGATTTGGACTATTCAGGAAAATTATGTCGTGGCTGCAAATGTTAATGATTGGACAAATTGGGAGGTTGCAAATGATACATATGCCGGTTATGATCCAACTATTAATGGTGTTCCGGGAGACGACCCAATTACAACTGCATTATTGAAGATTAACGGTAATGATCGATTCACTACACGAACTGGAGATTACTTTAATAAGACTCAACCATATTATTTCCATTCTCGAGTCCCGAAGAGTAACGGAGTGTTCGTTTATAGTTTTGCACTAAAACCAGAGGAATATCAACCAGGTGGTACATGCAACTTTTCGCGAATTGATAATGCGCAATTGCAAGTTGTAATGAAAAACATTAACACTCTTAACCCTGGAAAAGGTTACATTTATGCAATCAATTATCAATTATTCCGAATTGCAAGCGGTATGGGTGGTATTGCATATGCCTCATAAATATTTTACACTTGTACTTACACTTATACTTACATTCAAAAATACTATTATTTTTTTTTGCAAAAAAAAATAGAATGTTTTACTTTTTTATTTTATTTTTTTATTTTATTTTTTGTTTTATTTTATTTTTTGTTTTATTTTTTTATTTTATTTTTTTATTTTATTTTTTTATTTTACTTCTTTATTTTACTTTTTTTGTTTATTAATATTTTTGTTCATTCATAAATTACTGGACTTAAGATTATTTTTTTTATTATAATTATTCTTATTATTGTTCTAATCATTTTTTTTATTATAATTATTCTTATTATTATTTTTTATTTTATAATCGGAATCCCATAGGGGATAAACGGTGCTCTTGCTCATTATTATTGTTAGGTTTATTATTATTGTTAGGTTTATCATTATTGTTAATGATTTTATTAATGATTTTATTATTGTTAGTTTTTTTATTATTATTAATAATAAAATCATTATAATTATTAGTTTTATCATTATTATTATTGTTATTTTTATCATTACTAATAATAAAATCGTTATTATTGTTATTTTTGTTAGCTTTATCATTATTAATAATGAAATCATTATAATTATTAGTTTTATTATTAATTTCATTATTATTATTGTTAGTTTTATTATTAATTTCATTATTACTGTTAGTTTTATTATTACTAATGGAATTTTTATAATAATTTTCATTATATTCATCATAATAATTTCCATTCTTTTTATTTTCATTTTCGTTATTATTTCTCATCCCATAATTATCTAAGTCACTATAAATAAATGCATCATCATCAACATCAACATCATCTTCATCGTTTTCAAAATATTGGTAGCCATTTTCAGGTGGTACATATCCACCTCTAGCTCGATCATCATATATATTTTCACCTTCACCTTCATCATCTTCACCTGCACCTTCACCTTCATTATAATCATAAATTTCACCTGTATTATTGAGTATGTTTGTGTATCTTCTGTTTTCGTATTCACATTCTCGTTTAAACGACAAAAAATTTATTAAGTTTTTTTCTTGTGTTGTACACGTTGCGTAAAATCTATAATCAGATGGTACTTCATCAATACCACTGGTTACTGGAATTAGTTTATACACTAATTTAATAAAAAAAGAGAAATCAATTTTTTTTGATAAAAATAATGACATAAGTAATTTAGGTGAAATATGGTGTGTTTTACAAAATATCTCTTTTATTTTTTTCTGATTTACATTTATAGTTGTAGTTTCAATTAACCATGTTTTATTATCTATATAATTACCAATGTACGACGGACAGTCATAATTGAATTTATCGATATATTTATAAAATAAATTATCAATTATTTCTTGAGAAAAATTATATTTTTTACATAACCATCGATAAATTTCAAGTTCGTTATTTTTATATGCTTCAAAAAGTATATTTTTTTCGTTAATATTACACTTATTAATAGAAAATTTAATAAATTTGATAATAATACTTAGATTACATTTTTCATTCTTCCACACATTCATAATATGTTTAATCATATTATTGTTAATAGACCCACCAAAATATTTAAATATTTTAATTATTAATTTAATAATTTTAAAATTACCAATTTTTATTGCACCGATCAGTAAACGACATATATTGGTATCGTTAAAATTATATCTTAGTCTGTGACGTGGACAAATTTTATCAAATAAATTTGCCAACCATTTTACATTTTCATATTTTTCATTTTTCTGGCAAAAAATTAATGCTGACGTACATAAACAATTATATATAATTTCTGCATCAATGCCAATATGAATAATACGATCAATATTTTCAATATAATTACTTAGAATCCATTTAATATATTTAAAATGACGAGAATTTAAAATTTGTGTTGCACCGTAATAATCTATTTCAAATGCAAAGAACAAATTAGTGTTAGATTCACATTCATCAAACCTATTACATCGCATCAAATATTTACATATACTGGTATTTATAAAATTATATTTGCAATTTCCGTAACTTTCCATTATAATTTTTCCAATTTTTATACTTCCACTCATATTTATACAATCAATGAGTTTACCCCATTTTATATTTTGGTTAATATCAATCCCATAAACTTTCTCATATTTTTTAAATAATGTTAATAACCATTCAATCATATCAATATGTTTATGAAAACATGCACACTTTAATGCATCACAAAGCATTTCTTTTGAATATAAATTATTGCTGACAATTTTTTTTGCAACATATGTATATCCACACCCACAAATATTGCAAAATGAAAGGCCTTTTAAACCTTTATTTTTAAGTTCAAATAAATACCATTTTAAATTATTTGTCATTCTGTTAACATTTCTAAATACTAATTCCAAATATTTTTTTTTAAAATAATTTCCACTATTAAATTTTTTCATTATTTTTTTAGTTCCACGCCCGAATTCTACTCTTGTCAATAAATTATGTTCATTGTGCGTATTAATGTTTTTTAATTTAACAGGATCAAAATAATATTTATCTTTAATAAGTTTAAACATACTGTCATTAGGATATAATGCATTATCAATATATTTATTTAACAATGCCATTGTAAAAATGATAAATAAATTCAGTAACAAAAATTATTGATTTATTTATTTCTCATTATAATATCTGAAATATCAAAAATAATTATTTTTTTCGTGATACGTTTAATAAAATTATGCTTCCAAAAATAATTTTCAATAAACAAAAATATTAATGAAAAAAAGAAATGTAAAAAAAGAAATGTAAAAAAAGAAATGTAAAAATATTAAATTTAAAAAATTATTTATTATCTTGCTGTCTGTTTATAAATTATTATTTTTGTTTTCTTAACATTGTTTTCTTAACATTGTTTTCTTAAAATTGTTGTCCTTGAAATTGTTATTTTTAAAATTATAATTATAAGATTATAAAATTACAATTTTATAATAATTCACAATTGTTAAATATTCCTCATACCTGAATTACTTATCCACTTCATTTATTGTTTTGAGTATAATCATCATTATGGTCAGTACATTATGGTCACTAATAGCTAAAAATGTAATTATTAATCATAATCATCACCAATAATTATCATGGATAGAATCACGATCATCAGAATCAGAATCAGAATAAGAATCAACATTAGGATTGTGGTAAATATAATTATTGTTATAATAGGAACTATTTTCATTTTGATTGGCATTAATTCTCTCGGCTATTCTCTCGGCTTTGATTTTCTCAGCTTTGATTCTCTCAGCATTAATTCTCTCGGCACTAATTTGTTCTATTTTATTTCTTCCCTTGTACATCAAAAAATTCAATAATTTTATTTCTTGTATTGTACATACTTCATGTAGGTTACAATGGTTTAATCCCATAATAGTATAGGACACACGTAACATTAATTTATCTATAAATTTAGCAAAATATATGAAATTTATTTTTTTGGACAAATATAATCCCCATAGAGTTGCTATGCTTAAAGTATCAGGTCTATTATCAATAATTTCATAAATTATTTTTTTTATTTTTTTTTGATCAATATTAACAGTTAAATCTTGTACATTTTTTATCCAAAATTGATTTTCTAAATTTGAACGATTTGCATTAAGAAAATTAATAATCCCATTATTATCAATATGTTTATAATATAAATTATTAATAATTTCTTGAGAAAAATTATATTTTTTATGTAACCACATATAAACGTTAGTGTCGCCTTTACGATAAGAAATAGAAAATAAATCTTCGGCTCGTATATTACATTTACTAATTAATAATTTATATAATCTAATTGTGTCTAAATATGTTAACTGATTTATATTTTTTTCAATATCATTAATATTTAAAAATTCTCCAAAATTATTATAGATTTTAATTATAAATTTGGTAGATTTGTAATTATAATATTTTACAGTATTTTCAAGTAAGGAATAAATATTACCTCTGTTAACAATATTTTTCAATAAGTTATATCTCAATGTGTAGGTTTGTATGTTGTGTGATAATGTAGTTGACATATCGTTTTTATCGTACTTACTAATTCCACAGTATTTAATAGCTTCACTACTAAATTTATTCATTAACCATTTTATTATTCTTATTTTTCTACAGAAAAATAATGCCACTTCACATATGCGCACGTACGTATTTTCATAAGAAGGGTTTGCAACACTACTTTTCCAATTTTTAATAAAATTTGTTATTACCCATTTAATATATTTAAAATTGCCAGAAATAAAAATTTGTTCGATGAGACTACAATAATGATTAATTGTACATGCATAGTGAACATCATTAGGGAATGGAAACGCGGAGTTATCTCCTTCCAAACAGCGATTAAAATAATTGAATTCGACACCAACGCAATTATTTATTAAAAATTTTCCTATTTTAATACTTCCATTTTCATTAATCAAACGTGCAATATTGTCGTAATGTGTTTCACGATAGTACTCTTCATCTGACTTTACTTTAAGTTGCGTTAACAACAATTTAATTATGTCAATTTGTTTATAAAAACAAGCGCTCTCCAGTGCATTGTGTAATTCAGAGGTTTCTATTGGACTGATATCGTCAATAATTTTCTTTACTATATATGTATATCCACATCCACAAATATTGTCGAACGCTGTGAATAGCATATATTTATCTCTAATACTAATTATGTACCACTTTAAATTATTAGTCATCCTATTAACCTTGCGGAATATCAATTCTATGTATATTTTTTTAAAATAGTTTTCATTATTAAATTTTTTCATTATTTTTTTAATTTTGTGACAGAATTCTATTCTTGTTAATAAATTATGTTCTCCGGTTGTGTTAATATCTTTTAATTTAATCGGATCAAAATAACATTCATCTTTAATAACTTTAAACATACTATTATTTGAATAAAATACATATTCCATATATTTGTTTAATAAAGCCATAATTAAAATATGTTTATAATTATTTATTATTAATAATAATTGCTTACTATCAATTATTAATAACAATATTAGATCCGCCTGGATTATTAAATAATTATTCTTAATTATTCTTAATTATTCTTAATTTTTAAACTACTTGGAATAATTAAATAATCAGAGATTACAAAAAATAAATTCATTTTTTTATACCAATTTTATACCAATTTTATACCAATTTTATACCAATTTTATACCAATTTTATACCAATTTTATACCAATTTTATACCAATTTTATGCCAATTTTATACCAATTTTATACTAATTATTTTACCAATTTTATACTAATTATTATACTAATTATTATACTAATTTTATACTAATTATTATACCAATTTTATACTAATTATTATACAACTCGCTTACCAGTCAATTAATATTTTTATTGTTTAATTTTTAAATTAAAATTCTGATAAATTTGATATTATTAATAATATATTAATAACTTTATTTTTAAAAATAAAATGTATCCATTCAAAAAAATATTTAGTATAACAAATTTTATTAAAAGCAAAAATAAAATTAATGAAGATGAAATAATTGACAATAAACCACATACCAATTTACAATTTAGATGTCTAATAAAAGAAAAAAATATTAGCAATGATAAGAATTATAATAATGACAATAATGACAAGAATGATAAAAATATAATTGATAAAACAAAATTTAAAAATATTTTATTATATCAGTCCCCGAGTGATGGAAAATGGTTATATTATTATCCCGTTTTAGTTGATTGTTTTGAACCTAACGAATTAATTGGAAAATGCAGTTATTTAATTATTTCGAATTCTCTGGTTGTTGCTGAGTCAATTATTTTATATGTTAATTCATTTGGCCATAATACTGAAAAATGTATTATTGAAAATAACAATAAAAACAATAGCAATAACAAAAATAATATTAATACCTTAAAAAATATCAACTGTATTGATTGCAAAATA
>Ga0265297_10005545_pt1 | contig 19142 bp, 19 predicted proteins | sample Munlanlwell13791_FD_192502 | JGI IMG/M metagenome (GOLD analysis project Ga0265297, IMG submission 192502) | Leachate microbial communities from a municipal landfill in Southern Ontario, Canada - Leachate well 137-91 | ecosystem: Engineered > Solid waste > Landfill > Unclassified | place...
GAAAAAATTCCCGTTTCTTTTATCCCTCACAGCTGGTTTTTAAAAAACCTCAAGGAAGGCGAAAGAGCCGTTTACGACAGATTCAAAAGAACGGCCGACATAATACTTTCCTTTTTAATTGTTATTATCACCTCGCCCGTTTCTGTAATTGCTTCCTTGATGATAAAGCTGCAGGATGGTAAATCCGTACTCTACCGCCAGGAAAGAGTTGGCCGGGACGGAAAGCGCTTTTCTCTCTTAAAATTCAGGTCAATGATGGAAAACGCTGAAGATGGAACCGGAGCTGTTTGGGCGGAAGAGAAAGATCCTCGCGTAACTAAAATAGGGAAATTCCTGAGAAGCAGCCATTTTGATGAACTTCCCCAAATGCTCAATATCTTAAAAGGAGATATTTCTTTGGTGGGGCCGAGGCCGGAAAGGCCCGAATTCGTAGAACAGCTTTCAGAAGAGATACCCCATTATCAAATCCGCCATTTAATAAAACCGGGGTTTACCGGCTGGGCCCAAATTAAATTCCGTTACGGAAGAACGGTAATGGATGCCAAGGAGAAATTCGAGTACGACCTCTATTATTTAAAAAACAGAAATCCTCTTTTGGATCTAGGGATTTTACTGAAAACCATTCAGTTATTTTTTAAGAAAAACTGATGATTAATAAATTGAAAAGTCGGGCTTACGACTTTTTGCGCTGGTCTCAAAAATATACCGGCACCGATAACGTCTATTTAGCAAAAGGCGGTTCTTGGCTCACCCTGGGCCAAGTAATTTCTGCTAGCGCTTCCTTTTTGCTGGCGGTCGCCTTTGCCAATCTAATAGACCCGACAACTTACGGTAACTACAAATACATTCTCTCTTTAATAGGCATTTTGGGAATCTTTTCCCTTCCCGGAATAGAAACGGCCATTATCCAGGCAACGGCTCGTAATTTGGAAGGCTCTTTTTACACCGGCTTTAAAACTAAATTAAAATGGAGTTTATTGGGAAGCTTAGCGGCTATTGGCGGCGCTGTCTACTACTGGCTCCAAGGTAACGACACATTGCCCATCCCTCTACTTATTTCGGCCATCTTTCTTCCGTTGACGCAAGCATCACAAGTTTATACTAGCTTTCTAACGGGTAAAAAATTATTTAATATCAAAGTAAAATACAGCAGTTTTAGCCAAATTATTTCGGTCATCGCAATGATCGCAACCTTATTCCTAACAAAAAATCTTTTCTGGCTAATAGCTGTCCATTTTGTTTCCTATACTTTCCTGAATTTTTTCTTTTACTGGCTCACCCAAAAAAAATTCCAGCCAAACAAAAAAGATGATCCCCAAACCCTCTCTTACGGAAAACACCTAAGCTTAATGGACGTTACCGGTCAAATAGCCACTTATTTGGATCGAATTTTAATCTTCCATTATTTGGGTACAATTCCGCTTGCAATTTATCAATTTGCCATTACCCCCCCCGAACAAATAAAGGGCCTTTTGAAAAACATTCCTCTCCTTGCCCTGCCCAAACTTACCACTAGAAGTAAAGAAGAAATTAATAGGGTTCTATATAAAAGAATTTTTCAATCGTTGTTGATTGGGGGAATAATGACCCTAACCTATATCTTAATTGCACCATTTTTCTATAAAATATTTTTTCCAAAATATTTAGATTCAATCTTCTTTTCCCAATTATTCGCTATAACAATCATACTTAGAGCAGTATCTTATTTAATTGGATCAGCTTTTCAGGCTAAAAAATTAGTTAAAGCTCAATATATTGGAACGATTTCCTCGTATTCGCTTCTCATTTTTCTCCTTTTACTTCTAGGAAATTTATGGGGAATTATTGGCATTATTATAGCCAAAATTTTATTTTTACTTTTCTCTATTATAATTAGTATTATTCTCTGGCGAAAAGAGATTTTAAGAACTTTTTAAAAATAACCCATAATTAATTTAGCGAAGGAGATGTTTATTTGTCTTAATTTTATTTTTTAAGATTAAATAAAATTTATTTGGTAAAATTTTCTTAATAATTTTGATTGAAAAAGGTTTAATATAAAACCTTATAGCCCATATATGAATTGTTTTTATTGATAATAGTAACTTCGATGCTATGCTTATAGAGGAATTTTTTTGATATAGCATTCTTATATTCTCAAAAATAAATTGGCTTTTGAGTAAAAACACAATTGTATTTTTACGATGTTGTTTTCCGATTATCCTGGAAATTTGTTCGAGATATTTATTTTTTTCCTTTCGGACTGTTCTCCTAAAGAAAAAAATATCTTTTTGCTGTTTAAATTTCCCCATAAGCGCAGCATGCGCCAAAATTATAATATCAAAGCCAACTACGGGTTTTAAATAACAATTTTTAAGTATTCGAGTGCGCCAAATGCCATGAAATATGTTACATTTCCCAACGCGTCTTAAAAAATATAGATATCTATCTGCAGATTTATTTATTTCTGTGGTAGTATAATTGTCCTCATAAATTTCACCTACAGTTCCATCTATCTTAATTTCTTGCGATTTAGGATAAACTAAGGCTAAATTTTCCCTCTCAATAATGGGGAGCAATTTTTCTATAAATTGAGGATGCCATTTATCGTGTCCACCGCAAAACATAAAAAAGGGGGTATTCGCTCTATCCAATACATATTTAAAATTAAAAAAAGAGCCCTTGTTTTTTGGATGCTTTATATAGATAATTCTTTTATCTTCTTTTGCATAATTCTGACATATTTCTGAAGTTTTATCAGTAGAATTATTATCAGAAATAAAAAAAGTGAAATCTTTATATGTTTGCGACAATAAACTCTCTATGGCCTCTACTATATATTTTTCTTCGTTATAAACCGGCATTCCTATTGTTAATAAAAAGGGGTTCTTTGCCATAAAAGATTTTATTTTATTCTTTTCAAATATCCCCCCGGCGCTGCAGTAATTAATAATTTATTTTCAATATTCCTGTCAACATTAAAGTTTTTATTCTTTTTAAGAAATTCTTTTATAGCTGTGGCGGGATTATTCCCCCTATCCCAAGGTCTATCTTTAAAAAATCCTTTTGGCATGTACTCAATAACAGTATCAAAAACTACAAGATAACTTTCTTTGTTAACAAACTTTGAATACAAATTTAATTCCTTCAAAACATGTTCATGGGTATGTAGGGAATCTAAACAAACCATTATTCTTTTATGTTTTTTTACTATCTTCTTAACTTCTTTTATGGTCTTATCGTCTACCGAAGAACCTTCAATCATCTTTATTCTTTTAAATATCTTATGTTTTTCGATTTCTTTTCTGTTATGTTTTCTAATATCAATATCAATTCCCAAAACCTCCCCGCCACCGATTAACTCTAACATCGAAGCATAAAAGATCAAACCACCACCATGAGCAATCCCAGTCTCAATAATTAGATCAGGTTTAATCTCCCAAATAATTTCCTGTAAGGCTACGATGTCTTGGGGATACTGAATAATAGGTCGGCCAAGCCAAGTAAAATGATAATCGTATTTATATTTGTCAGATTTTTCTATAAATCGTAAAGCTAAGCATTTTATCTCTTTATTTCGGCTAAGTTTTTCTATATTTTTATTTTTTTCTAATTTGAATTTTTCTACCTCATGCATAAAATTTAACTTGGATGTATTAAAAATCTTTCCAATAGAGACTTTCCGAATTAATGTATTTTGAGGCATCTCTACCAGTATTTGATATTAAATCTAATATTGAAACATAGGGGTTGAAATCTCCCCATAATTGAGGGTAAGAAATATTTTTGTAATTCATAAATTCTACTTTAATATCACTTGATTCAAATAAATCATAATCAAGATAATTTTTAGCACCATGTCCAGTGATATAAATATCACCATTTAAATATTTAGTAATGCGTACCAATCTCTCTGTGCCCTTGCCATCTATCCCTAGGGTTGAAGATTTAATAAACGTTTTTCTGAATCCTAAAAATTTGCAGCAGACTTTTAAAGAATTAATCGTTATTTCAGCTAAATTATTATTTGGTAAACTTAATACTTCTTCTAACAATGCAAGTGCATCTTCGTAGTAGGGTGCCCTACTATAGTTATATATGAATTTCTTTTTATGATATTCCCGCCAACTTATTAATTCATTTACCTTCATCTCGTTGATTTTTAAATAAGTTCTTTCTTTTTTTACTATAGGAATATTCATCCAAATAAAACCGTTTGGTGTTTTTATCTGTACTCGGTTAATAAAGGTTCTACCAGTAGGAAACTGCACATCATCATAGTAAACAAATACATCGGTTAATTTAATTTGTTCAAATACTCCTCGCCATGGGAAATACATTGGTTGTAAAATTACCACTTTTTTCATTAATTTCGTATTTTATCCTTATTAGTAGACACCACCTTTCTCTTCCGCTGGTCAGGAATATCACAGTTCCTACAAAAATATAAATGCCCCCTCAATCCTTTCCTATGCGCCTCCCTGTAAAAGTTAAATATTTCGTTATTAAATATTGCTATGGGATCTTCAGTGAAAGCATTTCCTATTTTTTCTCTCTTTTTCCACGGGATCTCTCCATCGCATCTTGCCATTTCTCCATCGAAACAAATTATCATTTTTTCATTAAGACATGAACATGGGATATTATAATTGATACCTTCTTTTTCTTTAAGCCGTGTACTACCCCAAGTATGTACGTCAAATGCAATAACATCATCTCTTTTTGCTCTATTAATATATTGCTCCCAATATTTTACATATTCTGGCCATTGTTGATAATTTGATTCTTGTCTTATCATTCTAAGTAAAAATCTAGTTTTATAATTTCCTTTATCTCTTTTTTCTATACAAGATTGAATATTTTTGACTACACGATCAAAATTAGTATTTATTCGAATTGATTCGTGGGTTTCTTTGTTAATGCCATCAACGCTGCAAATAATTGTATCAATACCTGATCTCAATAAATCTATTTGTTTTTTTTCATCTAACAAATCGGCGTTAGTAGCAATAGCAATATTTTTAAAATTATGTTTTTTAAGATATTTTATCTTTGCGGGTAAACCCTTATCGAGTAATGGCTCTCCCAAATTCCATAAGCTAACATATTCAATCTGCGAAACATAGGGAAGAAACTTATTAATAATTCTTCTAAAATTTTCTTCGGACATTCTGCCTTTTTTAGTCTCTAGTTTATCTTTCGCATAATTAAGCGGACATATGGAACATTTTGCGTTACACCCCCTAAATGTTTCTATCTGCAAATAAGATGGAATTATTAATGATTTTTTCATAATTTATTTATATAAATTTAGTTATTATTCTTTTTAGACAACCACAAATATAATCGGTCTGTTTTTGGGTTATATTAAGGCCACAAGGCAAATTTATCGCTCTTGATGAAATGTCGAAAGAGATGGGGGTATCAGCTTTAGAACTTATTGCTGGCAACGATGATAAAGGATAGAAAAACGGTCTTGCTTGGATACTATATTTATTCAATTCTTTAATCATTTTTTCTTTGCTAATTTTATATTTTTTATCCCAAACTACCGTCACCATCCAATAGCTATTTTTAGTGTGCGGCCTTTCAGCATTTAGCTGCAAACCTGGCATGATAGAAAGTCTTTTTTTGTACCAAGAGAATATTTTGCGCTTTTTCCCAATAAGCTCTTTTACTCTTTCAAGCTGGGCCAAACCACAGGCTGCTTGAAAATTGGACATCTTATACTTATAGCCTATTCCCAGATTCCAAAAAATCTTCTTGGGATCCTTGCAATGATCGTGAAAGTATCGGGCTTTTTCAATAACGTCTTTATTGTCGGTCAAAAGCATTCCTCCCTCACCCGTCGTTATAGCTTTCGTACCATGGAAGCTGAAACAGGAAACATCGCCGAAACTCCCGGCTTTCTTCCCGTAATATTCCGCTCCCACGGCCTCAGCAGCGTCTTCTACAACCCTCAGGTCATACTTTTTAGCTATTCTCAGAATCGGCCCCATGTCGGCTATGTGGCCATATAAGTCGGTTACCACGATAGCTTTTGTTTTTTTAGTTATTTTTCTCTCGATGTCAGCAGGATCAATGCACCAGGTATCCATTTCAACGTCAACAAAAACCGGTTTTATCCCCATCCAAAATAATGGCTCGACAGCAGCAATCCAGTTAATATTAGCTACTAAGACCTCATCCCCACTTTTCAGTCCCAGGGCCAGATAACTTAAATGTAGAGCCCCCGTACAAGAAGAAGTGGCTAGGGCATATTTCCGGCCAATCCATCGGGAAAATCTTTTCTCAAAAAGATCTATGTATTTTCTGTAATTCTCATTCCAGCCATCTCTTGCCGCCCGAGCAACATATTTTACCTCTTTTGATGTAATTGAGGGACTAGTTACTGGAATTGTTTTCTTCGGCTTTTTCATAATTAACTTTTAATAAGTGGCCAGTTTTTGTCTCTTTCCAGGAGAAAGGGATTTTCTATCGGCCATTTAATTCTTAAAGAAGGATCGTTCCAACGAACGCCCGAAGAATGCTCTGGGGAATAAAATTCTGACAAAAAATATAAAACCTCGCTGTCATCAACCAAGGACTGAAAACCATGAGCAAACCCCTTGGGTATCAAAAACATCTTTTTATTATCTTCACTTAATTCTTCTGCTACCCACTGACCGTAAGTCGGTGAGTCTTTGCGTAAATCAATTGCAACATCATAGATTGCTCCTTTTATACATTGAACAATTTTATCTTCTGCTTTAGGAAATTTTTGGAAGTGCATTCCACGAATAATTCCTTTTTTCTTATTTAATGATCTATTTATTTGCACTATTTTGAAATCAAGACTAATTTTTGCTATTTCTTTTTCGCAAAAAATCCTGGCAAAGTATCCCCTTTCGTCGGTTTTCAATTCCGGTTCAATAATATACAAATTTTCAATTTTTGTTTTGAGAAAAATCATATTATATTATTTTTATGCTAGGGATAGGAATTATAAACTTTCCACCGGCATCATGATAATCCTTTAATTGTTCTACAACTTCATCAGCTATATTCCAGCACAAAATTAATAGGTAATCTGGTTTTTCTTGATAAATTTTTTCCGGAGGATAAACCAATAAATGGGTACCTGGCGTATACAAACCCTGTTTTGCTTCCGATTTATCTACAATGAAATCAAGATAATTTTCATTAATTCCAAAATAATTCAATAAAATATTGCCTTTCGCCGGAGCGCTATAAGCAGCAACTGCTTTACGTTCATTTTTAATTCTCTTTAATAAAGAAATGATATCGCTTTTTAGCTTACTCACATTTTCACTCATTTTTTGATATGTCTCAATTTTATCAAAACCGCCTTTAATTTCTTGGTTAATGAGATTCTTAACATTTTCGCTTATCAAAAAAATACCGGGGTGAGAAATAAATATTCTTAGAGAACCACCCTGCATTGGCGTCATTTCCACGTCATAAATTTCTAAATCTACCGTCTTGAATAAATTTATTAAAGCCATCAAAGAATAATAAAAAACATGTTCGTGATAAATAGTATCAAATTTATTTTCCATCAACCCCTTAATATAGGGAAATTCAAAAATTGCCGTACCTTTCGGCCTTAATATTTCTTTCACTCCTTTCACAAAATCAACAATTTCAGGAACATGGGCTAGAACATTAGCCCCGAAAACTAAATCGGCTTGTATGTTTTGATCTCTTCTTAATTTTTTAGCGAAGTTATAATTAAAAAATTCCGCGATGGTTTTTATCCCTTTTTTATTGGCTATTTCGGCGATATTTTCAGCCGGGTCTATACCTAATATTCGTATGCCCAACTGTTTAAAGTATTGCAGTTGCGCACCGTCATTACTGGCAATTTCCAAAACTAAATTTTGTGGTCCAAGATTTAATTTTTGAGTAAGATAATCTGCTGTTTTTTTACAATATTCCAAAAATGATTTTGAGGTTGAAGAAAAATAAATATAATTATTAAAAAGCTCTCCAGGAGGAACGATTTCTGAAAGCTGAACTAAATAACAGTATGGACAGAAGGTAAGAGCTAAATTAAACTTTTTCTCGCCAGAGATCTCAATTTTTTTTAAGAAAGAATTAACTAAAGGCATCTGTCCTAGAGAAAAAAAGTCGACCGTTTCTTTTTTACAATTACGACATTGCATATTATTTAAAAAATAGCTTTATTTGCTTATCGGTGAAATCAACGCAATTTTTTCCTGCGTAAAAATTGTTATACCAAGCGAATGTAGCCTCCAATGTTTTATCAATATCAAATTTAGGCTCCCATCCCAATCTTATCTTAGCCTTATCAATATTTAATCTAACGACTTCCGCCTCATGTTTTGCAGGATCTTTTTTGACCTCATAAAATCCCCTATTTAGTATTTTAAATGATTTTTTGGCTAATTCTTCGACTGTTAAACAATTCTCTGAGCTATCAGGGCCAAAATTCCAAGCTTCAGAAAATTCTTTCTTACCGCCATAAAGTTTTTTCGCAAGCAATAAATACCCCTCTAAATCTTCCAACACATATTGCCAGGGCCTGATTGAATTTGGATTCCTTATTATTAATTTTTTCTTTTTTTCAAAAACAGATCTTATAATATCAGGTAAAATTCTGTCTTTTTGCCAATCACCTCCGCCGATAACATTCCCCGACCTTGCTGAGGCTATTAAGGTCTCGTGTTGTTTCCCGTAGTTCTTTGGATTAAAAAACGATTTAACATAAGAGTCAATTATAACCTCAGCTCCTACTTTACTGCTACTGTAGGGATCATAACCCCCCAACTTATCGTCTTCCTTATAAGAAATACCATCTTCTTTATTCTCGTAAACTTTATCTGTCGTAATTAAAACTATTGCCTTGACCCCAGGAACTTCTTTAGCCGCTTGTAATATATTTGCCGTGCCTAAAATATTAGTCTCAAAAGTATATAGGGGATCATCATAACTTGCCCTGACTAAAGGCTGAGCCGCTAAATGAAAAATTATCTCTGGCCTCTCTTTTCCAAGAATTTTTCTAATTTTTTTAAAATCTCTAATATCACAAAAATAGTTATTAATATCTTTTTTAATCCCAAGTATATCAAATAAATTTAGGGCAGTATCGGGTTTCAAGGCAATTCCCGTAATATCAGACCTCCAATCAAGCAATATCCTGGAAAGCCAACTTCCCTTAAAGCCAGTATGCCCTGTAATTAAAATTTTTTTATTCTTGAAAAATTCTTGAAGATTTTTCATAAAAATTTATCCTATTTTTGCCAAATTGCCCAGGGTTTATTTTTCCTCCATAAGTCATTCAAGTAGTCCATATCTCTCAAGGTATCCATACAAGCCCAAAAACCTTTATGTTTATAAATCATTAGTTGTCCTTTTTGGGCAATTTTTTCTAGAGCGCCTATCTCTAAATCACAATCATCATCTGTAGATAAATAATCAAAAATTTTTTTATTAAAGACAAAAAAGCCACCATTGATAAATTTATGAATATCATCTGGCTTTTCAGTAAAACTCATAACTTTATCCCCCTCAAGCTTTATTTCTCCAAAACGAGATGCGGGTGAAACTCCGGAAATCGTAGCTATTTTACCATGGCTACGATGAAATTTTAAAAGAGAATTAATATCTATATCGGCCACTCCATCTCCGTAAGTAACCATAAATTCATTGCCAGTTATGTATTTTTCTATTTTCTTTAAACGAGCCCCTTTTAATGTTCTTTGTCCCGTATCGACAAGAGTGATACGCCAATCATTTTCCTTGTTGTTCTGATGAATATCAATCTTTTTGGGATAACCAAGTTCAAACGTTATATCGCTATTCATTACTTCATAGTGATAAAAATAATCCCTGATCATTTCTCCCTTGTATCCCAAACAAAGAACAAAATCTTTGTGCCCATAATAAGCATAAGTTTTCATAATATGCCAAAGAATAGGCTTGTCACCTATATCCACCATTGGCTTTGGCCGAAACTCAGTTTCCTCCCGAAGACGAGTTCCTAATCCCCCACATAAAATTACTGTTTCCATAAATTTGAGTTAAATAATGTGTCGATTTAATAAGAGTATTAAGAATGTAGGTAATTTTTATTAAAATATCATGTTTTTCATTTTCCTTCAACTCGTTCTGTCCAATTTTAAAATTAATTTTTTTCTCTATCGAGTCGTAATTTTATGAAATTTAAAATATTTCTAGCTCTGTTCTCCCATGTATAATTTTGAACATCGTAAAAGGCACGGGATGCAATCTCGCCGGAAAGTTCTGGATTTTTTAATATCGTTTTAATCCCATCAGCTAAACTATTGGGGTCGTCGGGATCTACTAAAAAAGAATTTTCACTATTAAGTACTTCTTTTATCGAGGGTAACGATGAAGCAACTATTGGCTTTTTTGCTGCCATATACTCGAAAAGTTTTAATGGAGACATATAATAAGAATAATGTCTATTTTTAGGATATGGTAGAACCAGTATATCGAAAATTTTCAAATACATAGGCACGGCCTGATGATTTACACGATTTACGAAAATTACATCTTCATTGTTGGTTAACCCTATTTTTTTTACCAAATCGGTGTACTCCATAATTCTTTCTTTGGGTCCGCCTACCAAGCAAAGGGAAACATTTGAAAATTCATTTTTCAATAATCTAATTGCTTTAATTAAAATATCTATCCCTTTTTCCCTTCCCATGGTTTCCAACATCCCCACATAACCGACTATAAACTTATTTAGGGGTAATTTAAACTGTTCCCTCGTCTTCTTTTTATCGATCTCAATATGAAACCGATTTACATCAACTCCATTGGGGGCAACAACAATCTTATTTTCGTTAATTTTAAAGATTTTTTTTATTTCAGATCCCTTCCAATGATTTGTTGCTACGATAAGCATTAATCTTTTCAGAAAGAATTTATTAAAATAACATAATAATTTTCCACAACCTAAAAAATCATGAATCTCAAAAATAATATTCCTAAAAAATAAAGATAAGAGAAAAGCTAAGCGTATTTCTCTGATATATATAAAATCTGGCTTTTCCTTCTTAATAATTTTTATATATCTTGGCAACGAAAAAATCACTCTTGGTTTTATTTTAGGAATTCCCAATGGAATAATTTTAAATCTGTTTGATATACTGTAATAATCAAATATCTCCTCGTCCGATGTTTTTTTCTCTCCTACAAATAACTTAAAATCGCAAATTTTAGAAAAAGCTTGCCCCATTTTCATGGTTTGCAGTCGGTTAGCTAAAGGACTCGGGAATACTGCCGTTGATAAATAAATTAATTTCATTTTCTAAATTCCTCCAATAATTTAATTATTAAGGCATCTAAGCTGTGCTTCTTAATTGCTATTTCTCTTAAACTCTCACCGATACTAATTCTATCTTCATTTTTTAAATCAAATAAATCTATAATCTTATTTTTTAAATCTTTTGCATTCTTTTCTTGAAAAACCATATTTTCGAGTAGGATATCCTTGAAGGCCGGACTACTAACCAAAACTAAAGATCCACAAGCCATTGCCTCTAGGATTGTTTTGTCGAAAGCACCGGCCGGAGAAAGATTAACCAACACTTCATTTTGATTATAAATCTCCGGAGTTTTATAGTTCGATATTTTCCCTAAAAACCTTATTTTACCCATCTCCTCTAATTCTTTAGAGAGATTCTTTATATGCTCAAAATATTTCTCTCCGCCGCCCCTCTCTACCTCCCCCACTATATTAAGAGTAAAATCAACTCCGTCTTGGTGTATTAATTTTGCAGCTTCAATTAGAATTTCTATATTCTTAATTGGAGAAAACCTGCCGATAAACAAAATTGAATTAGGAATCTTTTCTATTCTTTCGTCATTGTAAAAAACATCCGTATCTATACCAGCCGGCATCATTTTTGAATTCTTAAACTTACCCGTGAAAGCGAAGGGAGAGGTGTGGAAAGCAGTATTAGATAAGTTTATGGCTGTTTTTGTAATGAAGCTTCCCTGCTGATGATTATGCCAAAGATATATTCTTTTGCGATAAATTTTCCAGAAAATGCCACCCAAGAATATATAAATTGGGTTCATATGTACGAAAACAACATCGCATTCTTTTCTTAATTTCCATATATATTTATAAAACCTAAAAAGTTGTCTTATTTTAGAACGGCTACTTTCTTTTCCCAGAGACCACACCTTTACATTTGAAGGTAATTTATGTTGACCTTCGTATAAACAAACAACATTTAAATAATCCACCTTCGCAGCTATTTTCTCTATCCATCCATGGAAAAATCCCAAAACATCATCTTCTCTGTCGACTTTTTGGGTAAAAATTAATAATTTCATTTCTTTATAATAAAAAACCTTTGGAATGGCCTCTCTTTAGTTAAAAATGTTTTCACGATTTCCAAATCCAAACTATTAATAACTTGCTTGATTCTGTCGAGCGAATATCCCCTTTCGCCAATCTCCCAATAATGCTCCCCCGAAAACTTATTCTTATTTAATCCCGATATTTTAAACATAAGAGTTTTCTCACCCACCAAAGGAAGATGATAATTTAATTTAAAATATGGGCCGCAATGCGGCAAGCTTAAAATAATATTCTGTGTAATTCTTTTGATTTCAGTAAGAGCTTTTTGAAAATTTTCAAACGGCAAATGCTCTAATACCTGAGCGCATAAAACTACGTCAAATTCGTTATCTCTAAACATATTCAAGTCGGTCACGCTGCCGACAATATCTGGCTCTAGCTCATTATCCACATCCAAAGAAACAACCTTCACTCCGCTTCTCTTTAAATAATCACTGACAGTTCTATTGCCGCCCCCCACCTCTAAAACCTTGTTAGGTTTTAAGCCAAGAACCTCATTGATCTGGTACCAATAATTCAACCAGCGAAACTTATCGTTGTATTTTTGGGAATAATAATGCTCTTTCATGAATAAATCATTTCGATATAAGCTTCATTGTGTTTCTTATTTGAAAAAGATTCTTCAACCAACGCTCTCCCTTCTCTCCCCATATCAACAGCCCGATCTTTATCGCTAAGTAAGGCCTTTAATCTTTCAGCTAATTCCGATGAATTACCTGGACTGAACGTAAATCCGGTTCTGCTATTTTTTACCAAATCAGGAATCCCTCCCACGTTACTGGCAATAACCGGTTTTGCGAGGGCCATGGCTTCGAGAATCACTCTGGGCAAACCCTCGGAGAGCGATGGGAGAACGAGGCAATAGCAATGCCTCATCACCTCCTTAGTCTCTCCTAAGGGCAATTTACCTTTAAATTCTACCTTATTTCCGAGACCTATACCAGAAACTTTATTCTCCAAAGCTTCTTTTTCCGACCCGTCACCTATTATAACCAGCTTGAATTCAGGAAAGTCATCGCTTACTTCTCTAAAGGCATCGATAAGATATTTTGCCCCTTTCACCTCCTGAAGGTATCCGACAAATAAAATAAATGGATCAAACCTATAGTTTTTTTCTTCAAGGAAAATATCCAAATCGGTAAACGTGGGAAAATTAAAATACTTTTTGTTTGGTGATATTTTCTTTGCTTTTGCTATCAAATATTCCGCTACTCCCCTTATTTTATCAGCAGACTTGAGGCTAAATTTTGCCAATAATGGGACGATTTTTCTCTGTAGAGCCTCACATTTCCTTTTCCTAGAAAGAAATGGCCCCTCCACCCAGTCTCCATGTATAGCGACTATTAATTCTTTTCTAAGAATAATTTTTAGCAGTGAACCAATTAAGCCTTCTACTAACGGCGATTGGGCAACCACCACATCTATTTTTTTTGTCAAACAAAGATAAAACGCCAAAGGAAAAGCCAATAAAAGATAAAGAAGCCTATTGGGAAAAAGATAGAAATTAACACCCCAAATTTCTTTATAAAAAGGGGTTCCTCTCCCCATAACCCAAATGCTCACCTTCTCTGACATGGGAATGAATTGTTTTTTGAGATGAACGGGACAATTTTTCTCAAAATCCAATCTGGTTATTCCTATAAATAAAACTCTTTTTTTCATAATCTTTTGAAAATTTCAATATGATCATCGGCAACATCAGACCAATTACGGATTGTATCAATTTGGGACATTTTTTGTCGATATTCTAACCAATTTTTTTTATCTAATAAATATTCTATTTTTTCTTTTATGTCACTAGCGTTGAGGGGATCAATAAAAATGAGGGTATTCTTAAATCTTTCGTACAAACCGGCCTCCTTAGTAAACAAAATCGGTATACCCAATTTAATGCATTCTAGGGCTAAAAACGAACCTGGCTCAAAGATTGAGGGAATGACAACCAAGTAACTATTTTTGATTCGCTCCATCAACTCATCATGAGGCAGGGTTTTCTCAAAGATCACTCTTTTTTCCAGCTTGTTTTGGGCCACCCTTTTCTTTAAATCATTTTCTTGCGGTCCGTCTCCTATTATTTTCAACACAACTCCTTCGCGATTAATCATAGAGAAGGCATCAATTAGTCTTGATAAATTTTTGAAACGAACTAATCTGCAAGCAGTAATTATCTCTTTTATTCCCGATATATCTCTTTTGTTAAATACCGAAACATCAGGAAAAGGATAATCTACGATCTCTGATTTACTTTCGTCTAACTGGTAATATTTAATATAAAGATTTTTTAAAAACGAGGTTGGAAATACTATAAAATCTACGCTCCTAATTAAATATTTAAAAATAAAATAACTAAACTTATTTTTCTTAAAAACTCCCGCCCTATAAAACTCCGGAATGGTAAAATCTTTCTCGCCTCTCTGTATGGCTCTATCCCAAAGAAAATCGCTACCCGGACGCACTAAAACTTTTTTTCTAAGAAATTTAGCTAAAACCAATGGTAGAAAGGCTATACCGGGAGAAGTACTAAGTATATAAATAAAATCATTTCTAACAATCCCCATTAAGAAAACAGGGAGATGAATAAAATTACGGATAAATACGGGATATCTCTTAGAAATTCTTTTGATTCGGAATTTATATTTTTTTTTCAGCTCTCTATCCGAATAACACAAAACCTCCACATTAATTCCCTTTTCGTGAAGCTTGAGGGCAAGTTGCTCGACATAGGTTGCCGGACCCCCTATTTCCGGAGGAAAAATGCCGGTTAAAATGACAATTCGCATAACGTTTTGCTTTCTAATTGTTTTTCGTTAATCAGGTAATCCAAAATGCCATCCATTTTTTTCCAAAACTCCTCTGCCTTTTTCTGTGTTTTAGTATAAGGACTAGTACCTATTATTAATTCATTAGAATGAAACATCATATTCATCACCCGGCTATTACTGGCATTTGAAAGCCATTTCATGTCGGATAGAGAAGAAACAGATGGCCTCATCCAGACGGTTTTGGCCAATCCTAATTTTCCTAAAACTGCTTTTACGGCCGGGGGAAGTTTCCTGTAAAAACCAGGGCCTTTTTTAATTAAAATGGTTATGGGTACTTCCAAAATGCCGTTCCAGTTGTAGGGATTTGCGCTTATAATATGGGAAAAGTCTGGGCCGCCGTCGTCAGACCAGTTCATCGTGGGGGTAACACTGCTATCAACCATGTAGCCAAGCCCCTTTAAGGTATTTATGCTATCATCGTCTATTCCGTACCTCCCCGCCCTATAAGAAACAGGCTTCTTTCCAAAAGACTTTTCTATAGCCGAGGTTAGATGAATTAGCTTTTCCTTTTCCAAATCCGAATTATGGGGGTAATCCTGCCGGCGCCTTTCGTCATCTGATTTAAACGGCGGGCAGGTCCAAGGATGCAAGTGAGCCCCTATTTCAGCGCCCTCTTCCGCGGCTTTCTTTAAAATATTAATACTTTCTCCATCTGTAGCTACAGGATAAGTGATCAAGTACGTGGGCTTTACTCCGTACTTTTTAAATAAATCCTGAAGCTTTGGGATGGCCTTGATATTTTCCAAGGAATAAGGAAATTCAGCCCGGCCCCTGGGATTGTCTACCTCAGTATCAATTGTAGCGGTAAGATATTTTTTCATTAGAATAATTTATGGAAAATCTTTTTTAAAAACGGGGGATAACTCAAACCCAGCCTAGCAAAAAAGACTAGCGGAGTTCTGATGGGAAAATAAATAAAATTAATGGAGGCGAAATAAAGTCTCTGCGAAAAGCCAAAGGGCTTGTTAATATCTATCTTTTTCCTACCGCCGCCCACCTTAAACTTTTTATTTCTAAAGGCGGCGAATATTTCTTTTACGCTTAATTCCCCTATTTCAACTTCAATCCAAAATTTTTCCAACCCCTCGGCGTTATGAGCGTCCAAACCAGCCATTGCGACAAGGTTTGTTTCCACTAAATGCCCAAAAGATTTAATACTAGGCGCGTATTTTGAATCGTATTTTGCGTTCCAAACCTCTATACCGTCTAGCTTGTCTGTCAGCTCTTTTGGCAACTTTCCCGAATAATGGCTGGCATGAGCTAGAACCAAAAAATGCTCTTCGGTAAAGTCTAGCTTAATAATATCATTAAAATCAGGGTCGTGATTAATGAAATTCCGGCCGTTGTAAACGATAATGTGGTAGCTTCTCTTGGGAGAAACCTCGAATCCGGGGACCATAAGAAAATCGTCGCCCGATAACTTCCGGCATTCCTCGATCATTTCATCAAGCTCCTTCTGCGATTTAAAATATTCCATGTGATCGGCCATTAGAACAAAGTTAGCGCCGAGATTTTGGGCTCTTTCTTTTATCTCTGGCAGGGAGAGATCGCCGTCGGAATATTTGGAGTGAATGTGTATTAATCCTTTCATTGTTTTTTGCAAATAGACAGACAAGACATCCCTATTGGAAGAAAAATATTATTTATTTTTCTTAAGAATGGTATTCTATAAAATGCTGGGGAGTATTGTTTTATCACTTTAAAACCGGCTCTTTCCAATATTAATTTTGAAGTGTTATGAGTAAAAAAATAAAGGTGGTCTCTTGCCATCCAACCCTGATATCCGACTATTAACTTCCATAGATAATTAAATGGAAAAATAGGGATGACGGGATGGGCTATAGCCAAAATACCATCATCTTTCAATAGGGGCCCTAATTGGGTCAAAAAAGAGTGCGGGGACCGCAAATGTTCGATCAGGGCAGCGCAATATATGGCGTCATAACTTTCTTTTTTTAATCGAGATAAATCTTTTTCAACATCTAGATTGTAGACATTTTTACCTAAAGCTTTTAAGAATTCTACTGGCTCTTCTTGAATTTCTACTCCCTCGGAATTTTCTTTCCAATAAAGCAGGCTATTGCCATACGAACATCCTAAGTCCAATACTCTCTTTTCGTTGAATTGGTGTTCGTGAACAACTATCCTAACAAGGGTAAGAACGTGGTCAAACCACTGATTTAATATTCTACTAGTCTCTTTATTACCGAAAGGTGAATTATTATTTATTAATTCCTTTATCTCGGCGTATTTTTTATTTAAATCAACCATATAAAAATAAAACTTAAAAAATCTTTTTGAACGGTTTTAGGAATAAAAGCCAAAGATTAACGAACGCGGGCTTTAAATCGTCCTTAACAAAATAATCGTAGCAGGTATTTTTCCGGAAAAAATTAAAAAATTCCGCTATCGCCTTCAACCGAGAAGGGCGCCCGTCAACTTTCTTGCCAAAAATAACGCTAAGGAGGTAGGAGGCCTCTCCCGCCAGCCATCTTCCCTTAACCCCCTTCTTATAATCAAAAACTTCTGCAACCTCATCCCCATTAACCATTTGGCAAAGCAAATACGGAAAGTCTGCTCCAGAGCAAATCGATAAAGCCAAGGAGCCCCATAGTCTACCATTAATTTCTATAAATTTAAAGCTGCCGTCCTTTTCGTCCCTTCTGAATTCCACCATGGCCAAACCGTGCCATTTTAGCTCTTTTAATATATTTAACCCGTATTCTTTAAGCTCTTCATCGTAGACGCTTTCCCTGAGGGAGCTTGGGCCGCCGGTAAAAGGAACCTCGTGCAACCTTTTCATCATGAAATAAGCTAAGGGTTTGCCGTTATCGAAAAGAGCGTAAAATCCATAACCCGACCCGGGAAAATACTCTTGAAGGAAATACCGGTTGGGATCGATGGATTCTGTCTCTTTTAAAGAATTAATATAAAAAAGTTTTTCTGAAACAACCTTATTGTCTTCAATTTGTCTGGATAACTTAGGCCTTGCTATAAGAGGAAAATTTACCTTGGAATAATCGTTCACTGTCTTCGGGCAAGGAACACCCACATTTCCGGCTATTTCCGTAGCCTTCTTTTTATTAAAAGCCTTATCTAATATATCGTTCTGCGGTAAAGGCAAATTAACAAGCCCTTCCAGTTCCGCTCTTTTTTCAAGTAGCGGGAGAAGAGTCTCCTCATTTACCGGCATAAATAAATCGGGCTTTTCCTTTTTGATGATTTCAAAAATGTCATCAATGTATCCGGCAATGTCCAGGCAGGGAGAACGGTAAAGATACTTTTTGGCGCAATATTTGGAAAAGAACCCGGGATTTCTTTTATCCTCAGAACAGCCTATTACCTCAATCCCCTTTCTGCCCAGGGATCTAGCTGCAGCCAAAGCGCTCCTTTTTTCCATGGCCGGTATTAAAACCTTCATAGATTTAATGCTTTTTGATAAACCTCTTTCACCTGATCGGCTATTTTATCCCAATCGTATTTTTCCAAATCTGGACTAGCGAATTTCTGGCCGGAATAAACCTTGGTGATTGCAACAGCAATCTCTTTGGGATCGGCCGGTTCAACTAAAAGACCTGTCTTACCGTTTTCAATAATGTCTTTTATTCCTCCGATATTGGTGCCGATTACCGGCAAACCGGCCGCCTGAGCCTCCAAGACAACTATGCCAAAGCCCTCTTCCAGAGACGGCAAAACAAAGCAATCGGCGGCAGCGAGATATCCGGGAATTTCCTTGCTGTCTATCTGGCCCAAGAACTTAACCTTATCACTGACCCCCAGGTTTTCACTTAAATTCTCCAGATTGCCCCTCTCTTCTCCGTCTCCCACTAAAAGGCAAACAAAGGGAAACCTCAACTCCGGCAAGGCTCTAATCAAAAACTCCAAGCCCTTCCTTCTTTCTAAGCGAGCTACGGTTATTATGGCGAATTCATTATTCAAACCCAATTTATTCCTGGCCTCCTGACGATTCAATTTTT
>Ga0265297_10005546_pt1 | contig 19136 bp, 22 predicted proteins | sample Munlanlwell13791_FD_192502 | JGI IMG/M metagenome (GOLD analysis project Ga0265297, IMG submission 192502) | Leachate microbial communities from a municipal landfill in Southern Ontario, Canada - Leachate well 137-91 | ecosystem: Engineered > Solid waste > Landfill > Unclassified | place...
GTCGTGTTTTTTCTTCTTATCGAGGTCGGGAGAGTCTTCAATGTCGTATATTTTGCCGTCAATCTTGACGCGCTGGAAGCCTTGTTTGCGAAGCTCATGCAATTCTTTTTTATATTCGCCTTTTCGCCCGCGCACGATGGGCGCGAGAAGCATTATCTTCGTTCCCTCTTCCATCGCGCGAATGCGATCCGCCATCTGCGTCACCGTCTGGCTTTCGATGGGAAGTCCCGTGGCGGGGGAATAGGGCACGCCGATGCGCGCAAAAAGCAGGCGCAAATAATCGTAAATCTCGGTCACCGTGCCGACGGTCGAGCGCGGATTGTGAGATGTCGTTTTCTGCTCAATCGAAATGGCCGGGGAAAGCCCGTCAATCGCGTCAACGTCCGGCTTCTGCATCATTTCCAGAAACTGGCGCGCGTAGGATGACAGGCTTTCGACATAGCGGCGCTGTCCCTCGGCATAGATCGTGTCGAAGGCAAGCGACGACTTTCCAGATCCCGAAAGGCCGGTGATGACGACGAGCTTGTCGCGCGGGATGACGACATCAATGTTCTTGAGGTTATGCTGGCGCGCGCCGCGTATGTGAATGTCTGTTTGCATGTTGGCCTATATGGGGCTTTGAAGTCTAAAAAGCGAGTCCACTTGTTTTTTGCGCGACACTTCTGCGGTACGCTTGCTTTGCAAGCTTCCTGCAACCGTGAATGCGTGATTGTTCTTGATTTGTTCTTATTTATATCCTATAAGTTTTCTGGACTCAAGAGGGCAATTAGCTAGAGTCACCCCTCAACATTTTCAAAGCGGGAGATTCCTATGGCAGGCAGCGTTAATAAGGTCATTCTTATCGGCAATCTGGGGCGCGACCCCGAAATTCGCTCGTTTCAAAACGGCGGGCGCGTGGCCTCTTTCTCGCTTGCGACATCCGAAAGCTGGAAAGACAAGACGACCGGCGAGCGTAAGGAAAGAACCGAATGGCACCGCGTATCCGTCTTGAACGATAAGCTGATTGACGTTGTCGAACGCTATATCAAGAAGGGTTCCAAGCTTTATGTCGAAGGGCAGATGGAAACCCGCAAATATACCGACAAGGATGGGCAGGAAAAGTACACGACCGAAGTCGTTCTTCGCCCCTATCGCGGCGAAATCACGATGCTCGACAGCGCAGGCTCGCGCGGTGGTGCAAGCGTTCCTCCTCCGCCGTCGGAAGAGCAGATCGCGGGCGGGTCGTCGTCTTCGGGTTCAAGCGCGGATTTGGACGATAGCATTCCGTTCTGATCGGTAGGCTATGACTTACCGCCTTCGTTGCAGTGAAGTGTCCGATACGGATGTCTTGGCGCGGGTTGCGGCGCAGGCTTGGCAAGAAACCTATCCTTCGATCGTTCCCGCAGAAGCGTTGGCCGTCGCGGCCTCCGTCGAGCATCGCGCGGAATTGAGGCGCGGTTTTTTCGATTCCATGACTCCCGACTGGGGAATGTTTTTGGCCGAAACGGAACAGAAAGAAGTCGTCGGTTTTTGCGATTGCGGGCCTTCGGATGTGTTAAAAATGTTCGCTCCGTCCGAGATTTTCACGCTTTATGTCCTGCGGCCGGAACAAAAGCGCGGACTCGGAAAAAGGCTGTTTTCGGCGATGATTAAACACCTTGCCGACAAAGGCTTTGAAAGCGCCGTTTTAGACGTTTTTATGAATAACGAGGAGGCGCGGCGGTTTTATGAGAAAAGAGGTGGCGTTCAAATTGCGGAGATTCGTCGCGATGTCGGCGGAGTCCTCTTGCCTTTAGCCGTTTATAAGTGGTTTGATCTGAAGAAGGCCGTTTCGGCCAACTGTTCGTGAGAGTGTAATGCCGTCAATTGCTCTTGTTTCCGGTGCGGATAGTAATTACTTCCCCTTGCTGCGCGAGTGGATAAGTTCCGTGCGCCGCTGCAAGGAAAGCGAAGGCCTGGACATTTGCGTTATTGATGCCGGACTGACTGCAGAACAAATTTCGGCGTTGAAGCCGGAAGTCAAATCCATCGTTAGTCCCGAATGGCCGGTCGGAATTCCTGCAAGCAAAACGAAAGACATGGATCGGCTTAAGGCGTGTGTATGCCGTCCTTTTATCCGCGAGATATTTCCGGGTTACGACACTTACATGTGGATGGATGCCGACACGTGGGTGCAGGACTGGGCGGGCGCGCAGATGTTTCTGGATGCGGCAAATCTTAAAAAAGACCGCATCGCCATTACGAACGGCGCCGATCGGGCTTATCCCAAGTCATTCAGGGTTAAATGGCTTTGGCGGTGGCCGTACCGCATAGCCAATTTTTATTTCTCGAACGGCAAGGCCGCCTATGGTTTTTCCGTCGCTAAAAAACTGTGCACGGAATACGTCATGAACGCGGGCTGCTTTGCCCTGTCGGCAAAAGCGCCTCATTGGGATCGTTGGCAGAAAAATATCGTAGCGGCAGCCGCAAAAGGAAAGCTTTTTACGGCGGAACAGCTTTCTTTGGGAGTGACGGTTTACCTCGACGGCTGCAAGGCCGAGATGCTTCCGTCCTATACGCACTGGATATGCGAAAACGCTCCTTTCTGGGACAGACAGAAGGGAGCTTTTGTCGAGCCTTTTATGCCGCACATGACCTTGGGCGTCTTGCATCTGGTCGGCGTTGATGCGTTGCGCGCCAGCCGGAAGGCAGAAGGAAAATTTCAGACGACGGACGGCGCGTTTGTGGCGTTGCCCTTGCGTTATCCCCACTTTGACGGCGGGGATTTGACGACCGCCAAGCCCAAAAGGGGATAAGGCATGGCGGCTCCTTCCTTCATCCATCTTCGCGTGCATTCGGCGTATTCGTTGGCCGAGGGCGGGATCAAGGTTGTCGAAGAGAAAACCAAGGACGGTTCGCAGCCTCCTCGCAAAGACCTTATTAAACTGTGCCTTCAGCACGATATGCCAGCCGTCGCTTTAACGGACAAAGGCAATCTTTTCGGCGCGCTGGAATTCGGAATGGCCGCGTCCGATGCCGGTATTCAGCCCATCATCGGCAGCCAGATCGCCGTGCTGAGGCCGGAGCAAGCCACGCTCAAAACGATGGCGCGCGACGGCTACGATCAGATCGTTCTTCTGGTTCAAAACGAAAAAGGCTATCGCAATCTGTCGGCGCTCGTCACGTTGTCATACGTCGAAACGGGACGCGCCGACCCTTATGTCACGGCAGAAGAGCTTGCCAAATTCTCGGAAGGGCTGATCGCTCTTTCGGGCGGAACGGAAGGCGAAATAGGACGGCTTTTGCTCGGCAACCAGCACGACGCGGCCGAAGAAGCCGTCAAAAAGTACGCTGCGTTGTTTAAAAACCGCTTTTATATCGAAATCACGCGGCATCACGGCGGCGTTATCGGCTCTAACGAACAGCGCATCGAGAGCGAACTGATTGACCTTGCGTATAAGCATAATCTTCCCATCGTTGCGACTAACGACGTGTATTTCGGCGATCCTGATATGTACGAAGCGCATGACGCGTTGCTTTGCATTGCCGACAAAACTATCGTTGCGGAAAAAAATCGGCGCCATCTGACGCGCGATCATTATTTTAAATCTGCCGCCGAGATGCGGACGCTTTTCGCCGATTTGCCCGAAGCCTGCGACAATACGCTCGTGATCGCCAAACGCTGCGCGTTTATGCCGCCGCTTTTGAAGCCGATTTTGCCCGCGTTTTCGACGGCCAAAGGGCGCGACGAAGATCAGGAATTGCGCGCGCAAGCCAAAGAAGGCCTGAAAAAACGCCTCGACGCCGCAGGCATTCTTGACCGTAAGGTTTATGAAGATCGCCTGAAGTTTGAGCTCGATACGATCATCAAAATGGGCTTTGCGGGCTATTTTCTTATCGTTTCCGATTTTATCAAATGGTCGAAGCAGAACGGCGTCGCCGTGGGCCCCGGACGCGGTTCGGGCGCGGGTTCCGTCGTCGCGTGGTCGTTGCTTATTACAGACCTCGATCCCTTGCGTTTCGGCCTTCTCTTCGAACGTTTTTTAAACCCTGAACGCGTTTCCATGCCGGACTTCGACGTGGACTTCTGTCAGGAAAGACGCGACGAAACGATCCGCTATGTGCAGCAAAAATACGGCTCCGATCGCGTTGCCCAAATTATCACATTCGGCAAACTGCAAGCCCGCGCGGCTTTGCGCGATGTGGGGCGTGTGCTCGCCATTCCTTACGGCTACGTTGATAAAATCTGCAAACTTGTGCCGATGAATCCCGCCAATCCCGTCACCTTGGGACAGGCGATCGAAAGCGAACCCAGTTTGCGGAAAATGCGGGATGACGACCCCGCGGTGGCGCAGATGATGAATGTCGCGCTCAAGCTCGAAGGCTTGTACCGCAACGCTTCGACGCACGCCGCCTATACCGCGATCCGGATTCGCCGTTGCCCGCGACCCAGTTCAATATGAAGACCGTTGAATCCGCCGGTCTCGTCAAGTTCGACTTTCTGGGGCTCAAGACGCTCGACGTTTTGCAGATGGCGGTAGAGCTTTTGAAAAACAGGAACGTTGATATTGATCTGACCCATCTTCCGCTTGATGACGCCAAGACGTATCAGATGCTTTCCAAAGGCGATACGACGGGCGTGTTCCAGCTTGAAAGTTCGGGCATGCGCGACGTTCTGCGCAAATTAAGACCCAACCGCTTTGAAGACATTATCGCCCTCGTTGCCCTTTATCGTCCGGGCCCGATGGATAACATTCCGACCTACATCAAACGCAAAAACGGCGAAGAGGAGGTCGATTATCTGCATCCTTCCTTGAAGCCCATTCTTGAAGACACGTTCGGCATCCTGATTTATCAGGAACAGGTCATGCAGGCGGCGCAGTTGCTCGCGGGTTATAGTCTAGGCGCTGCCGATTTGCTGCGCCGCGCGATGGGCAAAAAGAAAGCGTCCGAAATGGCGGCGCAGCGCGCGAACTTCGTCAAAGGCGCCGGATCGAAACATAAAGTCTCGGCCGAGCAAGCCGGGATTATTTTCGATCAGATTGACAAGTTTGCAGGCTACGGATTCAACAAAAGCCACGCGGCGGCATACGCGCTTATCGCTTATCAGACGGCGTATTTAAAGGCTAACTATCCCGTCGAGTTTTTCGCTGCCGCCATGAATTTCGAACTTGGAGATACCGATAAACTCAGCGTGTTCCGTCAGGAACTGATGCGTAACCGCATCGCTTTGCTTCCGCCCGACATCAACCATTCTTTTCCGACGTTTGCCGTGGAAGAAGCTAACGGCAAGGCGGCTATTCGCTATGCTTTATCGGCGGTCAAGGGCGTTGGCGCGGCGGCCATGCGCGGCGTCGTCGAGGAGCGCAAAAAAGGCCTCTTCAAGGACATTTTCGATTTTGCCGAGCGCATTGATCCGCACGAGGTCAATCGCAAGCAATGGGAAAATCTCGCGCGGGCGGGCGTTTTCGATTCCCTCAACAAAAATCGCGCGCAGGTGATCGAGAGCATTGATGCGTTGCTCAAACACAGCCAACAAAGAAAGGCCGAACGCTCGAGCGGTCAGGCCAACATGTTCGAAGCGTCGCAAGGCTCAAATCATCCGCCCTTGCCGCAGACGAAGAATTGGGACGAGTTGACGCGGTTGCAGCATGAATTTACGGCGCTCGGTTTTTATATGTCCGCGCATCCTTTGGACAATTACCGCGCGCTTTTGGATCGCCTTAACGTCGTGCAGGTAAGCAAAATCGCGCAAAATCGCCGTGATACCGCCTCATCCCGGTTCAAGCTTGCGGGCATTGTCGTGGCAAGGCAGGAGCGTACGTCCAAACAGGGCAATAAGTTCGCTTTTGTGCAATTGTCGGACGGCGGCGGCACGTTCGAAGTTACGGTGTTTTCGGAATTGCTGGCTGCCAAGCGCGACATTATGGAGCCGGGGCAGGCCATTTTGATCGAGGCCGATGCGCAAACCAACTCGCAAGGCGGAGGAAGGGGCGGAGTCGAAGGTGCCCCAGATCTTCGCTTTATCGCGCGGAATATTGAGCCGTTGGCAGACGCTGCGGCGCGCGCGGCGCGAGGCATACGCATCAAGCTTTTTGAAGCCTCGCCGGTCGCGGAAATTCATAAAATTCTGGCGACGGCGCCCAAAGGCCGCGCACAGGTTGTATTGGCGCTTGAACTTGATGGCGGCGAAGAGGCGGAAGTCGAGCTTCCCGGTAGCTTTATGCTGAACGAGGCGACTAAAGCCAAGCTTCGGCAGATAGGCGATGGGTTGGACGTCGTTGAATACTGATCAGCGCTTCGCCAATTTATCAAACGCAACCAGCGTTTCGATAAGCGCGGGCAAATCCTTCAGCTTGACCATATTAGGCCCGTCCGAAGGCGCGTTGTCGGGGTCTTCGTGAACTTCCATGAATATGGCGGCTGCGCCGACGGCAACGGCCGCGCGCGCCAAAACGGGAATAAATTCGCGCTGGCCGCCGCTGCTTTCGCCCTTGCCGCTCGGTTGCTGCACCGAATGCGAGGCGTCGAACACGACGGGGTATCCCGACTCGGCCATGATCGGCAGGCCGCGCATATCCGAAATCAGCGTATTGTAGCCAAAGCTGGTGCCGCGATCGCACAGCATAATTTTATCGTTGCCCGTCGAGGCAATTTTCGCCGCGACGTTCTTCATATCCCAAGGCGCCAGAAACTGCCCCTTTTTGACGTTGATGGGGCGGCCTGTTTCCCCGGCCGCGACAAGAAGATCGGTTTGGCGGCATAAAAACGCCGGAATTTGCAGAACGTCTACGACTTTAACAACTTCTGCGCACTGGTCGCGTTCGTGAATGTCGGTGATGACGGGCATCCCCATCTTGTCGCGGATTTCCGCAAAAACGGGCAGGGCTTTATCAATCCCGATGCCGCGCTGGGTTTTGATGGACGAACGATTGGCTTTATCGAACGATGATTTGTAAATAACGCCGACCTTATACTTATCGGCAATTTCTTTGATTGCAGCGGCGGTTTCCAAAGCGTGATCGCGGGATTCCATTTGGCAGGGGCCTAAAATAAAAACCAACGGCAAATCGTTGCCGATTTTTATTGCGCCGCCTTTAGGCAGCGGGATCTCAATGTGTTTGATGGTCATGCAATGGGTTCCTTTAAAAGCCGCGAACGATAACTATACCAGCTGAAAGGCAAAAAGATCATATAAAGAGCGCCCGTAATGGAATAAGTCAACAATGTATTCGTGATTAACCCGGCGCCGAATGCGACAACGCCGACAAATAAAGGAGCGACCCAAAGGCGTTCGATCCTCCATCCCTTAAGGGCAAAAGTCGGCAACCGGCTGACCATCAGGCCGCCGATCAAAAACATCCATAAAGCCCACGCCGCAGGGGGGATTTGGGTTCCAACGCCGAATTCAAGAAAGAAGACCAAGGGAAGAAGGCCTAACGCCGCTCCTGCAGGAGCCGGTACGCCCGTAAAATAGCGCTTTGTCCATTGGGGCAGGCTGTGGTCTTCGAGCATCGTGTTAAAACGCGCGAGGCGCAAAGCGCAGCACACGGCAAAGATCAGGACGGCAAACCAGCCGATACTGCCTGCGTTCTTAAGCGTCCATTCATACATGATAAAGCCGGGCGCCACGCCGAAGCTGATCGCATCGGAGAGGCTGTCAAGTTCCGCGCCGAATTTGCTGGCGATGTTCAGCATGCGGGCGACGCGTCCGTCTAAAACGTCGAACGCGGCGGCAATCATAATCGCGTAAACCGCGTATTCCCATCTTTCCTGCAAGGCAAAACGAATGCCCGTCAATCCCGAACAAAGAGAAAAAAGCGTCAGCGTGTTAGGCAACAGGCGCGTCAGAGGAAGATCCTTCATTGTAAGACGCGGCGGGGGTACCTGCTGATCGGTCATAGGCGCACCTCTCCTTTGCGGGGGCTTTCCGTTGAAAGAATGTCGGCAAGGACGGTTTCTCCGCCGATCGTGCGTTGGCCGATGCATACCAGCGGCTGGACGCCCTGCGGCAGATAAATATCCGTGCGGCTGCCGAAGCGGATAAGGCCGAAGTGTTCTCCTGCCTTGACACGCTGTCCTTCTTGCGCGTCGCAGACAATGCGGCGGGCAATAAGCCCCGCTATCTGCACAACGCCGATTTTTTCGCCTTTGCGCGGGTGATCACCTTCCAACTGGATGGTCAGAGCCATACGTTCGTTATCGACGCTCGCCTTGTCAAGCGACGCATTGACAAATTTGCCGGGGCGGTACCGGCGGGCAATAACGCTTCCGTCGGCCGGAATGCGGTTCACATGTACGTCGAACACATTCAGAAAAATGCTGATGCGGGTAAGGGGTTTGTTGCCGAGATTAAACTCGGCTTCGGGTACGACGTCTTGAATGGCAATGACTCTGCCGTCCGCCGGGCTGACGATAAGACCGGAGCGCGAGGGGGTAACGCGTTCGGGGTCGCGGAAGAAATAAAAACACCAAGCCGTTAACACTAGTCCGATGAAAAAAGCCGTATCGCTGACAAAAAACAAAAGAATGGTTATTCCCGCGAACAAGCCGATAAAAGGCCAGCCTGCAGAATGAAAAGAGGGAAGGCGGATATTGTTTGTCATGGCGAATTCTCTCCGGTGGGCTTTGGGGCTTAAACTTAAGGGCCAGGGGCAGAACCCTAGCATAACCTTAATTTGCCGAGGAAGCCCTTCTGAAGTTTGAGAAAAAAGGTCTTATAAACATTGTCATACGCGTAAAGTGTATGATAACTTATCTGCGAATCCAATCATTACCTTCCCTCCTTCAAGCGTCAGCGCTCCCCACGATGCCAGAACCAATTCCGACCGTCCCGCGTCCCAATATTGATCTTTCGGCAAGCTTCGACGAGATGTTGCAGAATCTCGACGCTCAGTTCGAACAGCTTTCCATGAGGGCGCTTGGGCAATTCAATTTCGTATATGATGGATTCGATTTCAACGTTCGCCATGTCGAACACGAGGGAAGATATTGTTTTTTGATCAACGCCACCCTTGGTTTTATGCCGTTTACCATCGAATCCAGCGAGCGTAGAGAAGCGATCAGAAGCATCATTGTCGGTTCGTGGGACTTGCCTAAAGTTCGTTTTGGGATGGATGTGTCGGGCAGGATTATGGCCAAGGGATTATACGAGGCGCCCGCCATTGTCGCGCCGGACTTTATTTTTTATCCGCTCACTCTTTTTTTGCAGGAGGCGCGGCCGTTCGTTAATCTGATCGGAAAATATTTATCTCAATCCACATCCGCACATGTGCAAAACAAGGAAGAATTGCTCAAAATTGAGGATGATTAGCCCCTTTTTAGTAAATTATGCATAGACTTCTGCCCCCAGCGCTTGTCTTTCACCCGTTTTTTAAGAAAGAACGAACATCTTGACCATTTCTTCCGTGTGCGTTTATTGCGGGTCTGCCAATAATGTCGCGCAAAAATACAAGTTGTCGGCTCAGGCCATCGGTACGGAACTGGCGCGCCGGGGCATACATGTCATTTACGGCGGCGGTCGCGTAGGCTTGATGGGTATCGTTGCGGACTCCGCGCTGAAGGCGGGGGGCACCGTCATCGGCATCATTCCCGAACACATCAGGGAACAGGAAGTCCAGCACAAGGCGTTGACCGAGCTGCACGTCGTTCCCGACATGCACACCCGCAAACGTATGATGGTTGATCGCGGCGACGCCTTCATCATTTTGCCGGGGGGATTCGGGACGCTCGACGAATTGTTTGAAATCATGACGTGGAAAAAACTCAAGCTTCACCACGATCCGATCTATATTTTTAACCAGGACGGCTACTGGAACGAAATGATCGCGCTCGTCAAAAAAACGATAGACGAGGGTTTTTCAAAACCCGAAGATTTTAACATGTTTGAAGTGGTCAACAGCGTGGACGAGCTTTTTGCGGCGCTCGACAGCCAGAAAAAACCCGGTGGCAGCTCTTTGCCCGGCCGGATGTAATAAAAATACTTGTTTTTGTTATGGTTATCAGCGCATTAACCAGTTTATTTAGTTGCGCAAGTATTCCATTTCAGTTACTGTTTAACGGTAATTTATTACCCAAAAGGGAGCCTGTTATGGGAATGGGAGATTATATCGAGAGTCTGCAAAATAAAGTAACGGAAGACGGTGTTGTTATTGAATTTATTGGCGGACAAAAAGGCTCTAAAGAAAGCACAGATTTTGTGCCAAGCGAACATGGCCCTTCTCAAAGACTGGGTACGCAAGCAGTACTCGCTGAAAAGCCGGATCGTCCCGCGTTTGTTGCCGTTGATCTTTATGAAATGTCACGCAACGAGAAATAAAGCTTTTTGAAAGGATATAAATATGCACGGACATGGTGGCGTAAATCGCACAGAGGCGTTGGTGTTAGAAGGTGGAGTTCAGTCTTATCCGAAGCGCTTTGTTGATGGAGTAATGAATCTTGATAAGGATGATAAATTTGTGCCTGTAGGGGATGGATTGCCTGAACTTCCGGCTTGGCCTGGAGCCAAGGGTGTTTCTGGTAAAAAGGTTGTTGGTAAAATTATTGACCACAGCATGAAATAAGGCAAGTTGTTGCCGTTTTTTAACAGTAAAATATGAAGTTTTTAGAGCCGCTATGACGGACTTTCTTGACGTCGTAGCGGCTTCATTTGATTATATTGTGGGGCGTGAAGAAAAGCGCGTTGCCCAGAAGAAGGATTTTTATATGGAACATGGCCACGATAGCTGCAGGCCAGGCGGCATTATATACGTATTGAAGGGAGGCGTGCATTCCTACCCGCGGCGCGACGTGGGCAACGTCGTTGTGAGCCTTGATAAGGACGATGAATATATCAGGGTTATGCGTGGGCCGAATCGCGAACACATACCCGTACCTGAAGAACCCAAAAAAACGGAACACTTTGCCGATCGCCAGGAAGTGCTAGCTCTTGCTTAATAAAATAAATCCGATTATCGCCCGGTTACAAAACTCCCAGCATGCTTGCGACAAGCGGATGGCGCACGACATCCTTGTCCGTCATCTGCACGACTGCGACGCCTGAAACGGCCTCGAGCTTGCGCGCGATGTCGGTAAGGCCGGACAGACCGTCCAGCAAATCGCTTTGATCGGGATCGCCCGTTAAAACCATCGTCGAATGCCAGCCAAGACGCGTCAGCAGCATCTTGATCTGGTTATAGGTGCAGTTCTGTGCCTCGTCTATCACAATAAAGGCGTTGTTAAGCGTGCGTCCTCGCATGAAGCCTATCGGCGCAATTTCTATCGAGCCGTCCGCCATAAGCTGCTTAAGCTTCTTGCCGCCGATGCGATCGTTGAGCGCGTCGTAAAGGGGGCGCAAGAACGGCGACATTTTTTCCTGTAAATCGCCCGGCAGAAAACCAAGCGTTTCTCCCGCTTCTATTGCCGGGCGCGAAAGGATGATGCGGTCAACGCGGCCTGCCTCGAGCGCTTCGACGGCGGCAGTAATGGCCAGATAGGTTTTTCCGGTTCCCGCAGGGCCAACGGAAACGACAAGGGCGTTTTCTGCCATGGCTTCTAAAAGACGGGACTGATTGGCGTTTTGGGGTTTGACTTTGCGGACGTAGCGTTGGTCGCGGCGGTCAAAGGCGGGACTGTTAAGAGGGTCCCAGGGTGAATTTCTTCCATATATAGGTTCGACGTTATAAAATTTTTCTTTGCGGTTGAGTTGGTCATGCCGCTTGCCCATGGATACTCCTTTGCTGGGGTGAAGATGAGCCCTCGCGCAAAATCCTAACTCGGACGGAGGACTGCTTCGTCACTCCGGTGCTCGAATCCTCACGTACATCAGAGTACGCTCCGGTTCTGCGCTCCGGGGTTTCTCGCACTCCTCTCGTCCGAGCGGATTTTGCACGAGGGAAGTGTAGGATTAAACCATATGGGGACTGCAATAATGCAGGTGCTATTGTGATTTGAAGTGCGGACGGGAGAGAGCCGAAAACTGGCTGGGTGAAAGCGGGGCTTGGATGAAACCTGTTAATGTTCCTGCCTCCCATTACCGCCGCCAAACGGGGCGGGGTGCCTTTATCGTGCTGATACTAAAGAATTTTACGCATAACTCCCACATTCTTGCGCCAGTTTAGGTTTTTCTGGTTAACAAACGGTTACGTTTGTCTTTTCTTTCAAGAAAAACTTCAATTATTCAATAACTAATAAAGGCTTCCGATTTCCTTGACACGGCCGCCGGTTATCCCTACTTTGCCGCCTTTCCAAAGGAATGGATGCTATGAAAGTTGCTAACTCACTTAAGTCGCTCAAGAAGCGCCATGCTGATTGCAAGGTCGTTCGCCGCAAAGGCCGCACCTACGTGATCAACAAGACCAATCCGCGTTATAAAGCCAGACAGGGGTAACGTTCTGCCGCAGATGACCATTTCACGTAACATTGTCATCACAGCGGCCAACGATACATACCTTCCTCTTGCGCTCGGCCTTTTAAGGTCGTTGCGCGGGCTCTCTTTTTCGGTTCCCTTCGATATCGGGATTCTGGACGTCGGCCTCAGCGACGCCGCCAAGGCGCAGCTCGCCCCTTTTGACGTCAAAATCATTCCCGCGCGCGTTGATATAGATTATCCGGATCGCGAAGCGTGGGAAAAGCAACTGCCCGGTTTTCGCGCTATGACAGGGCGTCCCTATCTGCGGGACTATTTTCCGGAGTACGACGTTTACATGTGGATGGATGCCGACACATGGGTGCAGACGCCCGAGGCGCTCGATACAATGCTGCCCGGCGCGGCGGAAGAAAACGCGCTTTTTATCGCCTCGGAAATCGATCGAGATTACAAACCGTATTTTCTCAGCTCTCAACCCTGGGAATACCATCTGAAATGGTATCGGGCCAATTTTCCCGCCGAAAGGGTTGCCGCGATATTTCCACGCCCGATGTTAAACACCGGCGTTTTCGCGATGCAGGCAAATTCGCCCCTGTGGAAGGTCTGGGGTGAAGAATGTACGGCGAGCCTTAGGCGGGCCGCCAAGATGACGAAACAGCAGTTTATGTGCGATCAATTGAGCCTGAACATCGCCGTTTATATGCAAGGGCTTCCTTTGAGAGTCATGCCGGCAGAGTTCAACTGGCTGACGCTATATTCAATCCCGATGGTTGATGAGGAAAAAAATCTTTTTGTGCGTCCGACCCAGCCGAGGACGGCAATTTCCGTTTTGCATCTGACGCACGAAAAGAAGATGCGCAGCTTCGACATTGCGACAACGGCAGGCGGTACTGTCACCCGTACATTGCTTAATTAGCGTTATTTCACGGCGGCGGCGTCAATGCCCGCTTCTGCGGCAACGGCGGCCTCGATATGGAGGGCGTCAACCGCGCCGGTGCCGCCGTCCTTAACAAAGCGCGCGCAAGCCTGATCGAGAGACATAATGGATTTATCGGGATTGTGGCGTGTGCGGATATAGCGGTCGGTCAGCTTAACGACGCGCGCGCAGGCGTCTTCCGTAATTTCGATATTATAGTGCTTTTCGAATTTGTCTTTCAGGTTCATCAGAATATTTATCGTCGTCGGCATGTCCGGTTCGCTCAGGACGATTTTCTGGAAACGACGGTCAATGGCGGGCTCGTTCGAAACATAGTCGGAATATTCCTCGCGCGTCGTTGCGCCGACCACGTACAAGTTTCCTTCCGTCAGGTACGGCTTCAGCAAATCGGCAATACCGGCGTAGCTTGACGCCTTAAACGCGATCATCAGCTGGTGAATTTCATCGATACAGAAAATAACCGGCGGCAACTGGCGCGTGGCGTTGCGTTCGGCTACGCCTTTGACGATGGGGATAAGGCGGCCCTCCAGATCGGCGCGCGATTGAGAGCCCGCGCCGATCATTGACATTTCAAGTTCGATCAGGCGCGCGTTTTGAAGCATTTTCGGCACTTTTTTCTGCGCAATCCATTGCGACAGGCCGATAAAAAGAGCGGTTTTACCGACGCCCGCGCCGCCTAAAAGCATCACGTTTTTGCGCATGCGCTGAAGCAAAATCAGCGTCATCTGGTCAATTTCGGTGTCGCGTCCCGTGATGGGATCGAATTTTCCGGCGCGCTCCAGCGCCGTGATGTCCCGCGTATAGCGCGCAAGGAGGGATTCTAGTTCTGCGTCTGAGATGACGAAGCTTGATTTGGCTGGCATTCGGCTAACACTTCCTTCCAGAGAGCGCTAATTTCGCGCGTGGCAACATCTTTGTGAGCGATCGCGTTTCCAATGCCGTGAGGCAAAATGATCGTAACCTTGCCGTCCTCGGCCTTCTTATCGGCTTTCATCAGCTCGATCAGATGATCAATATCGTAAGAAGCAGGCGGCGGCGCCATGCACAAGCCAACATCGATAAAATGGGCTTTGACGTCATCGTAATCCTGCTTCGGGCAGAAGCCCATATTGACCGCCATGCGGAAAGACATCATGGTTCCGATGCTTACCGCTTCGCCGTGAATTAACGTTGATCCAAAACCGGTGGCGGCTTCCAGGGCATGGCCGAAGGTATGGCCGAGATTCAAAAGAGCGCGTCTTCCGGCTTCTCTTTCGTCATCGGCAACGATCTTGGCTTTGGCCATGCAGGCATATCCGACGGCATGAATTTGGGCTTCGTGGTCGCCGTTCAAAAGTTGTCCGCCATGGGTTTTGCACCAATTAAAAAACTCGCGATCCTGAAGCAGGCCGTATTTGACAATTTCGGCGTAACCGGCGCGCATTTCCCTTTCAGTCAGGGAATCGAGCAAAGTCACGTCGGATAGAACAAGGCGGGGCTGATAAAAAGAACCGATGTTGTTTTTTCCAAAAGGCGTGTCGATGCCCGTTTTGCCGCCGACGGAGCTATCCACTTGCGACAAAAGCGTCGTTGGAATCTGCACAAAATCGAGCCCACGCATAACAAGCGACGCAACAAGGCCGGTGATGTCTCCGACAACGCCGCCGCCCAAGGCGATAATCAGGGTTTTGCGGTCAACGTTAAGAGCCAGAACCTGATTAAGAAGGGATTCAAGATTGGAAAAATTCTTTGAAGCCTCGCCTGCGGGAAAGACAATCGTTTTTAGGATGCTATGTCCGCCTGCCGACAAAACGGCTTCGACGCGCGCCTGATACAAAGGCGCAACGTTGGAATCCGAAATTATTACGCAACGGCGCGTTCCCAAACGCAGGCGGATCAAGGTCGCGGCTTCCGCCAGAATGCTCTGGCCAATGACAATGTCATATGCCGGTTTCGGGGGAGCGCTTGAAAAATCAACCGAGACGATTTTTCCGGGAATAAAACGCGCCTGAGACGCTATGGCAAGGGTTTGTGTCATTAGGCAATCAACTCCTTCGCTTTAACTCGCGCTGCATGATCGGCTTCACGCAGAACATCCAAATCCGTCAGTGCCGAAGAGGGCATTGACGATAATATTGTTCCCACAATCCGTTCAATGTCCAAGAAACCGATGCGTTTGTCCAGAAAAGCTTGCACGGCGACCTCGTTGGCGGCGCTCATGACGGCAGGGGAAGTCCCCCCTTTAACCATCGCTTCCTGAGCAAAACCAAGGGCAGGGAACTTTTTAATGTCTGGGTTTTCAAATGTTAACTGACCGATTTTAGCCAAATCGAGTTTCGGAACCGGCGTTTCCATGCGCTCGGGCCATGCCAGGCAGAAGCCGATGGGCGTACGCATGTCGGGCGATCCCAGCTGCGCCAGAATGGAGCCGTCGCGATATTCGACCATGCTGTGAATGACGGATTGAGGGTGAACCAGAACCGAAATCTGTTCGCGCGGCATCTGGAATAGAAAATGAGCCTCGATAACCTCAAGCGCTTTGTTCATTAATGTCGCGCTATCGATGGAAATCTTCGCGCCCATATTCCATACGGGATGCTTGACGGCTTGTTCCGGCGTCATTTTAGCCATGTCTTCGCGCGATAAGGTGCGGAAAGGGCCGCCAGACGACGTCAAAATAAGCCGCGCAATACCGGCCTTGTGGTTAAAATCGAAAACCTGAAAAATGGCGTTATGTTCGCTATCGACGGGCAATAATGTTGCGCCCGCTTCGGCAACGAGCTTCATCATCAAGGGGCCTGCGCATACAAGCGTTTCTTTGTTGGCAAAGGCGATAGTGCCGCCGCGCTTTGCCGCCGCGAGCGTGCCCGGCAATCCTGCGGCGCCGACAATGGCCGACATTAACCAGTCGCTTTCCATGGCGCCCGCTTCCTCGACGGCTTTTGCGCCAGCGGCGGCCTTTGTCTTTGTTCCGGCCAGCGCGGCCTTGAGTTCTTCGTATTTGCTCTCGTCGGCCACAATGGCCATTTGGGCGTTAAGCAAACGCGCCTGTTCGGCAAGCGTGGCCACGTTTGTGTTGGAGGTCAGCGCGACGACCTCATAAGCGTCCGGCGCAAGCATCAACAGGTCAATCGTTTGCCGTCCGATGGAACCCGTCGAACCTAAAATAGCGATTTTGCGCCGTCCTGCAGGATGTTTGGCTTTTATTGCAGAAACCATGAACGTAAACTTTCCTACCACCAATTAAACTGCATACCGAGCGTCGCTTGGAAGAGGTACGCAAAAATACCGGCGAAAACCAGACCGTCAATCCGATCGAGGACTCCTCCATGTCCGGGAATGATGTCGCCGCTTTCCTTCACGCCTGAACGCCGTTTGAAATGGGATTCGAATAGATCGCCCGCCTGTGCGACGCAGGCCAGAACGGGAGATAAGATGAGCGCCAAAGCTGGATGCTCAGCGCCAAAAAAGGCTGCCGCGGCGTATCCGAAAATCATGGCTGAGCCCATGCCGCCGATCAGTCCCGCCCATGTTTTGCTGGGGCTTATCGCGGGCGCGAGCTTGGGGCCGCCTACAAGGCATCCGACGAGGAAAGCGCCTATGTCGGTGCTCCATACGACGGCCAAAAGGAAAAAGATAAGGCCCATGCCGTCTTCAGGCGTGGCGCGCAAAGCCAGCAAGGCCAATCCGCTGCCCCCCATATAAGGGATGCCGAAAGCGGTCCATCCGGCATTTTCATTTTTATCGCGAAGGGAAATCAGGAAAATAATAACCGTGAAAAGAACGGCGAGAACCGCGCCATAAACGGGGGAAAACAAAAGCCCCACCGTCATAAGGACGATTAGGAAAGCGCAGGCGATGGCTGTTGTCTTGGTTGGCGTCGCGGGCGCCGTCAGGCGCAGCCATTCGTAAAGGCCTATCGTTAAGGCGCATGTTAAAACGGCGCCGAAAGCAATTCCGCCCAAATAAACAGCTAATAAAGCGACGGGAGCCATAATCGCAGCCGAAATCATGCGCAGGCGTAAATTGGTCGAATTAAAGCGCTGAAAGGCAGGAGACATGCGAGCAATGACCCGTAGTAAAGGGGATGAAAGAGGCATATGGGCAATGGTTTAGCACAAAGGTTGAGGTGGATGATAGCCCCTCTCTTTGAAAGAAAAAGAAAGTAAGAGCGGGTGGACAAAAAGGCCGCCCGAGGCTATCAAGGAGCCCTCTTTCAGTATTAAATTTTAGGGAGGCCTAATCATGAAATTATCACGTCGCGTCCGCGAAATTTTGAGCTGGTACGAAGGCGAAACGCCCGGAACCAAAGCCAATCTCGCACGTATTCTTATGGCAGGCCGTTTGGGTGGAACCGGGCATGTTATTATTTTGCCGGTCGATCAGGGTTTCGAACATGGGCCTGCGCGCAGCTTTGCCGTCAATCCGCCTGCCTACGATCCCCATTATCATTATCAATTGGCGATTGATGCCGGACTTAACGCCTATGCCGCGCCTTTGGGCCCGATTGCCGCAGGAGCCGACACTTTTGCCGGAGCCATCCCGACAATTCTTAAAATGAACAACGCCAACAGTTTGTCCCGTCAGAAGGAAGCGGCGGATCAGGCCGTAACGGCAAGCGTTGACGACGCCTTGCGCCTTGGCTGTTCGGCCATCGGCTTCACGATTTATCCGGGATCGGATGTCATGTATGGCCAGTACGAAGAATTCCGCGCGCTGTCCGCCGAAGCAAAGGCCAAAGGCCTTGCGGTCGTGCTGTGGTCTTATGCTCGCGGAGGCAATATCTCGAAAGAAGGCGAAACGGCTTTGGATGTTATCGCCTACAGCGCCCACATGGCCTGTTTGCTCGGCGCCAACATCATCAAGGTTAAGTTGCCGTCTGATTTCCTTGAACAGAAAGAAGCCCAAAAGGTCTACGAGGAAAAGAAGATTCCGCGCGCAACCCAGGCCGATCGCGTCCGCCATGTGATACAGTCGTGCTTTAACGGCAAGCGTATCGTCGTGTTTTCGGGCGGCGCAGCCAAGGGCGGAGACAGCGTTTTGGCCGATGCGCGCGCGATTTACGAAGGCGGCGGTTTCGGCTCTATTATCGGACGCAACAGCTTCCAGCGTCCGCGCGAAGACGCCCTCAAGCTTCTCGATCAGTTGGTCGAAATCTACAAAGGAAAGTAAGAACACGGATGTTCATCCAAACCGAGGAAACGCCGAACCCCGCGACCATGAAGTATCTTCCCGGCCGCGAGGTTATGGAAGAGGGCACGCTCGACATCGGCAAAAGAGAGGACGCGGAGAATTCTCCGCTGGCGCAACGCTTGTTTGCGATCGAAGGCGTTCACGGCGTTTTTCTCGGCAAGGATTTTATCTCCGTCACAAAAGCCGAAGGCAAAAGCTGGACTGCCATGAAGCCTGCCGTTCTTACGGCCATCATGGAGCACTATACGTCCGGCGACCCTGTGTTAAAGACGCCGAACGCTTCGGTAAAAGCGAAGGTTGAGGACGAAGGCCCCATCGTCGCGAAAATCCGCGATCTGCTCGACCATAAAATCCGCCCCGCTCTTGCGCAGGACGGCGGCGATATATCGTTTCAGCGCTTTGAGGACGGCATCGTCTATCTGACGCTCAAGGGGGCATGCTCCGGCTGTCCCAGCGCGTCAATGACGCTCAAAGCCGGCGTCGAAAGCCTTTTGCGTCATTATATTCCGGAAGTTCTTGAAGTCCGGCAAGTCAGATGATTCATGCTTATCCTCGTTCTCGATAGTTGCGGTTCTTCCTGCGGCGTGGGCGTCTTTCGGGACGGCGTATCTCTCGCACAAAAGCAGGAACATATGGAACGCGGGCAGGACGGGCGGCTTATGCCGATGGTTACGGCGGTCATAGAACAGGCCGGATGCCGTTTTTCCGACATTGACAGAATTG
>Ga0265297_10005547_pt1 | contig 19135 bp, 26 predicted proteins | sample Munlanlwell13791_FD_192502 | JGI IMG/M metagenome (GOLD analysis project Ga0265297, IMG submission 192502) | Leachate microbial communities from a municipal landfill in Southern Ontario, Canada - Leachate well 137-91 | ecosystem: Engineered > Solid waste > Landfill > Unclassified | place...
CCGCCAACCCGTCCAGCATTTCCCGCAGCGCCTCGCTGTCCGTCTCGATCAGCGCGTACAGGTCCGCGAACTTCTCTTCGTCCATTTCCGCCATATCGCCCAACGGGTCAAACGTGGCTAGCACCTTGGCCGCTTCATCTTCGTCCAGGTCCACCACGAGCACGGGTACTTCCTGGTCTGGCGTCGTCTCGGCCCGTAAATGCCCATCCACCAACTCCAGGCTGCCGTCTGGCAGCGTCCGGGCCAAGAGGGCGTCAACGTAGCCGACCTCTGCCAGGATGCCGCGTAGGGCGTTCTGCTGGGCTTCTGGATGCTTACGCCAGTTGCGGGGGTTTGGCCTTAGCTCGGAAGCCTTAACCATGCGAAAGTCGGTAATGCGGTTGCGGATGTTCATTGCTCAGCGTCTTCCTCGGGCTCTTCCCCGTCGCCTCCGTCGCCTCCGTCGCCCTCTTCGCCCCCCGTTGCAACCGCCGGCGGAACGGGAGGAACCACCGGCGGGGCCACGGGTTCGGGTTCCGGCTCTGCGTCCGGTTCCTCAATGGGCTCAATGATGGCGGCAATCTGCGCGGGGCCAAGCATCGGGAAGCTGGCGGCCAAGAGGGCAACGGCCGTCTGCTTCGGCAGCGTGCCATCGGCAACCGCCTGGGCAATCTGCAACATGGCCTGTATCTGCCCGCCGTTTAGCCCCAGCTTCTGCACGTCGGTATCTTCGCCGGCGCCGCCCTCTGCGGGCACGCCTGCGCCTGCGTCGGGCGTTGCATCGTCGGCACCGGGTGCGCCGAAGAATCCCGTCTCGGCCTCTTCCTCCGCCTCGATCCGCTCGGACTCCGCCGCGTGGTCAAGGCCGTGCCGACCGGCAAGCGTCTGCTTGCTCATCACGCGGGCGGTCACAAGGAACTGATCGGCTTGAGCGTCCTTTAACCGGTCGCGCGTGCGAACGCTCGGCCCGTCCGCGTCGATCTCCACGAGGTCGAGCGTGTTGGCTGGCAGCCTGCCGCGCTCCACCTGGAGGCGAATCTCGTCTTCGAGCAGTTCGATGTCGGCCCAGATCGTGGACGTTTGCAGCCGCTCAAACATCTTGACCGCCGGGCCTTCCGCAACCATCGTGCTGCTGTAGTTGGCGTTGCTCGCGTCACTGGTCAGCATGAACTCCGGCATGACAAGCCGGGACGCAACGGCGCGCAGCTCCGCCTGGATGGCCTCCACGTACTTGGTCACGTCGATGCCGTTAGCCGGGAAGTCATAATCCACGCCCCCGCCAACGTCCAGGATCGTGCCCGGTCGGTAGTTGCGGTAGGTCTTTTCTTCGCCCGTGACTTGGCTTCTCACCTTCACGTCCGCGTTGTCGGAGACGTACTGCTGAATCGTGGCCTTGGTCGAGGATACGTGCTTGCGGACCATCGCAATGGCCGATTGAATCTCGGAGACGGTCGAGACGTTCCGCAACAGCTTGGCGGCTCGAATCAGGTTCTTGCGCACCGGGTAGAACGTCGGCACGCCACGCGGGACAACGAGGTCCACGTTCGCCTTGCGGTGTTGCACCTCGTTGGGCTCAAGCTGCTCGAACGCCGTCCCGTCGTAGCTCTCGCGCACGTAGTACGCTTCCGGCGTCTCGGCATCGCCTGGGCGGAACTCGATTCCGAAGAGGGCCCGCATTCGACCGGGCGGTGTCGCCACCATTTCGGGCTCGATGTAGCGCACGTCCAAGCCGTCGCGCGTGTCGAACTTGCGCAAGAAGACTTCCCCGTCCCGGTCAAGCCGTCGCATGGACTCTTGCTGCCGAACGTGCCAGCGGTTGCGGCCGATGAAGTTGGCGACCACCTGTTGCACTTGCTCGATCAGGTCTTCCGGCGGTTCCGCACCTGCCTTGGCTACCACCTTGTACGAATGCCCTTCCCCGACCACGTAGCTGATGCGGTTCTCGACCGCGTTCAGGGCAAACTCGTTTGTCAGCACCAGGTGCCGCGACTGGTTGCGAATCTCCGAGAGCTGCGACTCCGACGTGTAGGCCAAGCCGGCCGACCACGTTGGGCCGTAGTTCTGCCCGACCGTCAACCGGCCGTCGAAGTCCATCATTTCCTCGTCGCGTACCAGCCTATCCCACAGGTCCAGGGTCGTTTCGAGGAACCGAGCCTGATGCTCCGCGATACGCAGGTTGACTTCGGCGACGTTTGCCATCGTGCTATTCCCTCGTTTCCCCGCCCACCTCGATCGGCAAGCGAATGGCCATTTCCAGAGCGTCCGGGCCGTCATCGTGATCGGCAAGCGGGAAGTCCCGCAACTGGTCCACAAGCAACAGGCAGCCAGGCGAATCGCTCTTAAACCGCAGTGTCCGGTTTGCTATGTACGTGCCCAATCGCCGGATGCGAACGGTCTTGTTGATGTGGTTGTTTATCATAAAGACCGGATATTGCAAGGCGAATTGCTTTCCGGCCAGCCGCTCGAACTCATGCACGAGCAACTCCTGGAACTGGTTTGCCTCGAATCCCAGGTAGTCCGGCTTGTAGTGGCTGGCAATTCGCAGGGTGTCGGTACAGATACGATGCGGGGGCCTGCGCTCCAAGTCGGCATCGACGTAGACCAGCCCGTTATGCCCCACGCCGATAAACACGATGGCGCTGTAATCACCCTGCTTGTCGCTCTTGCCCTTGGACGGGTCCACCACGATAACCCGCAATGCAAACGACGTGGGCCAATCCTCCGGAGCGCACCATATCCAAGAACCGAAGTGCGAATCGTCCCACTCGGCCCCGCCGCCCTCTGCCGGGTCTTGCTGGTACAGTGCCGCGAACGCCTTGGCGTCTTGCGCCTTCGCCTTCTCCAGTTCCTCAATCGCCATGAACTCCGGCCAGAGCGCTTCCCCGGGCGCGCGCGGGTCGGCCTCGTGGGTCGGCTGGCCGGGTCCGCGAATGGCGGGAAGCGAGAGTACCTCCCACTTGTCGGAGTCGCGGTCGGCCATTTGCCGGAGCAAGCGGCCCGCCAGGTCGTCACGGTGCCAGCGAGTGTGGGTAATCAGGATGCGGGCATCCGTTCCGCGTCGGGTGTAGAAGTCGTTCGCGTACCAGTCCCAAATCTTCTGGCGGTAGCGCGGCGAGTCGGCCTCTTCGCGGCTCTTAAACGGATCGTCGATAATGCCCCAACCAAAGCCCATGCCCGTGATGCCACCGCCAACGCCGGCAGAACGCAGGTAGCCGCGATGGTTGACCACCTCGAAAAGGTCGTTCGTCCGCTTGTACGAGCCCTTGGACGTACCGCGAACATGCTGGGTGTTGAGCGCCGTGCCCGGGAAGATCGCCCTGTAGGGATCGTTGTCGATGATCCGTTGAACGTCGCGGTTCATGGCAAACGCAAGGTCGGCCGTGTGAGAGCAACCGATAATTTTGGCGTCTGGGTCGCGGCCGAGAATGAACGCCGGCAAGCATCGACTGACAAGCTCGCTCTTGCCGTGTTGCGGCGGCATGAAGACCATCAACCGCAGAATCTCGCCGGATACGAAACGGTCAAGCTGTTGGCACAAGAGGTCATGGTGCCAGTTCGCCCGGTACAGGGGGTTCACGTATCGGGCAAACGGTAATAACCGTTGTCTCGCCTTCCTCCGCCAGAGAAGCTCCCGGGCTGCCTGCCTCGGCGATAATTTCAAGCTGCTCATCCGTCAGTTGCACCGCTGCCAATGGGATGGGCCCGCCGTTGGGCCCCGTGTGCTCTTGCCTCGTTGGGGCGTTAAGGCCAAGCAGTTCGCACCGCTTATTAATCACGTCAAGCACTCGCCGGAGGAACACGGAATCGCCCGCCTGTCCCTCGCGCCTCACGGTACGCTCGATGCCGCCCTCCGTCTTCTTGACGCTGATAATTTCGTGGTCCTGTTGCGACTTCCGCCACGCCTTCCAGGCTTCGCGCTCCACCAGAGCTAGGCGGGCCAACTCCTTGCCGACCCAAGCGCCACGGGCCTCGCAGGCGGTTGCCTGCCAATCGGCGTGTATTTTCTTCAGGTCGCGGTTGACGGTTGCAAGCCCGATGCCCAGCCGCTTGGCAATGGCCGGCTGAGTCAAGCCCCGGAGGTACAGTTCCGCGACCTCTCGGGCTCGATCCAGCCGCGCTAGTGACCTGCTTGCATCGCTGGGCATGGATCAACCAAAGACCATCTCCAGGTACACGGTGTCCCCGGCCGTGCCCGCGATGTCGATGTAGCGCGCGGCTGCGCCCACGTCGGGCGCGCCGTCGTTGAACTCCATCGTCAGAAGCCCGCCGGCCGGAACCGTCACGCCGTTGCCGCCGCCGAACAGGTCGTAGCCGTTCGACAGCGCCGGCTCAATCGACACGTCGCCCGCGTTGTCCGGGTCGCCGGTCAGTCGGAGCACTTGCAGCTTAAGCCCGACCGCCGAGAAGTTATCTTGCAGGCCCTCCAAGTCCATGAGGTCAATCTGCTCTTCGCCGGACGGGTCGCCGGAGATTGCGGCCGACAGGTCGAGCTGTACGGCCCTCGTTACGGGCGGCGTCGTGGATGCGGTCAACCGCGTTGCTGCGCGGTCGAAACCGGCGCTTTGCACCGTGCCGGAAAACGCGGGAGCGTCGTCAAGCGTCTCGGTCACGGTGAGCGTGTTGCGAATACGGACCTCGGATACTACGGCTTCTTTTGCCATGGGTGGCCTCTTGGCTTCAGGTGTCGAGTAGTGCCCGCTCGACGGGTCGGGCTTCAATGAGCGCGCGGGCTACGGTAATGTGTGCGTAAAACTCTTCGGCCGTTGCCGGGTCGGGCCACGGCATCGACATTGCGGTTTCGATGGTCGCGGTAAGCGTCTGCCAGAGCGACCATTCTTCGTCCGTCAGGCGGATCTTGCCGCGTGTCGTGGGCTTGGCTTCAGCTTGGCTCTCCCACGGCATCACGAGCCAGCCGCGTTTTCGGTCGGTCGCGGTCTGGTCGAAGAGTGCTCGGACTTCCTTGCCGGGGAATAGCTCCTTGAGCGAAGCCATCTCGTCCGGGTTGCGAATCACGTCAACGAGGATGACACTGGCCTCTTCCGGGTCTTGCACGTTCGTAGCGGCCGCAAGGAACCCGGCCGCAATCATGCCCCCCGGCGGAATGCCGTAGACCACGTTTTCCGGCCGGTCAACGAGCGCGAGCCTCATGGTTACGTCTGCCCATTCGCAGAGCGTAACGTCCTGGTCGTGTTCGGAGTCGGATAGGGTTTTCATTGCGGCTCGTCGCTCCGCGCAAGGGGGCCGTACACGCGGCACTCGATCCGGTCGAGGCGTTGCTCAGCCGAGTCCATGCGTGCCGCCATGGTTCCGGCCCAGAACACGGCAGCGCCGGTCTGTACTGCCACGGCGAGCAGGATAGCCAAAATGCCGCCCCACAGGTGCTTGAGGATTCCGTTGCGCTCGGGTGCGGTCATCCTTCGGCCTCCAGCGTTTCAATGCGTTTGGCAAGCCGGTACTTCCGCCGACGTAACCTGTTCAGCCGCCGCTCAATCAAGCGGAGCCGAACGGTCAGAAACCACACTCGCAGCCTGCCTAGGATCGTCATGCGGTCGCTCCGCTGGTTGGTGTTGCGGTTGCAGGTTTCTTCACGTCGCGGATTACCGCGTCAACCTCGGTATCCTCGGGAGCCGTGATGCGGCCGTGTACGTAGCCGAATCCCATCTTGACCGCCGCCGCGATGGCGAACTTAGCCAGCACGCCGACGATGCCGCGTAGGCCGAAGAAACCCGCCAGTAGAGCAGCGATGCCGCCGGCTGCCCATGCGCCGACCTCGGGGCCGGTGATCGTTGCGCCGGCTCCCGACCAGTCGCCTTGGACGGCGGACCCGGCGGCAGAGCCAAGGGGAGCGAGGGGCAGCGCTTCGACGATGGCGGCTTGGCGTTGCGCGTCATCCCGGTCTGCGTCCCGCTGTTCGAGTCGCTCCACGGCTCCGGCCAGCTTGCCCAACGATTCGCTAATCGGCCCGAGGTCCATGCTCGGAGTAGCCGGGTACGGTGCCGCGGGCGCGGCTTGACCGGCAGAAGGCAGGGTCGGCCAGAGCCCGCCACCGCCGAAGATGCCGCCCTGCTGTTGCTGGGGTTGCTGCTGCTGCGGTTGCGGGCAGCCGCCCGGGCCGCATTGGGCACCGTCTTGCAGGCCGTCAAGGTACTGCCGACGTTGGACGCCGGGCAAAGGCAACTGGTAGCGGAACCGCTCCTGCACGGGCGTTGCCGGATACCATGGCACCTGCACGGCCGTTGCGACTTCCCGTTGCTTGGACGTGCCCCACAATCGATACATGGCCTGCACGGGCGTAGCAATTCCATAGCCTCCGTTGGCGTCCGATCTGGCTCGCACTACACCAACGATGCGACCGCTATCGTCGATCATCGCGGAACCGCTGCGACCGTTTGCCGGCGGCGGGAGGAACGTCAAGCCCATTTGGTCGTAACCGCGAGCGTGCCCTTCCACGCCGGTCGGCCAAGTCCCGTTGGCGCTCCCGACCGTATGCACGGTTGCGCCCGACGGCACAAGATGCTCCGGTGTTGCCAGCGGCACCACGGGCGGAGCAACGCCACCGAGGGCAGCCTCCGGTACGGACACCACCGCAACGTCGCTGTCGGCGTCGTGGTAGACCACCGCGCCTTGCACCGCTCCGCTCTGGTGACCCCGATAAAACCACTCGACCGCCATGACTTGGCTGCTGGCGACGTGCGCGCAGGTCACGAGAAAGACGTGCCCCTGCGAACGCTCAAACGCGGTGCCCGTGCCACGGCCTCCATCCGATGCCGTGAGTCGCGCGGTTGCGGAATGCAAAGCCTCCAGGTCGTTCGCTTGCGCGGAGAAGCACGCAAGCAGAATCACGCAAGCAAGCAGGATTCGGGGCCGCATGGCAGACCTCCGTGTCTGAGTGGGAAAAGCCCGACGCGCCTCGCTTCCCTGCTCGGCGCGCCGGACCCGTCATGGAAGACGCAAGGCACAGTCAAGCACTTTCGCGGAACCGCCGCAAGCCCTGTTTTTTCTCGGGGCGGGAATCGCTATCCGGCATCGGGCGTTCGAGGCGGGCGAGCACGTCTTGCAGTTCGCGCTTTTCAAGGGGCCCCGACGCGAGGAAGATGGCCGTGTAGCGGATGAAGTCCCCGCACGTTCCAGCGAGGTCAAGGGCCTCGACCGTAACGAGCGTACCGCACGATTGACGCAAGCGGGCACGCTCGATGGCGGTTAGTTCGACCAGCTCATCAGGCGTTGGTGCCCCGTCGCGGATGGCGCTGCGACGGTCAAGCTCCTTGCGTAGCTCGGCTATCGAGAGCGTTGCCAGGTCCGGGCCCTTGGGTTTGCGCGGCCGCCTGGTCGGCTTCCGTGCCTTCGGTTGTGGCTTGCGTTTTGCGGCCATTGTCCGTTTCCGGGGCCATGGGTTTTCGGGGGATTAGATCAGTTCCATTTGCCACTCGGCAACCATCTGCGAAACGCTCAGCTCGATCCTGCCCGGTGGCGCCGGCTCGCGCATCTTGCGCAGGTAAAGCTCTTCGACTTGCGAATCATCTTCAAACACCCCCGCATGTTGCAGGGCGTCCAGGGGTGCTTTCAGGATGTTGTCGATGTCGCGGCCCCTTCTGTCCGGCGGGTACGCGAACAGACGCAACGACAGCGGCCCCAGCATCATATCCCAATCCGACAGCGAGCGGATGACATGCTGCCGGAACTTCTGGCCCTCGCCGCTGATGTAGTGGCTGATGAACTTGCCTGTCCATCGGCTGCGCCAGTAGTGGTTGATCGACGGCGGCCATGGCAGGGTGAGCTTCGTTCCTTCCTCGCTCGGCACGTTGGCCGGGTCGGCAACCAGCCTGCTTAGCCTCTCGACCTCCGCCTCCAGCCGCGCGACCTCCGCGCGACTGATGGCCAGCATGGTTGCAAGGCTGCTCATACGAAAAGCCTCCCTTGCTCTAGTTCTGCCTCGATACGCTTGCGTGCAATTGCGAAGTACGTTGGGTCTATCTCTATCCCGAGGAAGCGCCGGCCCATGCGGATGCAGGCGATGGCGGTCGTGCCGGAGCCCATGAATGGGTCGAGGATGGTTGCACCGTCAATCGCTCCTGATTGTTCAATCGACCACCGCATCACACCGACCGGCTTCTGCATCGGGTGCCAGCGTCGACCATTGTGTTCGCCTTGCTTTTCGCACGCGATGCCTTTCCATCGGTAGTGAACAATTCTGCAAGCGCCTTTCTTGTTGTGCCAAGCAAAGTCAACGTCACCGAACGAATCCTCTACCTTCATGTCGCATACCTTGTCCCAAGCCAGCCAGCGGCCGCCAGCGGGCAGCCGTGAAGCGTAGTGATTCGCCCCCCACGTCAGGACGTTACCGAATCGCAGCAATGGCGATGGGTCAAAATGAGTATCGTCTCCGATAACGGCTACAGATTTACGGTCGCAAGTGAGTCTGCCCGGCGGCATGGCACCCTTTCCACTATGCACGTACCCAATCCCATACGGCGGGTCCGTCACTACAGCCCCCACGCTCCCCGCCTCCAGCGTCGGCAACACGTCCAGGCAGTCCCCCAGGTACAGTTGCACCCGCCCATCCTCCGTGCTCCATGTTGGCGTCATACCTCATTCTCCCTATTCATTTCCGCACCCCACGCACCCTCACTCCTTGCCGCCGCGCGTGCGGCAATTTCCTCTGATATCCGCACGATGCCGAACTGTGGCACCAAATCATGCCGCTCCGCCCATTCACGAAACAGGCGTTGTACTGCCTCCGTCAGTTCCGCGCACTGCTCTTCAGTGGCATCTAGGCTGCCGTCAGCCCAGTCGCCGCAATAGTCGTCCTGGCAAAGCACGTGCTCAATCAGCAATTCCGCCGACAGGTACGACTCCAGTAGCGGCGCTTCGTACTGCCCGACGAATCGCGCCGTAGGATCAGCCGCAATCGCCTCGTCGCGTGAGGCGGCCCGGCCGCTATAACACTCGTCGTCGTAGCTTGTGCCCCATGTTCCCGCTATCATCTACTCACCCCTTTCTGCCGCTTGTGCGGCCTTGCTTGCCACCTCTTCCAGCAGCCGTCGATTCGCGTCAAGCAGCCGCTCGTTCTGGCTGATCAGTCGCCCGTTCTCCGCGAGCAGGCGTTTCGCTTCGTCGCGCCACAGCTTGGCGGACTCGCGGTAGACGGTCGATTCTTCCGCTACGTTTTTCATGACTAGAATCCTCCAAAGGCTGGTACTTGCGGTCCCGTGAACCGCGTTCGTTCGGGCTCCCAGAAGAGCCGTAGCTTCGTCAATTCGCCGTTCCGGTTCTTCGCTACCTTCAAGAGGGTGTTCCATTCGCCCATTGCCTTGATTTCCTCTTCGTCCTTGCCCTTTTCCTGGCTCTCCTTTTCGTCCTTCGTGGCCGCGTACAGGAACAGGACCATATCGGCGTCTTGCTCGATGCTGCCCGATTCCCGTAAGTGATGCAGTTGGGGCTCCTGGTCCTTCACGGCTTCTCGCGACAGTTGCGTGAGGCACAAGACGGGCACTTCCAGTTCCCGGGCCAGCTCCTTGAGGGCTTTGGACAACTGCCCCACCTGCTCGTGACGCTGGATGCGTCTGTCTGCCGGCGTCAGAAGTTGTAGGTAGTCAATCACGATCAGCCCGAGGTCGCGTTTTGCGAGCCGCCTCGCCCACCTGCGAATCTCCGCGACGGTCATGGAGGGCTTGTCGTGGATGCTCCATTGCAGCCCGGCAAAGGGCTGGGCGGCTTGGCTCAGTGCCGCGATGTGGTGATGCTCAAGTTGGCCGGTGCGAATGAGCTTGCTCGATACGCCGGCCTGCGAGCAGATAACGCGGGTGACCAACTCCACGGCCGACATTTCCAGGCTCACAAAGTACACCCGCCTCCCACGCGATGCCGCCCGGTGGGCAATCTGGCAGGCGAGCGAGGTCTTGCCGATGCCGGGCCTGGCTGCAAGGATGCACAGTTCGCCGCGAAAGAGCCCGCCTATGCGTTCGTCGAAGTCGGGTAGCCCGGTCATCGCGCCCATCTGCCGGCTGGTGGTGTCGGAGGCAAAGCCGGCCATGGCTTCAATCGCCGCGGCGCTGGCTTCGACGGGTGCGCCGCTCGTCGGATCGGCAGACAGCAGCGCGGCCTCCACTTGGTCGGCAATCGCTTCCGGCGTGTCTTCCTCCGCGTAGGATGCTTGCAGGGCTTCGATAGCCGCGTTGACCAGTGCGCGGTAGCGGGCCTTCTGCCGGACGATCCGGGCGTAGTATTCCACGTTCGCGGCGGTCGCGACGGCGCTTGCAATCTCGCCCAACGCGGCATTCCCGCCGGCGGCTTCGAGTCGGCCGCTGGCCTTCAGGCGGCGAGAGACAAGCACGATGTCTACCGGCTCACTCGCTTCGTTCTGGTCTAGGACGGCCTGCCAGATGAGCCGATGGGCGTCGAGGTAAAAGTCAGCCGGGCTCAGAATCGCGGTTACGTCCACGATCCGGCTGGGGTCGATCAGCACGGAGGCGATGACGGCTCGCTCGGCGCTTGTGTCGTGCGATGGGGTCCGGTCGAGAAGTTCGGCGGTTGGTGTTTTCATGGGTGGGTCAGTTGTCGCAAGGGGTGTAGGTAGATTCGGGTTTGCCGGCGGCGTGGCCGTTGCCTTGCCATGCCGCCGGGTCATCGTCGTATCGGCCCTGGTTCAGCCAGGTGGCCGGGTGAACGGGAGAGATGTCTTTCGGGTGGGCTCGCGGCGACTTCGCAAACGCCTGCATTCGGTCGAGGATGTACGCAGCCGCTTCGGCGGGGGTAATCTTCCGTTCGACCGCCACGGTCTTGACCGCGACGGCGTGTGCCTTCTCGGCTGCGCGTCTTCCGGTTTTGACGTGTACCGATTCCCAGAATTGCTCGAATGCGCGCTCTGTCCCCTGGGGGACTATAGGGGGTTTTATATCTTCTCTTCTCTTCTCTTCTCTAGGTGACGCAATAGTTACGCTGGCAGCGTCACGCTTGCGTAACCGCAATTTAGCGTTCCTTTTGGCTGCAAGTGCCCTGTTTTTGGCAGTTTGTCCGTTGTGCCGGTCGAAGTTCGGGAACATCAAAACGTCATTTTCCAGCGTCAACCAACCGCACCGAATGAGCGCGTTTCCGAACCCCGATACGGCAGTGATACGATCTAGCAACGCAAACGTTACGCTCGCGGCGTCACCATTGTAGGTCTGCTCATCGGCCCAAATCCAAAGGCGAATGAGCTTCCCGACAACGGCGTCAGGGTCAATTTCCAGTGCCTCCGCAATCTGGAAAACCTCCGGCTTGTCCGGGGTCACGTTTTCGATCTTGATCCAGTCACCTGCCATCTTCAGCCTCCATTCCATACCTCAGTTCCGCAACCACGTATCCCTCAGCCGTTTCTGCCTCGCACCTACGATACCCCAACGGAAATGGCACCCGCGGATTACGTTGGAAGTCGGCCAGCGAGGTCAGCATTGGGATGTAGGCCACGGCCGGCCCCTCGCGGTAGCCTGGTGGTGTCATGTTTCGCTCCTCATCAGTTCACACATGATGCCGCAGTCGTCGCAGAAGTTTAGGAGCCCGACGAACAGTAGTCGAGCGTTCGTCGAACATTAGACGAATTGCTCTGATGTCCAGATTTCAGGCTTAATCGTGCGTATTCTAGCCATCCTGCCCCTCCGTGTTGCCGCAAAGATAGGCGTTGTATTTCTCCCGTTGGTCGCTGATGTTTCGCCAATCGCCTACTGGTTGACGATTCCCCCTTTTGTGGGTCTTAGCCATCTTCGGCCTCCGTGCTCATTCATTGATCAGTCCAGCGGGCCGGCCCCGAAAAGACCGGCCCGCCAGAGGTCGATTCTACCCCGCCTCCGCGTACTGCGGATTCGCCGCCCAGAAGCCCGCAAACGCATCGGCAACCTTCTCGGCAGCCGCCTTGCCGACGCCGGGAACGTCCATCCACCAGAGGTCGCGGTTGACCAGATCGGCCAACTCGCCCACGGTTTCCACGCCCTTGCGTTCGAGGGCCTTGGCGGCGCTTACCGGAAGCTCAAGGGCCTCTTCGACCGTGCGGGCACGCCACGAGCCCGTAGGGGCCGGGATTCCGGCGTTGAACAGCGGCATATCGCACGTTTCGGCGGCAATCAGCATCCGGCCGTTGTGGTCCAAGATGCGGTCGACGCCGTACCGGCGGACCTCGATGGGAAACGCAACGATAGGATGCCGCTTGAGCCGCCACTGCGGCCGGTCCTTTTCGTCCTGCTTCTGGTCTCCGTTGGAATCGAGCGCCGGGGCAAAGTGGCAAAGCTCGTGGTAGAGCCGGTGCTCTTTCTCCGTGTCGTCCAGCGTATCCCATGCCTTTTCGGGCAGCAGGATAATCAGGTCCACGCTCTCGCCGTGTTCTTCGGCAAGCAGCCGCTCCCGGTCGGATGCCTTGGCGCACTGCGCCCCGACAATTACGCCGTCCACGTCGGCTCGCCAGTCCTTTCGCCAGTACATGCGGATTTTGGCCTCGCGGATCGGCTCGAACTCGTCGCACTCCGCAAGCAGCCGCTCCATGATCCGATACGGCTCGGTGATCTTTCCGGCGTGCTTTCGCGCGACGGGCCTCAGCTTGATCGGTACTCGTTTTTCCGCGTCCATGACGCAATTCTCCTTGGGTAACAGGGGTTCAAACTCAGTTCATTCGCGTGATTCCAACGCCGCTTTCGCCCGCCGGTAGTGCTCCAGAAGCACCTCGTACCCGGCGACGATCCGCTCACCGTTTCTTAGGTCGCGGATGCTTTCGAGGTCATCGCGGCTGGGAAGTTGCTGTAGCATCCCGCCGTCAAGCGGGAGGGAGTCGAGAAGCTCCACGCCGTAGATGGGGCCGCGTTTCATCGACGCCCAGGGGACCGGCGGTTCCATCACGCCACCTCCGCCGCTATCTCGGCATTCTCGGAGCACTCGGCCGTCACGATGAGGATTCCGACCGTCCGCGCAATCTCCGCAATCTCGGCACGGTTGATGGGGTCTTGTCCCTCCCACGCCTCTTGCGGCACAACCACGATGCCGCCGGTGCCGACCATGTTGGCGGCAATCTCCAGGGCAATCCGCCAGCCCTCACCGTGGCTCAGTCGGTCGAACGGTTCGCCCGTAGCGGCAACCACAAGCTGCCCGCCGGCAACCTTGAGGGCGTCCGTCACGCGGCCAACCATCGCCGAGAGAACATCGTCCAGCGCCTTACCTGCGTTGCGCAACTGCTCAGCACGCCGGTTGGCAGCCGTAGCGGCCTCCAGGATCGTGTTGGCCTTGGCAAGGGCCTTGCGGGCGTTGTCGGCCTGCACGGCCAGGCCGTAGCGTCCCTTGGCCTCTGCGAGGCGTTCGGAAGCGGCGTCGATGTCGGCCTGGGGAACGGGCTCGGGAGCCGCCGCGATGACGTTTTCGAGGACGGTGGTTCGCCGCGTCCGTCGCTCGGCCGCGTCTAGGTTTGCCCCCAGGGCCGTGACTGTTTCGCCGGCCGTCTTCACCCGCTGGTCGGCCTCGCGGATGGCCTGCTCAATCTCCGCGAGCTTGGCGGTCAGGGCATCGCGTTCGCCGCGTATCGTCTCGACCCGCTTCTTTGCGTCGGCAAGCTCCGCCGCGACTGCAGCCACGTCCTGCGTATCCGCCGCCTGCAATTCCGCCAGTGCCTTCCGGGCGTTGTGGGCCGCCGCAATCTGCTCGGCAACGGACGTCGCCCGTTGCTTCACGGCCTGCTCGGCGAACAAAGCCTCCTGGATGGCCGCCTCGGTCTCCTGGAGCGACGGCCCGGCATCATCCACCCCGCCGGCGTTCTGGCGAATCGCGGTTGCCTCCGTTCGCTTCTCGGCGGCAATCTTCTCTTCCCGCCGGGCCTGCGATTCCAGGGCCCGCTTGATCTGCGCCGCGAGCGTTACGGGATCGGCCGACTGTTCCGCCGCTTCGACCAGGGAGCCGAGAGACACACCCTCAGGCAGCAGGGCCGCGAACTCGGCGGCATCTGCCTTGGCCCCGCTCAGTTGGATCAGCGCTTTGATGCGTGCCTTGTCGGCCGCTTCTGCGTCCTTCAAGCCGGGGTCAACCAGTTGGGAAATGTCAAACCGACCCTCCAGGGTTGCGACTTCCGCTTCCCCGGTCCTGCGAGTGCTGCGCCCGATTGACAGCCGGGCCCCGACGCCCTCCACCATCCCGCTCCGTGCTCCGTCTCGGCAGGGCAGCTTGCCCCTGCCCGATACCAGCGAGTCGAGCGCCGCGAGGGCGTGGGACTTCCCCGCTCCGTTGCGACCGTGGAGAACCACGACGCCGGACGGCGGCAGGGGGACTGTCAGGCGTTCGATCGGCCCGACGTTTGCGATTTCGACGGCGCGATGGCCGTTGCTGTTCTTCGTTTCGGTGGCTGTTGCCATGGGAATGCTCCTTGGAAAAGTTGGACAAATAGGTTTCAGGTTTCAGGCTCGCTCGGCTACCGGATTGCAGCCGGGAAACATCGCGTCATGTTCCGTAACGGTGCGAAGCCACTTCAGACATGGCCTTGGCTCCGGCATCGTTGCCGCCGCGACAACGCCCAGCAACTCTTCCCAGCACAGCCCGTCTGCGTATCGTTCGCCGCGCCGTACCGTGAATTGGTTACGGCTTTCCTGGGTAATCACGATCGGCTCTAAGCCCGCGCCTTGGCCAGTGGGAAACTGGGCCTTGTACGCGCCGTTCCGCCATGCAATCTCCGCAACGCGTCGAGCGCGTTCTTCCGCGTCTTCGTCAACGAAAGGGAGGAACCCGCTCCCCTCTTTGTCCCACCACGCGGCGAAGTCCGCTGCAATTGTTTCGTTGTCCATGGGAAATGCTCCTTTGTTCCGCCCCGCTCGGCGTCTTGCTTCGCGGGGTCGGCTGGGTTGTGGCAGCGTCTTGCCGCCGGGTGAAAATCAAGTCTCGTCGTGTCGAATCGTGCCTTGCCAGATCGTACCTTGCCGAGTCCGGTCCCGTCCCGTCACGTCACGTCGTGTCCTGTCTTGTCGCGGTTGTATGATCGTATGATGGCATCAAGTCTTGTCCTGTCGCGTCCGGTCGAGTCCGGTCCTGTCAGGTCGCGTCGAGTCGCGTCGAGTCAAGTCTGGTCAAGTCCGGTCCAGTCGCGCTAACCCTTGTTCTCTCCATTGCTGAACAGCGCGAGCAGCTTGCCGGTATCCGGCTGGCTGATGCTGGGCTGTAACGCCAACTGCCTGCGGAATTGGCTTGACGATCCGCCAAGCAGCATTCCGGAAACAGCGACGTTCAGGTTGTGCTCTCGCCTCGTGTCATCGTCCAGCCTAGCCACGTCAACCGCCTTGGCGACGGTCAAAGCGCGGCGAGCCCGCTTGCGTGCCTGCCTGATGGTGGCTTGTGTTTCCTTCACGCACTCGGCGGGACCGAGGCAAACCCACGCCTGCCGGTTGGTATCCCATCGCCACACGATACCGTGATTGCTCTCCACGTGGCGAATCGCGGAGTTCACGTTGCCGTAGCCCAGCGAGCCTACATTGCAGTTGCGGCCGATCTTCGCGGCCATTTCGTGGCGGGTGAACGTGTCGCCCTCTTTGCCTTCCTTCAGTGCATCGACCGCCTTGGCGGTGCTGTAGTGAAGCTTGCCGGGGAACGGCCCGAGTTGCGCCGTCGCCTCTTGCGGTGTTTCCTGGTCTGCCATGGTTCATTCCTTGAATGGGAGGGTTAGAAAATCAAGTCGTGTCTTGTCTAATCTGGTCCTGTTGCGTCAAGTCCTATCGGATCGGATCAAGTCATGTCCGGTCGAGTCCGGTCCTGTGCCGTCCTGTCCTGTCGTATCCAGTCGCGGTTGCATGATCGGATGATGGCATCAAGTCGCGTCTTGTCTTGTCCCGTCTCATCCAGTCAAGTCCAGTCCTGTCCGGTCCTGTCAGGTCGCACCGAGCCCCGTCACGTCGAGTACCGTCGAGCTATATCATGCCGCCAACTCATCCACTTCGGCCACCTTCAGCCCCTCGACGGCAAACCGGCCATTGATTCCGCCGTTCTCGACCCGCATCGAGCCGAACCCGGTGAACCGGCCAGCGGCAACGAGGTGCTTCTCCAGCACCGGCTCCGTGATCTTGTTATCGAAGATCATGATTTCAGCGGTGGTCTGCCACTCCCGTACAGTCGGGAAGATTCGGAACACACGCCGGCCGCTGCCACGCTTGCCGTCACTCGGCGCGAAGATGCGAACCGGGTCCACGTTGCCAATCACGAGGGCCTTGCCCTTGGAATCGGTGAGCAGCATCTTCTCGACAATGAGAATGCCGCTGGTGAACCGCTTGGTAAACGTCTTCTTGCCCTCGCCGGGGATGCTCATGCTGAGCCACCGGGCAGCCGATTCGAGGGCGTTCTTCAGCGCGAACGGCTGGAGGAACAGTTGCCCGTCCTTCGTCGTGCGTACCTTCTGTTCCCAGGTCCGTTCCTCGAACTGGTCGTGTGTTTCGTCGTCGCGTTTCTTCTCGGAAACGTGGGTTCCGAACATCAGATCGGCCATGCCGATCAGGTCAACCGTTGCTTTGAGCATTTTCCATTCCTTCAAGTCTGGGTAGGGTTAGTTAAAATCAAGTCTTGTCTTGTCCTATCGGGTCAAGCCGTGTCTAATCCCGTCATGTCGCGTCGTGTCTTGTCTGGTCCGGTCCTGTCTTGCCATGTCACGTCAAGTCTAGTCGGGTCAGGGAAACGAACTCCAAAGTTCACGCCGCACTCGCGGACCGAATAATATCCTTGACCTCGCCGGCCAACTCCCTCACTCGATCCTGCACGCCGGCCGGCAGCCAGGCGTAAAGATCATCCAGCTTGGCCACCAGGGCGTTGACGGCCTGCGTCGATCCGCACTTGCCAAGCTCCGCTTCGTAGTACGCCAGCACGTCGGCGGCATCCTCCGCGTTGTCGGGGTGCGTGGGCCGCTCTCCGACTTCCGGCGTTGTGCCCGATGGTCCAGCCGCAAGCTCTTCGGCAGCCGCGTCCTCGATGGCCTGGTCGGGGTTGGTGGATTCGTGCTCCAGCTCCGGCGCGACCACGCGGGAGAGAAACCGCTCGGAACGGGTGCCATCGGTTTGTGTCGGCAATTCCATGGTGGCCGCGTCCCGCTCTTCTTCGGCGCTCCTCAGCCCCTTGAGCACATCCGGGAATGCGTCTCGCAGCGCAATGCTTCGGGCTCGCATCTGAAGCATTCGCTCTGGATACGATTTCCAGATGTCTTTCGCCGCCAGCGCAGCGCGGATGGCCTGTTCCATTGAAAAGCTTCGGACGATCGGTTTCCCGTCAGGAAGCCGGCGTACCGTACACGTCGCGGCCATCGCTTTTCCAGCGCCTTCGAGCCGCTCCTCGAAGATGGCGTTGTCGAAAAGCCCCGACTGTTGGCACAAGCCGAGCATGATATCTCCCCACACGGAAGGCCGCCTGTTGATGACGGCGATGTTTTGAATCGCAGCCATAGGCGGAAGGCCGATCTCGGAGCCCATTTCAAGCGCGATAAGCGCCGCCTCCGGCGTTTCGAGCCCCTTGGGTGCCAATCCGGATTTCGCTACGGCGCACGCAAAGCGCCACATATCGTCTAAAGTGGCTAGCTGCAGTCCTTGCTGGTTGCGGATGACGGGTTTCGCTGGCTGGGCGGTAACGGTAATGTCTGTACTCACGATATTTGCTCCTACTTCTTTGAGACTCGGAAAACTGGGAACGTGGTGTCTTTCTCGCACTCGGCGGCAATCTCGGGATAACTTGCCCTCAACGCCGCCGTGTCAATCGACCGGCGCGACTGCGGCCGGTAGGTGATCCGCTTGCCGGACGCAAGCAGGCCATCGGTATTGGTGCCCAGCATGGCAATCAGCTTGCGCTGCAATTCCTTGCCGGCAGACTCGGCGTCTTTCTCGGCAGCCTTCAGATCCTCGTACTCGGCAAGCAGGTCATCCGCTTCGCTGGGCAGGGCAATCTCCGACCGATCGCGCCGCATGGCTTTCAAGACTTCCAGCGGTGCCAACTCGCCGCCAACCGGCGGAATCTGTGGCAATACATGATCGTTCCAGAACGCCATGCCGCGCTCGACAATCACATTGATTGCCTTCTCGTCGCGCGGGATCGGGAAGAGCCGCCAGTCGGCACGGAAGCCACTGACGAACGCCGCCACGTAGACCGTCGACAGGTCGGCTACGTAGGCTTGGTGTTGCACCTGCGCGTAAACGTAATCGGGGATTTCCTCCGACCCGTCCGGGCCCCATGCGTCGGCGTTCGCGGGCCCGACGTACTTGGCTTCAATAGCCGATCCGTTGCCGATGATTCGTGCGTCCAGGTTTGCCGCGAAGATGCCGCCGGGATGAATCAGCGAAATGTCGCGTTCCGCTTTGACGCCCAGCCGCTCGGCCGCGAACTCGATCAGCGGGCCCTCCAGCCGGTTGCCGGTCTGCATGGCGACGGTCGGCTCATCGTCGGGCAGTGGGCCGACCTTGGACCAGTAGATATCTGGCTTCGTTGCCCACGGGGAAATGCCGAGAATGGCCGGTGTATCGGACGCGCCGATATGGTGCCGGCGTTGCTCGCGTTGCTCTCGGGTAATTGGCATGGTTGTGCTCCTTTGGTTAGTTGACAGTTGTCAGGGATCAGTTGTCAGTGAATCGGCCACTGCATGTAGTGGATGGGCTTGCCCATGCTGGCGAACTCGGCAACCTCGGCCTTGATGCCCTTGCTCAAGCCCCAGTCGCGAAGCTCCAGGACGATCATGCCGCAAGCGTGCTGCATGAAGGGCTTGTCGAATCGCATCCAGAGATCGAGGTCCAGCGGATCGAGCCCGCCGTAGTGGGCGATCGGATGGCTGTGCGTGATCGGGCTATAGACCCGAACTCCGTTGCCGATCAGCCAGGCCGCGGCGACGGCGGCCGAGGCAAACGCCATCCCGGCATCCGCCTGGTTGCTGTACGGGCTGGCCAGATACCAATACTCGCCGTTGTCGGTCGCGATGCCGGCTCTTTCGATGTCGTCCTGGCAGGCAATTCGCATCAGGCCACCTCCTTCGCGGCCGCCCGCTTGGCTTCGCAGTCGCGGCGAACCGAATCCCAGAGCAACGTGACGTTGCCCTGCACGCTCGGCTGTTTCTCGATAATCGCGCGGGCCCCCCGAAGTTTGGAGTACACGCACTTCAATTCCTCAATAAGCTGCTTGCGGTTGGCTAGCAGCCGGCGATTGACTC
>Ga0265297_10005548_pt1 | contig 19128 bp, 24 predicted proteins | sample Munlanlwell13791_FD_192502 | JGI IMG/M metagenome (GOLD analysis project Ga0265297, IMG submission 192502) | Leachate microbial communities from a municipal landfill in Southern Ontario, Canada - Leachate well 137-91 | ecosystem: Engineered > Solid waste > Landfill > Unclassified | place...
TAAAAAATTAGTGGAATTAATAAAAAATAAAAAAACGCCAGACATTTTGAGGCTGGACGAAAAAATGATTGAAGATGCCGGCGAATGCGGACTGAAATCAATCGTAATGCTTTTAGGAACCTTAGACGGGATAAAAAACGAGCCGCGAATTTTATCTTACGAAGGACCCTTCGGAGTCGGCTATTTGGTCGCTAGTTTTATTTTTGGTTAACAATCTTAAAAAAATATTTCCATTTCTCGCCCGTACGGCAAAGTTCTTTTGTCTCATTCATGCATTTTTCAATATAAGCCTTCGGCATTTCTTTGCAGACTTTAAAAACAGATCCTCTTTTGAAGTTTGGAATGCCAAGTTCATCTATCACGCGCAAAGCAAAATCTTGCCACTCATAAGCCGGTGGTTTTTTTGTTGGTCGGCGAGACTTAAAAATATCGCCTAATTGTTCAAATCCTTTATCTTCTGGCATATTTCTATTATATCAATTTTATTTATTAAAGAAAAAGGCCCTGAGCGCATAATTGCTCAGGGCCGTCTTTTTTATTCAAGGAAGCATTACGACTTTGTTTTTGGGAATAAAAAGGGCCAGCGAAAAATCAGCGCTAATCGAATGACTGTTCCAGGCATCAAAAATAGCGCAGACAATATCGCTTTCAGGTGAAACCTCCCAGCGGTACAAATCCATTTCGGGATGAACTTGGTTAAAAGTTTTGCTGCCTCTCCCATTTATTTCCGCGGCTGACTTGTTTGAAAAAAGAATCCCTTTACGGCCGTTAAATCTTAAGCCCTCAACAATAGCAATGAGCTGAGCGGGTTCTCCATCCTTGGAAACAAGTTCAATAATTTTTCCGAAAATAATTGGTTCTTTTTTTAATGACGGCTGAGCGAGAATCCCGGAAGGGATAAAAGCCGCCATCACGGCGCCTTGGTATGCCCGCTCTTCAAAAATCCTCTTCTTCAAAATGCTTCGCACAGCAATTATATCTGTATAAAGAATCAGCAGGTCCGATATCCCAGCTTGACTCTCGAGTTCCTTAAGCTTTCCTAAGGCCTCCGGAATATCTGAAGCAAGGCCCTCTCTTACCATTCTTTTCGCTTCATCGGTGGGAGTGACGATTCTTTTTGGCATAACGTTCTCTCCTTTTCTATGAATATTGCCAATTTTTTTCGAATGAGCTAATATAAAATTAAAGCATAAACTTTTATCTAAGTCAATTATGGCAAAAATACTACCAATTTTATCTATTCCCAGTCCGCTCTTGAGGGAAAAATCAGTTGCGGTAAATACGGAAGAGATAAAATCAAAAAAATTTAAGGAATTGTGCGCCGACATGATGAAAACCATGAAAGAAAAAGATGGAGTCGGTTTGGCTGCCCCGCAAGTAGGACAAAATATCCGCTTAATTGCCGTGAATACAAAAGACGGAGTTGCCTGCATGATAAATCCAAAAATCACCAAAAAATCATGGGCGAAAGAATGGAGTGAAGAAGGATGCCTATCCGTACCGGGAGTATACGGCCAGGTCAAACGCCACAAAAAAATAAATTGTGTTTATCTTGATAAAAATGGAGCGAAAATAAAAATACAGGCCGAGGGCCTGATGGCTGTTGTTATTCAGCACGAAACAGATCACCTGGACGGAATTTTATTTATTGATAAGGCAAAAAAATTAAAAAAAGTTGAATCTATTTAATTTTTTCCTTTTTTGAAAAAAATTATCGCTATCGACAGAACTCCTATGATGGCAAAAAACCAAGAAATTTCTTTATAATATTCAACAAGCATCTCTTGGTTGGCTCCAAAAGCATATCCCAAAAGAGCTAAAATTGTAACCCAAATTCCAGAACCCAGGGCCGTGTAAAAGAAAAAACTTTTGAAATTCATTCCCGAGAAGCCGGCCGGCAAAGATATTAATTGCCTGACTACAGGGATCAAGCGCCCTATTAAGGTAGAAATATTTCCATAATTTAGAAAAAAATCTTCGGATTTTTTTATTTTCGCCGAATTTACCATGAGAAAATGGCTAAGACGACAATCAGCTATTTTGTAGATTAAAATCCTTCCTAAATAAAAAGCCAGCCAATAGTTCATGGCTGCTCCGATTAAACTGCCGACAACTCCGGCCAAAATAATAAGAATAATATTCATTTCTCCCTGCGAAGCCAAATAAGCCGCTGGCGGGATAACTACTTCCGAAGGGAAAGGCACAAACGAACTTTCTATCGCCATTAGTAAGACAATGCCGCCGTAACCCATGCTCTGGCTAATAGATAATAAAAAATTTATAAATTCACCCATGATAATTTTTAATTTTTATATAAATAATATAACAATAAAAAATCTAAATGTCTAATAAAGAAAAAATAAAAATAATCTTCGCCGGCACTCCCGATTTTGCTATTCCCAGTTTTCAATCTTTAATAAATGAGAACAATTTTGAAATATTGGCCGTCATTACTCAGCCGGACAAAAAACAAGGCCGAAAACAAATACTCTCCCCCACTCCCGTAAAAATAACAGCGGAAAATTATAAAATAGCTGTCTGGCAGCCGGAAAAAATAAAGGAGTATGAAAAAGAAATTATTAAAGCCAATCCTGATCTGGGAGTGGTAATAGCTTATGGACAAATCATTCCGCAAGATATTTTAGATATCCCCCGCTATGGCTGGATAAATATTCATGCCTCTCTACTGCCGAAATACCGCGGTGCGGCCTGTGTTCAGGCGGCGATATTGGCAGGAGACCAAGAAACTGGAATTACTATTATGAAGATAGACAAAGGCCTTGACACTGGTCCAATTTTAAAGCAAACTAAAATAAAAATAAACAAAGAAGACACAGCCGAAACTTTGTCTGACAAATTAGCAAAGCTGGGAGCGGAAATAATAGTTGAAACTTTAAAAAATTATATTTCCGGAAAAATAAAACCAAAAAATCAAAGTAATTCTGAGTCTACTTATGTGCCGACTCTCAGTAAGGCCGATGGAAAAATAGATTGGCAAAAAAATGCGGAAGAAATAGAAAGAATGACAAGAGCTTTAAACCCGTGGCCAGGAACCTGGACAGAATTGAATGGCAAAAAAATAAAAATAATTTCAGCTTTTCCTAATATTTTAAAAATAAATAAATATAAAATCGGAGAAACATTTTTATCCGACGGAAAACTTGCTGTCCAGTGCGGACAAAATGCTTTACTTATAAAGAGATTGCAATTAGAAGGGAAAAAAGAAACAACTGCGGAAGAATTCTTGCGCGGGCACAAAGAAAACATTGGGCAAATATTCAACTAAAAATAAAAAATGCCGCCATCGTCTAACGGTTAGGACGCCAGGTTCTCATCCTGGTAATCGGGGTTCGATTCCCCGTGGCGGTACTAAAATAAAAATATTCTCTTCTTGAGAATATTTTTATTTTTCGCTAAGGGGAATCGAACGGGCAGGAGCGAGACAAGTTTCGAGCCGAAATTCTGTCGGCGAGAAACGCCGTCGAGCGCCGATGAATGCGACCATAGGAGCATTCAGCGCTGCCCAGGGCAACGAAGCTTGAGCGGAAGCGAAAGCGAGGCGGAATTCCCTGTCTGCCGGCAGGTAAACCCGTGGCGGTACAAATCAATTTAAAACACCGCCTCCAAAAGAAACGGTGTTTTCATAATTTTCTCAATTCTCTCTCCTCCTATCTCCCCTCAAACGCTTTCGGCTTTTCGGCTTCACGATGTTTGGCAAGACATAAAAGACGAAAACAGCAATTCATCTCGTTGCATTCTTTCTTTTCTCCAAAGCATGGTTCAAACCCAGCTTTAATCTGTCGGCTATGGATAAAATCCGCCTCACTTTTCTTTAGTTTTTCAAGACATTCTGGGCATATTCTGTCAAAAGAAAGCATTTCATAACCAGGGGCTTCGGAAAAGATTACAATACTATCGCTCGCCCTTTGCCATATTCTCCGACAATGTGGGCAACAAACAGGTATTGGCATAGTCCCTCCTCTTTTCCTTAAATTTTAAAGGATATGTTCTATAAAAATTATAACAAAATAAACCTCAAAATGGAAGATTTAAAAAGCTCTTGTCAAGACCCAAAAGTTTTGTTATTATAAAATTAGAAAAAATAATCCTGCTTTGGGCAGTTTTATTTTTGTTATAGATTTGCGCCGTTAGCTCAGTCGGTAGAGCAACAGCCTTTTAAGCTGATGGTCGCTGGTTCGAATCCAGCACGGCGCACAGTCGTTAGCTCAGTCGGTAGATCCGCCCCAGAGGGGGCGGACTATTAAGCTGATGGTCGCTGGTTCGAATCCAGCACGGCGCACAAAAGCCACCTTAGCTCAGCTGGTAGAGCAACAGTTTTGTAAACTGTGGGTCGTGGGTCCGAATCCCTCAGGTGGCTCAAAAATAAAGACCTTTCTCGGTCTTTTTTTGTTTTGTTTTATTGCTCAAAAAGTGGAAAAATAGTGGAAAAAACTCTCTTGCTAAATGATCGGCAATAAGATAGTATAAAGCTATGAGCAATGGAGAAAATAACATAATTGAAAAAATGCCCCCGCATAATTTAGAGGCTGAGCAATCGCTTTTATCTTGTCTTTTGATTGATAAAGACGCGATCATAAAAATAGCGGATATTGTTTCAGAAAATGATTTTTATAAAGATTCTCACAAAATTATTTTCACCATAATTAAAGAACTTTACGGACATCATGAGCCGATTGATGTTTTGTCTTTGACTAATCGCTTAGATGAAAAAAAAGAATTAGCAAATATCGGCGGCCGGACTTATTTAGCTCAGCTTTCTACTTTTGCTGCCACTTCTTCCAACGTTGTTCACTATGCCAATATAATTCAGAGAAAAGCGACACTGCGCCGCCTCCAGCGGGCTGCTTCAGAAATAATGGAATTAAGCTATAATGAAGAAGAAGATATAGATAAAGTTTTGGATGAAACCGAACAAAAAGTTTTTTCCGTTTCCCAAAAATATTTAAAAAATACTTTTGTCCCGATTGAGAATCTCTTGAGCGAAGCTTTTGAAAGAATTGACGAACTGCATAAACACGGCGGAAAACTGCGGGGCCTGCCTACTGGCTTTGCTGCTCTTGATAATCTGCTGGCCGGATTGCAAAAATCTGATTTAATTATTTTAGCGGCCAGGCCAAGCGTCGGAAAAACTTCTTTAGCCTTGGATATCGCCAGACAAGCAGCTATAAAAAGCAAGCTGGGAGTTGGCATCTTCTCTTTGGAAATGAGCAAAGAACAATTGGTGGACAAACTGCTCTGTGCGCAATCAAATGTAAATTTATGGAAAATGCGCACGGGAAAATTATCTGACCGTGAAGATGATAATGATTTTACTCGCATTGGCGAAGCCATGGGACAGCTTTCCGAAGCTTCAATTTACATAGATGATTCTGCTTCTTCTTCCATTATGGAAATCCGAACAAAAGCCAGAAGACTGCAAATGGAAAAAGGCTTGGGGTTAATTGTTATTGACTATTTGCAATTGATGGAAGGCCGGGGAAAATACGGCGATAACCGCGTTCAGGAAGTATCAGAAATAAGCCGCGGCTTAAAAGGCATAGCCAGAGAATTAAATATTCCCGTGCTGGCTCTTTCTCAGCTTTCCCGCGCCGTTGAACAAGCCGGCGGCCCAGCTATACCAAAACTCGCTCATTTGCGCGAATCTGGCTCTATTGAACAGGACGCAGATGTGGTTATGTTTATTTACAGAAAATCGGCTGACAGAAATTATAATCGCGAGGAATTGCCGGAATCAGAAAGAGGTTTGGCGGAAATTCATATTGCTAAACATCGCAACGGTCCAACCGGAAAAGTTGATCTATTTTTCAACGAAGAAACAGCCAGTTTTAAAAATTTGGAAAAAACCGGCTTAGAAGCACCGCCTGAATTTTAAATTAATAAAATAATATCGCTTGAAAAAGCGGAAAAAATTTATGTTCGCTAAACTAAAATATCTCAAAGATTTACGCTCTCAGGCTAAAGTGATGCAAAACGCCTTAGCGCAAGAATCAATCACCGTAGAAAAAAACGGAGTAAAAATAGTAATGAACGGAAATATGGAAATTACTTCTCTTTCCATAAACGAAGAATTATCAAAAAATTCTTTAGAAGGAATATTGACCGATTGCTTCAATGACGCCGTCAAAAAAACTCAAAGATTGATGGCGCAAAAAATGCAGGAGATGGGCGGCTTGCCTGGACTCAATTAAAATGAAATTTCCATTAGCTATCCAAAATTTAATAAACCAATTCTCAAAGCTTCCAACGGTCGGACCAAAAACTGCCGAGCGATATGTTTTTTATTTATTAAAACAGCCGGCAGAAGAATTACAAAGATTCGCTCAATTTATCGCTGAATTAAAAGAAAAAACAACCATCTGTTCCAATTGCTTGGCAATTTCCGAAACTGATCCTTGTTTTGTTTGCGCAGACAAAGAAAGAAACAAAGAAATTATTTGTGTCGTCGCCAGCACTCAGGACATGCTGACAATTGAAGCTACCAATCAATATAACGGGCTCTATCATATTTTAGGCGGAACAATAAACACCATAAACGATATTCGGCCAGAGCACCTCAAAATAAAACCCCTAACAGAAAGAATAGAAAAAAATAATATTAAAGAAATAATTTTAGCTTTGAATCCGGATTTGGAAGGCGAAACTACCGCCTTGTATTTAGCGAAACTGCTGAAATCGTCCGGTGCAAAAATAACCCGTCTTGCCCGCGGCCTTCCGAGCGGAGCCGATCTGGAATACGCAGACGAAATAACACTGGCCAACGCGCTAAAATATAGAAATGAGTTGTAAAAATGAATTGTCATTCTGGAGGCCAAAGGCCGATAGAATCCCGAGGCGAGCCAGCTGTTCGTTTATTACAATCAAACATAACACAACGGGATGCTATCGCCTCGCTCCGGCATGACACTTTATTTCTTTTTTATTTTCATTCTATAAAGAAAATTAAAACTTTAAAATAAAAAAAGACCATTTCTTGAGAAATAGTCTTTTTTTTATTTTATCTTATGCGATTGAAGTGATTTCTACTTTCGTAAACGGCTGTCTGTGTCCGACATTTTTCTTGTAGCGGGTTTTGTTTTTATATTTTACAACGCTTACTTTATCCGCTCGCCCTTGCTCAGTTACCTTGCCTTCAACTTTTTCTCCTAGAGTCGGCTTGCCGATATTTAATTCTTTAGCATCAGCTGTCGCAGTTAACAAAGTTTCAAATTTTACTTTTTTTCCAACTTCTTCTTCCAGTTTTTCTATTTTTAAAATTTGGCCCTGTTTAACTTTGTACTGCTTCCCGCCGGTTTTTATAACTGCAATTTTTTCCATATGTCATCCTGAGGAGGAGCGAAGCGACGACGTGAGGATCCCGCGGGATTTAAACGTCTCGTTTAAAACGCTCAGCCTAAATTAATAATTTAATAAATAAAAAACGCCCTTCATTGAGCTTTCTATATTATAGCTAAATATTAAAATTTGTCAATTTTTTCCTTATAACTTTTAATTTTCCATACTCTCCCAACAAATATTGCTCAAAAAGCAGGGCAAAAATAAACATTGCTAATATTCGCAAAATAATCGTTATTTTACTAAAAACCCCCTGAAAACGCCAATATTTTAAGAATATTATATGCTGATTAAGAAAAGACCACTTTTTTGCTTGTCTGTTCTTAGCTTTTCTACCCCTAAAAAAGGCCATAAAACCCTTCCCAGCGCTTGCTACTGTCCTATCATGATAAAATATAGCTTCAGGAACCAATCTGGCCTTAAAATTGGCTAATTTGAGCCTAAAGGCTAAATCGCAATCTTCTTTATACATAAACATTGACTCATCGAAATATAGAGAATCCCCCTTGCCCCCTTTACCAAGGGGGTTTAGTTTTTCCAAAGCGCTAATTCTATAAATCCCGGCTGCGCCTGAGGGGCCAAGAATATCAACTTTATTATATTGCCCTTTGTCAATTTCTCCCTGCCCAAAGTCGAAAAACCTTAAACCGGTTTTTAATCCAATTCCGCAGGTATCTATGATATTTGTTTTTTTATTTTCCAAAAAATTCCATTTCAAAATCTTGGGGCTGGCGCTTCCCAAAGTCCTATCCCCATCCATTGCCTCTACTAACTTCTCTATTGCGCCTGGTTCCATAATTATATCGGGATTTAAAACCAAAAAATATTCAGCGCCAATTTCCGAAGCTTTTTTTATCAAGACATTAAAAGCCCGCCCAAAACCCAAATTCTCTCCTGCCCAAGAAAAATCTATTTCCGGATAATTATTTTTGATAAATTTTTTATTGTTATTTTCTTCCTGTTCACTGTCATCAATCGCAAAAATTTTATAATCGGAAAAATTTTGCTTTTTTAAGCTATCTAAAAAATACGGCAAATATTTTGCCGTCAGTTCTCCATAAGTTATAAAGCCAATTGCTAATTTCATTGTTTCAAAATTAAATCACTATAGGAACAAGATATGAAATCTTTTGGAGAAATACCAAATAAATCTAAATAGGTTTCACATTGTTTTAATAATTTCACCTCGCCAATACTGCCATCCGAATCAATCGCCTCAATTTCAACAAAAGAGCCAAGGCCCTCAACATTATCTAGATGAAATTTTACATTATCAATAAAATAAATTTCTCTTTTCTTATCGACGACCACCAAGACTCCGAGGGCTTTTGCTAAAATATCTTTTAAGCCTTTATCATGTCCAGTCTCATACATTAAAATCTTAGATTTTTTCGGCCCGGCGCAATTTTCTCTATCATAAAAAATAAGAGCATTCTCAATATTTCCTTCCCGCATCTTTAAACGGCCAAAGTTAACTTTAAAATAAGTATCGATTTGATGATCAAGCCCCTTGAAATCTGCTTTCTCAGTTTGTAAAATTTCTCTCAATCTTTCGTGATTGTCGCATTTGGCCTTTAACTCTATATTAATATGCTTCATAAATTTAAATTACCATCTTCCCTTGCATTTTCTCTTTGGCAAAATTCTGGGCGCGCAATAAGCTGTCAAAAGTGCCGGCATCAATCCACTCTCCCTCCACCATCGCCACTTCCAATTCTCCTTTTTCCAGATACCAATTATGAAGATCAGTTATTTCCAGCTCGCCTCTTTCACTTGGTTTCACTTGCTTAGCGGCCTCTATCACTCGGCTGTCATAAATATAAAGACCGGTTAAGGCATAATCGCTTAAAAACTTTTTCGGTTTTTCCTCTATCTTTACTGCTTTCATATTTTCATCAAACTTCACTACTCCAAATCTTTCCGGGTCCGGCACTTTTTTGGCAAAAACCTTGCCACCGGATTTGAAGTTTTTTATATCTTCGTTCAAATCATCTTCGAAAATATTGTCGCCCAAAATCATGCAGACATTTTCTTTGTCAATAAAATTTTCTCCGATAATGAAAGCGTCGGCCAATCCGCGCGGATGATCTTGAATTTCATAAGTAAATTTACACCCGAATTCCTTTCCGCTCCCCAAAAGATTAAGATAATCGCCGGCTCTTTCCGGAGATACAATTATTAAAATTTCCTTTATCCCCGCCTTTAGCAAAGTATTTAAGGGATAATAAATCATCGGCCGATTATAAACTGGCAAAAGCTGTTTGGAAGTAACCTGTGTGCAAGGACGGAGACGAGTAGCCGAACCGCCCGATAGAATAATTCCTCTCATAAATTTTCTCTTGACATTTTTTAAATTATAATTTATAATATTTTTTGATAAACGAACAACTCTTTTTAGAATATCTTGGTTAGTTGCCAAAACGGCTGGCTTTTGCTCGCAGAATCTCACACGGGAAATGCCTGTGTGATGCGGAGTTTGCCCTCTGCCCCCCCAAATTCTGCCTATAGGCTCACAAAATAAAACCTCCTTCTTACCTATTATGGACAAAATGGGAAACACGGGAAAGAGGCTGCATTCTCCGCCTATATACGAGCAGGAACAGGTTAATCTAATCAAGATATGGAAATGCAGTTGTCTACCCCTGCCCTTGAAGAATTTCTCAAGACGCAGGGGTTTTTATTTTCCCAAATATTCTTTTAATGCCTCTTCCCAGGTTCTCTGCATATCAAACTTAGTATTTACTAAAGCCGAACAGGCCGGGCGCTTCGCCGGACGAGGAAATTTGTCGGCAGCAACAGGCTTGACTTCGACTTTCATGCCGGCAATTTTGAATAAAGCGACAGCCGCTTCGTACCAAGTCGCTCTGCCTACATTGGCAATATGATAGATGCCAGATCCTCGACCGCTTTCTAAAAGTTTTTTAGTAGCCGCGGCTAAATCTGGCGTATAGGTGAAACAGCTGATTTCTTCGTCAACTACCTCTAATGTTTTTTGTTTTTGGGCCAGTTCCAACATCATATCGAAAAAACTCGGCTTGGCTAATTTATTTTCTCCTTTCGGCCCGAATAATTTAGAAGTCCTAATCAAAAAATATTTTAAGCCCTGTCCGCTTTTTTTTATGATTTCTTCCTCACCCAGCAATTTTGTCTCTCCGTATTTGTTTATCGGCCCGGTTTCATCATCTTCTTTATATCCTTCTTTTTTTTCTCCAGAAAAAACATAATCAGAAGAATAATGAATTAAAATCGCGCCGGTTTCTAAACAAGCTTCTGCCAGATAGCCGACTACTTCTGAATTTATTTTTTTTGCCAAAGCGAATATTCCCTCATCTTCCTCGCACTTGTCAACGGCATTATAAGCAGCGGCGTTAATAACAATACCCGGTCGCAAATCGCGTATTTTTTTCAAAACCAAATCATTATCAGTAATATCAATATCTTCTCTATCCCAAGCGACAACATCGTATTCTGAGTCAGCAGAAAAAACTTTTGTTAATTGGGACCCCAGATTGCCGTGAGCCCCTAAAATCAATATTTCCATAATTTAAGTAATAAAATAATCTAGTTTCTGCCTTTACCTTAGCATAATTAGCAAAGAAAATAAAGGGGTAAATTGCTCTGTTATTGCAAGAATTTTCTCTCTGTCATGCTGGAGCAACCCCGTGGGAGCAATAATCCCGAGTGTTCGGGATGATTTTCTGGTTAATCCATAATCCACGCTCCTGCCATTTCCTTCGAGATTCTTCCTTGCCTCGCCGGCAGGCGAGTCGCTACATCTCGAAAAGTCAAGACTACGCTCCAGAATGACAAAAAAATAGATTTGCTTGCTAATTTGCTATTCGATGATATAATTTACTTATAGTTTTAACTTTATCAGACAATAATAAGAACAAATGGAAAAAAAAATTAAATCGCATGATTCAACCGCAATCGTTTATGATATAGACAGATTTTCAGAAAAATTCCTGGTTTTCGTTCATGGAGCCGGAGGCGATCTTACAGCCTGGAAAAAAGAACGGGCTTTTTTCCGCGAGAAAGGCATTTCAACTTTAGCCATGGATTTGAGAGGTCATGGAAAGTCAGGCCGGCCGAATACGGCTCAAAGCTACAATTTAGAAAATTTTTCCAAGGACATTGATATTATTCTGGAAAAAGAAAAAATATCCGATTTTTCCATGATAGGACATTGTTTCGGCGGTATGGTCATCGTAATGTTTGAAAAAAATTTCCCCGGGAAAGCAAAAGCTTATGTCTTAATTGATACCGCTCATAAAGCGCCCAGGATATTGGACGGAGCTGTAAAATACAATCCATTTTTTATTAATTTTTTGAACAAGATCTTAGAAAAAAATGATTTAAACGGAAAACGTTTCGGCCATGTAGATTTTGATAAATTCATCGGAGGAGGAGACTATGATCCGGTTCGGATATATTCCGACATAATTCATACCTCCTTAAAATCATGGCTATTCACCTATGAACATCTCGCGAGATATAATGGCATCCAAACATTGGAAAAAATAAAAAAACCAGTGTTAATTATAGAAGGCGAAAAAGATTCCATATTTAATGTCTCGGTTGCCAAGGAGATAAATAGATTGGTAAAAACATCTCGACTAGTTGTGGTCCCAAAAGAAAATCATATAATTAATCTGAATAACCCGGCAGTCATCAATAAAAATATCTGGAAATTTTTGAATGAAATAAAATTTTTCGAAAAATAAAGCTCTACCCAAACAAAAACTGCGAAAAATATTTCCGCAGTTTTTTGATATTTAAAATATAAATTATTTGCCTTCCCATTCCCCTTCTTGCCGGACTAATAATTCCTTCGCTCGCAACGGTTCGGCCATAAGTTCTTTAACGATTTTTTCCATGCGCATGCCCTGCGAACCTTTTACTAATATTAAATCGCCATGTTCAAGGCGTTGTTCAATAAAACGGCCGGCTTCAGCGATATCAGTATATTCAAAAATATCATCGCGGGATAAGCCGGCTTCTTCGGCGCCGCGAGAAATATCGCGGGCCCTTTCCCCGACCGCAATCAATTTGTCAATTCCGGACTTGGCTAAATAGCGGCCAACCTCTCTATGACCTTCCTCGCTATAACTGCCGAGTTCCAGCATATCGCCCAAAACCGCAAACCTTCTCGCTCCTTTAGCGATGGGAATTTTGCTGACAATATCCAAAGCCGACATCGCTGACTGCGGAGAAGAATTATAGGTGTCATCAATTATCAAAGTATGTTTAACGCCGTCAATCAAATTCATTCTTCCTTTGGGAGAATTAAACTTTCGCAAAGCATTAGCTATTTCCACTATATTCATTTCCATAGCGACGCCAACCGTAGCGGCGGCCAAAGCGGCATAGATAGCATTATAACCGATCACTTCCGGCAAAAGAACCGGAACAAAAGATCCTTCGTAGCGCATTTTAAAACTAATGCCCAATAGATTTTCTACTTCTTTTTTTCTTTCAAAGCTAAAAACCAATTCTTCCGCTTGAACACTTGCGCCTTTTTTAAATCCAAAAGTTAAAACTTTTGCCCGGCTTCTCTTAGAAATTTCCTTGGTTAGATTATCGTCAAAATTCAGAACAGCCAAACCGCCCGACTTTAAATTTTCTATCATTATCCCCTTTTCTTTTTGAATTTCTTTTATGTCGCCGAAATATTCTTCGTGCGAATGGCTGATGAGAGTTACAATTCCAATATCGCACTTAACAATATCCGTTAGATATTTCATATCGCCCGGCCGATCAACGCCCATTTCTAAAATTAAAATTTTGGGATATTTCTCGTCTTTAAAAATAAGCAGGCTGAAAGCTTTCATAAAGACAGCCAACCAGCCAAAAATAGAACGACCGGCAGAAGAAGCGCCGATAATTGTCAACGGCAGGCCGAACTCATTATTATAATTTTTTTCATTACGGCGAACTTTAAATTTTTCCGCCAAAACAGTATAGACCGCTTCTTTAGTGCTGGTCTTGCCGACGCTGCCGGTAATGCCGATTATTCTCGGCTGATATTTTTTCAAAATCAGCTTAGCTAAAATTTTAAGTTTTAATTTTATTATCTTTTTCATATATTGTCTAAATTTCAAATGCTAATTAATAAATTTTAGTCTCTTTCTTTCGGTACCTGATAATATTGTAGCAGAAAATCGGCTATTTCACCAAAAAGAGGAGCGGCGGAAGATTCTGCCCAAGCCACATCTCTCGGCCTGTCAATACGCACTAACATCGCAAATTTCGGATCATTTGCAGGAGCAAAACCGGCGAAAGAGCCGATATTGGCGCCTGTTTCATATCCCCGTCCATCTTTTCTTGGAATTTGGGCGGTTCCTGTTTTCCCGGCTACATAATAACCTTTTACGCCCGCTTTTTGGCCATGCCCATTTTCCACGACATTAACTAGCATCCCGCCCAAAATAGCAGCGGTTTTTTCAGAAATAACCTGCCTTATTGCCTGAGGCTGAGTAATATCTTTTGTACCGTCAGCATGAATTATTTCTTTGACTATGTATGGCTTCATCAAAACTCCATTATTAGCAAAAGAAGCATAAGCGCTAACCAATTGAAGCGGAGTAACGCTAATTCCCTGTCCAAAAGACGCCACCGCCACATCAACTTCTTTTATTTTATCGGCTGTTAAATTGCGGATATCTCCTAAACTTTCACCTGCTAATTCGATACCGGTCTTTTCCCCAAAGCCGAAATTTTTTATATATTCCGCCAAAGTTTTAGCTCCAATCTGCTTCATGGCAAAAATCACTCCGGTATTTAAAGAATTTTCCAAAACTTCTGTCATATTAACCTCTCCATGCCCGCCGAAAGTATCAAAGTCAGAATTTTTCAAAGGCTTTGGCCAGCCGTTCACCATTACCTGCCCCTCATCAACATAAGTAGTTTCTGGCGTTACTTTTTCCTGATCAAGGGCTGCCGACATTGTTATACTTTTAAAAACAGAGCCTGGTTCGTACTGATTAAAAACGGCCATGTTATTAAAAATATTTATATCATTTACTTTTTCATAATTATTTGGATCAAAATCGGGTGATGAACACATGGCGATAATAGCGCCAGTTTGGGGGTCCATAACAATAACACTTCCGCTATCCGCTCCATGTCTTTGGACGGCCTCATTTAGTTTCTGACAAACCGTATATTCAATCGTGCGATCAACAGTTAAAACCAAATCGCTGCCGTTTACTGGTTTTTTGTATTCCCGATCGTTAACTATAATCATATCTTTCTCCGCGCCTCTTTCCACTTTTATTGATCCGTATTGTCCGGAAAGCTCTTCATTAAAAAATCCCTCCAATCCATATTCTCCTTTTTCTTCAGAAGTGGCATAACTGGTAAAGCCGACAACCTGAGAGCCGATAGTGCCTTCGGGATAAAAGCGATAAGTCACCATAGTATAGGCGATGCCTGATATTTTTACTTCTTCCTCTTCTCCCTTGGAATTTTTTCTGAAAATTGAATCATTTTTCACTTCCAAATCTTTCGGGTTTATTTTTATGTTCTCGTCGCTTAAAAGAAGAGCGTAAAAATTTTTTAAATCACCCTCCTCAACTTTTTTTTGCAAAGGTTCATAGGGATCATTTCTCTTGGTTAAAGAAGTTAAATATTTTTTAACTATTTCTTCTTTTCTTATTTTTATTTCCGCCTCTCTTTTTATATTCAAAATATCCTGATAACTTTTATCATTTTTTAGCAACTCCTGCCTGGTCTTTACTTCTGCCTCTCTTTTTAGCCGTTCTTCGTCCGGCAGATTTAAACTTCCCACATAATCAAGCTCTTTTTTCAAATTATCCGCCGCTTCCTTTTCCATTAGTTCGTCCACTTCTTTTTCAATATTTTTTTGGTCAAAAATAACATAAAGTTTATCTGCTATTATTTCCGCATTTTGAATATCTTTTGGCACGGCATAAAGAAGGGCAAAATCTTTATTGGTAGCGAGCGGATACAGTCCCCCTTCTTCTCCGCTCTGTTTATAATCGCTCATAAAAATCCGGCCTCTGTCCGGCTTTAATTCGCTGTACCGCTGATGCTGGCCTTGCGCTAAAGCCGTATATAAATCATATTTCATAACCTGCAAATCATATAATTTGTATAAAATTGATCCCCCCAATAAAAAAACAATCGCGATAATTAAATTGATGCGATTATTATTATAATGATGAACGTTATTTTTATTTTTAGAACCGTGCCATAGCTTCATATGGTCGCAAAAGGATTAGATAAATTTTTCTATGGCCATTTTATTTCTTAGCGACAATTCCGCTTTCAGCGGTAATATAATCAACACTGCCGACCGCCACCATGCTCAAAGTCTTGACTCTTTCGCTCAAACTGCTATAGGACTCTAAACTAGTCGCCTTCTGCGCCATAACTTTATTTTCTTCATTTAAAGAATTTATTTTTTGCTTCGCTGTCTGCAATTTGAAACCCTTGACGGTCAAATCATTGATCCCGGTGAAATAATAAACCCCGGCCACTATTATAAAAAAGAATAAAATTTTGTTAAATGTCTTGAGAGTAAATATTTTTATTTTTTTATCTTTCCCGACAGTTTCCGGGCAAGAACCTCCTCTTGTATTTTTCATTTTTTTATTTTTTATTTTTATTAATTTTTAAATTTTTTCTGCCACTCTTAGTTTGGCGCTTCTGGACCGCGGATTATTTTTTTCCTCTGCTTCTCCCGGAATTACAATTTTTTTAGTTATAATTTTTAATTTTGCCCTATGATCACACTGGCAGATGGGCAAGGCCGGCGGACAAACGCAATCTTTCGCTTCTTCCCGGAAAAAATTCTTTACAATTCTATCTTCCAGACTATGAAAAGAAACAACTGCCAATCTTCCTCCTTTTTTCAACGACTCAAGAGCGACCGGCAATACTTCTTCTAAATTTTTCAATTCATCGTTAGTGGCGATTCTTAAGGCTTGAAAAGTGCGGGTAGCCGAATGAATCTTTCCTTTTACATATTTCATCGGTACCGCTTTCTCTATTATCTTAACTAAATCTTCAGTGGTATTTATTGGGGTATTTTTTCTCTCTCTCGCAATCGCGGCCGCAATTCTACCTGCGAATTTCTCTTCTCCATAATCTCTGATAATTCTTCTTAAATCATTTTCTTTCCAGCCATTAACTATTTCATAAGTGGTAAAATTCTCCTCCTTCGGCCCGAAGGCCATATTTAACGGTTTAGCCAGTTTGAAAGAAAACCCCCGATTCCCGTCTTCGAGTTGAGCTGATGATAGCCCCAAATCAAGTACAACGCCATCAAACTGATTTTCTTGTTCTTGCTCAAAATATTTCCTAACGATTTTTGATAAATTTTTGAAATTGTCATTTTCTAAAATTATATTTTTTAAACCCTTTTTAGCGATAAGTTCTTTGGCATTATCTATCGCCATTTTATCCAAATCAATCGCCAAGACTTTCCCTTTCGGGCCGACGCTATTTGCGAGTGCCATCGTGTAGCCGGCTCCGCCCAAAGTGCAATCAATAAAAAACTGGCCGCTTTTTGGATCCAAGTATTCCAACACCTCCTTTAACATTACTGGTACATGCCGATAAGCCATTATTTTAAAATTTAAATTACAAAACTAAAGCCCGTGATCTGGCAGAAACAATTCTTCTTAACTGTTCAGAATCTACCAACGGCGCCTTAACGACTTTTACCCGTAAAGCTATTTTTCCCGCTTCTGAATTTTGGCATTGTATTTTTTTAGTCATATATTTAATAGTCAAAAGTTAAAAGTCAATTGTCAATTGTCAATTGTCAACTACACTCCTAATTCTCCCAGGGTTTCGGCAATATCATTACTTTGTTTCTCTGCGCCTTCTTTATATGTATTCCAAGCGGTTTCGTCCCAGATTTCTAATCTGTCATAAAGTCCGGCGATTATTGATTTTCTATTAAGCCCGGCAAACTTTCTTAAGTATTCAGGTAAAGTAATTCGTCCCTGATTATCAAATTCCACATCCATAGCGCCAGCCAGCATCAAGCGGGAAAAAGCCCTGGCTTTCCCCTGACTAATCGGCAAATTAGCGAGCTTAACTGCCAAAACGTTCCATTGTTTTTTCGGATACAAAAAAAGACAGTTGTCTAATCCTCTCGTAACAACCGCCCCGCCTTTTAAAAGAGAGCGAAATTTGGCTGGAACAGCCATTCTCCCCTTCTCATCTAAACTATGTTGATATTCGCCGATAAACATTTTGAAGTCAAAAGTTAATTGTTAACTGTCAATTGTCATTAAGGCCCAAGAGAAGTTTGATAATCAAACCTTTTTTTGAAGGTAGAGTTTATCAAACCCCTTCTTTGTCTTAATTTTTTAAAAAAATGCTCCGATAGGCCCGGAGTAAGCCTTCCCCATGTCTGGCTAAGCCAGAAATTGCTTAAACTGGCGCTTAATATCTTGGCCAGTAATTTGCTTTTTGTTTTTATTTTTAAAAAACTTATAACCTTGAGATTTGGTGTTCACCTCTATTCCCCACTTTTCACCTTTATGATTTAATTATACTCCACTTTTAGCCTAAAGTCAACGCTAGGAAACACGAAAATTTTTTACTAAGATAAGTAAAAAAATAAACAAAAAACCCGCCTTGTTAATAAGTGGGTTTTTTATAATTTAAAATGAGAAAAATGAATAGCTAAGAAATAACGAACTTGTCAACAGTTAATGCACAGGCTTGCCAATATTTGGCTCTTTATTGTAAATTGGTTCAACAATATCGAATTCTAAAGGCTTTTTTTGTTTTTTGTTTTTCTTTGTCTCGCCCGCAACTGGCACACCCAGGGCGTAGCCAAGCGCGTTAGCCGTCACCACGCCGATGCGTAAAGCCGTAAAGCCGGTCTCTTCTCGGCTGATATTTGCTACTTCAATCCCGGAAATGTCTGAAAGCTTGATTTTTTTACTTTTTAACATCTTTTCGATGCCTGGAAGTAGTTTCTCCGCCTGCGAATGTTTAGCCTCAAATTCTTTGCGCGTCAAAACAGACTCCCCTTTTTTCAAAGCGATTTCTATTTTATTTTTGTTAGTGGTATTGATTGATAGAAGCATAACTATATTTAATAAATAACCTGCACCCGCCCGACTTCGCCCGTAGCTAGCCGTACTTTTATTCCATGAGGATGAAAAGAAGAATTAGTTAAAATATCTTCTACGATACCTTCGGTCAACTCCCCTGTCGGCTGATCTTGCTTTTGCACAATAGCAACGCGCAAGCCAAATTTAACATTGTCTCGATTTTTTCCGTCCATATTTATAAAGCAATTCGTAAATTAGTAATTGTTAATTGTTTACTTCTTCCGGTCTTCTCTCACGCCCAAAATTATAGCGATAACAGCGAGAAAAAAGAATATTATAATTATTCCCATCATCATATTTTTTATTTACTCCCCTGCCCGCGGGAAATAGCTATGAATAAAATTCCTAAAATTATTAAAGGTAATGTCACGACTAGCAAAACCGGCAAAGAGCCTGAAGCATGAAAAAAGAAAAAAGAAAAAATTCCAAAAAACAGAATAACCAACCCGCCGATCATTTCCCACTTCCAGGCAACGAAAACCAAAATAAACAAGACCAGCCATGGCAAAGCGTTTGGACTATTTTTTATTATCCCCATCATTCCGCTTTCGGCTCCGGACAATAAAGCGAAAATAAAGGCGGCCGCGGCAATAATTATTAAAATACCGCGCGCAACACAACGGAGAATATTGATAGTTTTGTCAGACATAGATTTATTTTAAATAATTATGATTTA
>Ga0265297_10005549_pt1 | contig 19123 bp, 21 predicted proteins | sample Munlanlwell13791_FD_192502 | JGI IMG/M metagenome (GOLD analysis project Ga0265297, IMG submission 192502) | Leachate microbial communities from a municipal landfill in Southern Ontario, Canada - Leachate well 137-91 | ecosystem: Engineered > Solid waste > Landfill > Unclassified | place...
AGCTAAAGGCTATGGGGATTATATTCCTTACAGTCCACTCCATTCTATCGGAATGCTGGAATGTGAGACTCCTTTTTTCTCAATTAATAGAGATGTTCCAATTATTGAGGGCATGACTATTGCTATAGATGCATACTTAAAAGGTCTCCCCTGGGGATCTTTTAGAATTGAAAATACTTATATAATTAATAATAGTGGAGCAGAGTGTGTTACGGATTTCAATAAAAAATTTATAAGAACAACTTATAAATAAGCTGTTCTATTAACAAGTTTAATCAATAATAGATATCAGATGCTCTAAAATCTCATGTAACAAAAGCTTATTAAAATTAAAGGTGAGGTGGAGGATGAGTACTATATGGAAATAACATTAAACTCACAAAATACAAAGAAATTTGCTAGAGGTATTTTAAATAATATTGTTTGGATAATTTTAATATTTTGTATAGTAATGTTCTCCAGCCTAATTCCTGGCTATTTCAATATTATAAATTATATAAATATAATAAGTAATGCAGCTTTTATAGGTATATTAGCGATAGCTGAGGCTATTTGCTTGATTAGTGGTAATTTAGACTTGTCGATTGAGTCCGTTGCAGGATTTTCTGCAATATTTAGTGCATGGTTATCAGGAGTTACAGCATATTCTAGTTCAGGATTAAATCTAAACCCATATATTACATTAGTCTTATGTCTGGTTATGGGAATAACAGTGGGCTATATAAATAGCTTTCTTATTTTAAGATTTAAGATAAATTCTTTTTTAGTAACTCTTTCTACATATATTATCATAAGAGGGGTGTCAATTACATTAACAAAGGGGGCTGGTATATCAATGTTGCCAGATTCCTTTAGGCTGGTTCAGACTATAAAGATTCTTAATATTTCCTTAATTCCAATTATTATGATTGTTCTTTATATTATTTTTTATTTTATATTAGAAAATACTCGATTGGGAGCACATATTTTCATAATTGGGGGTAATATTAATGCTGCTTATAATTTTGGAATTAATGTAAAGGGGATTATTTATAAAGTATTTATGCTAAGTGGAGCATTGGCTGCGCTTGCAGGTTGGCTATTAACAGCAAAAGCAAATGGAGCTAATCCTACTATGGCAAGTGGAATGCTATTTGAAGTTCTTGCAGCTGTTATTTTAGGAGGAGTAAGCTTACAAGGTGGATTTGGCTCTCTTATTGGAGTTTTTGCTGGGGTTTTAGTTTTAAGTTCAATTCGTAGTGCATTGAATATAATGTCTATTTCACCTTTTATTACTGAAGTAATTAGAGGTTCTCTTGTACTCGTTGCAATTTTAATAGATTCAATAAAAAAATTATTTTTTAAATAATTTTTATAAATATCAAAATTGGTGATTAAAATATGGAAACTATATTAAAGGTTGAGAGGATATCCAAAAGTTTTGGTAGCGTTGTAGCACTTAATAATGTTAGTTTTGAAATATTCCAAAACGAGATAGTTGGTTTAGTAGGAGATAATGGGGCAGGTAAATCAACTTTAATTAAGATATTATCTGGGAATTTCCCACCTGATAAGGGAAATATATATTTAAATGGCTTAAAAATTAATTTTAAAAGCACAATGGATGCTAAGAAATTGGGCATAGAAACTGTTTATCAAGATCTATCACTTTGTAGTAACTTAGATTCTATTTCTAATTTATTTATTGGTAGGGAAATTGTCAAAAATTTCATGGGTTTAAAAATTCTGCAAAAGAAAAAAATGGAAATAAAAACAATCGAAGTTATGAGAAAAATGGATATAAATATACCTTCCGTCAAAGAAAAAGTGGAATTTCTTTCAGGTGGACAAAGACAAGCAGTTTCTATAGGAAGGTTCGTGGGATGGAGTCAAAATTTAGCTCTATTAGATGAACCAACAGCTGCACTAGGGGTGAGGGAAACTGGGAAAGTATTGGAACTAATTTTGAAAATAAAAGAGGAAAAAAAGTTATCAATAATATTAATAAGTCATAATTTGCAACATGTTTTTAAAATAGCTGATAGGATTATTGTTTTAAGACTTGGAAATATTGCAGGAATAAAAGAGAGAAGTTCAACTAATCCTGATGAAATTGTGAGTTTAATGACAGGAGCAGTTAGTATCAAAAAATGATTTTTTTTACTATAGGGATATTTTATATAATGAAAGGCTCTATTAAAAATATCATCCAAGAAATGTTGGAAGTATAACATGACAATATTTTATTAGTGTATGTTCATAAAACTAATAAATTACAATATAAAATTGAATAGGCAAGCCGGGTTTAATAGTATTTGTATAGTAAATGGAATTTATATAATTAATATTTATGAAGGAATTTAAATGAGTATGGAAAAAGATAATATCTTAGGTAATGTCCGTAAAGCCATCTTTGATTATGATAAAGAAGGTTTAATTGAACTGGTAAAGAAATATATAGAAATAAACATAGATCCCTTGGATGTTTTTAAAGAAATGACGGTATCCATAAGAGGGGTAGGGGATCTATTTAATAGTGGTGAATTGTTTTTGCCGGAATTAATTGCTGCCTCAGACACAATGCAGGGTGCAGTTCCATTACTGGAAGAAGCGATGAGGAAAAAGGGTTTAACAAGAAAAACTGAGGGAGTTGTAGTAATAGGAACAGTTTTTGGAGATGTTCATAGTATTGGAAAAAATATGGTTGCAACACTACTAATCTCTGAAGGATTTAAGGTTAAAGATATTGGTATCAATGTTTCTGCTGATAGTTTTATGGATGCCATAGAAAAAGAGAATGCAGATATACTGGCAATGTCAGCACTACTGACAACTACTATGAATGAACAGGAAAAAGTAATATCTATGCTTAAACGGAAAAATTTAAGAGGTAAGATAAAAGTAATGGTTGGCGGCGCCCCGATAACCGATGCGTTTGCAAAAGAAATAGGCGCTGATGGGTATGCACCAAGTGCTACAGAGGCTGTAAAGCTAGCAAAGCAACTGTTAGGTAAATAAAAACAGGGAGGGGAGTATAAACACAAATGGCAGCAAAAGGTCTTATAAGGAATTTTAAACCATTAGAAATATTAACAGAAGAGCAGGTGGAAGTAGCACACCGTGATGCGCTGGATATACTGGAGACAACCGGTGTTAGGTTTGAAAGTAAAAGAGGTCTTAAAATAATGGAAAAGGGAGGGTGCAAAGTTGACTACGATCAGATGACTACAAAAATACCTCCCGGATTGGTAACAGAATGTATAAATTCATGCCCAAAATCATTTCGTATGAGAGCACTTGATCCTGATAACGACATAATAATGGGTGGCAACTCTACCTATATCTGTATTTTCCCCGGTAACCATACTGTTGATCTTAATACATGGGAGACAAGACCTGCTACAATAGAAGAAAACCATAATGCATGCAAAGTTGCAGATTGCCTTGAGAATGTACATGCATGTACATCTTACACCCCTTATTGTGATATTGAAGGCGTGCCCCCTATTATGATGCTACCCACAAGTACCTGGAGTAGGATGAAATATTTTTCTAAAATTAACAGAGTAGGAAGTATAGAAAACAGTCATATCTGGGAAATAAAAATGGCTCAGGCAATTGGTGTTGATGTCTGGGGTGCAATGGAGGGAGCGCCTCCACTATCTTTTCCTGAAAGTTCGGTAGAGTGTGCTATTGAGTGTGCAAAAGCTGGGTTTCCTGTTCAAAGTTGTTCTGGTGGAATTCTGGGAGCTTCACACCCGGCTACTTTAGCAGGTGGCCTTATTACAGGTATGGCAGAGGTTTTAGGACCCCTTGTACTTGTTCAGCTTATTAGAAAGGGCAATCCTGTATTTTTTGATAGTTTTGACCTTGCTCAAAATATGAGAACCGGTGGACCTATTTTTGGACATCCTCTTAATTCCTTATTTAATCTTATGTGGAGCCAGGTATGGAGAGCCAGAGGTATCCCAACGCAGGATGGTGGACAAGGCGCAAGCAGTTCTAAAAGAATTGATTATCAATGTGGTTATGAGAAGGGTATGGGAGCACTACTTGCAGCATTGTCAGGTGCTCATATGATTGTCACACCAGGAGGTTTAACCGGTGAATTATCATATCATCCAGTACTGTCAATAATTGATAATGACATGATGGGCTGGGTAGGACGTATTTTGGAAGGTGTTAGTTTTAACCATGAAACTCTGGCTTTGGATTTGATTGAAACAGTCGGACCAGCAGGATTTTATCTTGATAAAGCACACACCAGAAAATGGTGGAAAGTGGAACAACATTTTTTTCCACAGGTGGCTGATTTACAGACCTATAATGATTGGTTGGGAAGTGGAAAGAAAAGTACGCTTGAGCTTGCAAAAGAAAGGATGGAAGAACTACTTGCTAATTACAAATGTAAACTACCCGAAGGAAAACAGCAGGAACTGGATGACATTTTAGAAGAAGCAAGGAAATATTATAAAGATAAAGGTAGATTATAGTGTTTACTAAAATTTTTATTTAGGACAGAAAATAAAAAAGATGCAGAATTGCTGTTGGGCTAGCAGATTACTTGAAAATATTTTAATTAGTACATTAATTCTATTGAATCGTTGTATGCCGAACGGCTTGTACGGTGGTGTGAGAGGTCGGGTACTCAAATAATGAGTAGTTTCCTATTCGATTGTACCTAGCATGAGAAATAACTATTTGGTGAAAATCCATTATGGGAGTAGGTAACGCTAATTGTTAAGAGAGGAGGGGGATATGTTATATAATGCAAAGTAAAATGAGATTTGTTTGAAATCTAATCATTAATTAGCAAATAACTAATGAATACACAGACATCGGTTACCCGATTTAATGAGTTAATATATACAGACATAGGTTACTCCTATAGATCGATCTTTGATAATTGAATATAAGTCTTTGGTAAAGGATAATCCAGTTTATTAACAAGGATAGAGTCATGGTATACGGAAAGGCTCTCATTTTTCGTATCAATGGTAGCCCAGACATATTCGTACTCAAGCTCTACCGGCATGGCAAACTTCTCCCCGAATACATCCAGGATCCTGTTACTTCTTACAAACCTTACAAGATGAATATATCCCGGAGAGATACCAAGCCTGGCAGGGATCTTAAAATCCTTGAGCAGATATTTGAGATCACCCGTTACCTTCTCCAAAGGGGTCTTACCCTCCAGGGTGCTGTACCTGTTGTTTTCGTCATGGAAGCTTTCAAACCCCTTGGCCTGGGATACCACCCGGTAGAAGCTCTTAAAGTACTGGGATCTGAAAAAGGACTTGTCAAAGACATCCTGGAACTTTTCTATTATGCCGTTTCTCCAGGGTTCAGCTACGGGTATAAAGACAGGCTGTATGCCAAGATAAAGGCAAGGCCTTATTACAAGGCCGAATGAATGGGGATACCTGTTTAGAACCCCTCATGGGAAGCTTATTGTCCATCTGGAGGTATTCTGGTATGCCCAGGATGCTAAAACAGCGTATAAGAGAGGCTAAAATACCAGTCTTTGTCTGCCTCCTTACGGGGTTTATACAGCATCTTCTGTCATAGGCATCAATGGCATTGGCGGAATAGAAACGACCGTCTGTCTTTAGATACCTGGGTCCCACTACGTCAAACTGGTGCATGAAGTTACTGTAGCCTGCAGTAAGTGAAGGATAATTAGCTCCCTTGGGCTCATATCTTTTCCTTACTTTTACCAGCTCATTACGCTTAAGTACCTTGTTTATGGTGGAGATGGGAGGAGGGGTAAGTCCCTGATCCTTCAGGTGCCACTTTATGTTAAGAGCTCCTATCTGGGCGTAAAGTGTAGTCTCATGTTCTTTCCTGGTATCTATTATTGCCTGTTCCATGTCACTGCCAATCTTTTGTTTGGTAGAGTGGGGCCTTCTGGAAAGCTCTTCCCACCAGTTGTCGTTTCCTTCCTTGTAGCGATTGAGCCACTTGAAGAACCATCTCTTACTTTTATCAAGACTTTGATATATTTGTTTGGGAGATTCGCCATCTTCATATCTAGAAATCGCCTGTTTCCTGATCTCAGACTCATCCACTTCGGCCTCCTTAGTTTTTGAGACCAGTATAGACGATTCCTTCTATGGGTGTACGATGTCTGTAAACAAATATTCATTAAGGTAACCTATGTCCGTGTACTTTTGGGTGCACGATGTATATATATTTATCAAATAGCCTTTAAGCCAAAATTAACAAGCGAATCTCGTAGAATATTTTAGCAAAAATTTTAAAAAAGGGGTAAAAATGAAAAAGACAAAGAAATTAATGTGTTTATTAGTATTGTTGATAAGCATATCTCTTATAGGTGTGTTTTCTCTAGCAGGTTGCAAGGAAGAAGCAGCTGAAGAGGAGGCAGTAGTTGAAGAAGAAGTAGAGGAAGAAGCTGCACCAGCTGAAGAAGATCAAACTGATACCCCAATGGGTACTGGTACAGTTTATTACCTGCTTCCAGAATTATTAGGTCCGGCTCAGATAATATGGGAAGAACAAAATAAGAAACATGGGGAAGATTTGGGATATAAGGTAATAACTCTGAATGCTAATAATCAGGTTTCAGAGCAATTGAGACAATTGGACGATGCTATCGCTCAAAATCCAAAAGCAATAATACTTAATGCAGTAGATGCTTCGACTGTTTCCGCTGCCGTTGATAATGCTCGAGAGAATGGGATTAAGATTTTAGCACAAGATAGATTCATAGCTGATGTTAAAATCGACTTTACTACAGCTTTTGGGACTATAAAAATGGGTGAGATGGGAGCTGAAGAATGTTTAAGGATGCTCAAAGAGAAATATGGTGAAGAAAAAGGAGTAATTTTAGAGGTAATGGGTGATACCGGTGATAATTACTCGGTGACAATTCACCAGGGGTTCAAATCAATTACTGATGAATATCCTAATATTGATTTAATTACTAAAGATACACCTGGATGGGAAACAACAGCTACTGTTGATGTTGTAAACGACCAATTAACAGTTAGAGACGATATTGATGTTATTTTTATTCACTGGGACGGAAGAGTTACTTGGATTTATCCAGTTCTTGAAGAAAAGGGCTACAGTAAAGGTGATATAAAGATTTGTGGAACAGACGGAAGCCCAGAAGCTCTTGACATGATTAGAGAAGGTTGGTCAGAATCAGCAATAAATGCAATGGTTTATGAAGAAGCTTATGGTAATTGGGTCTTTATGGATGAGGTATTATCGAATGAAGAAATTGTCACAGGAAAATATGATATTTTAGGTACCGAATGTGAGTTGATTAATGAAGAATGGGGTCCAACACTTTACCTTCCTGGTACTATTATCAACAAGGATAATGTTGATGACCCAGAGTTGTGGGGTAATTTTACTGTTGAAGAATAATATTTTAATTGAAGAGTAATTATTTTATAGAAATAGTCTTAAAAAAATTATTTGATAATTAGGTATTAGACTAAGTAATAGGATATAGAAATATATCCTATTACTTTTTTACCTTAAATTTTAGTCTTAACTTAATTTTTTATTTATAGGGATAAGTGCTGGATAAATTTGTTTGTATACAGAAAAAATATCTTGATACTGATACATTCTTTTTTTATCAGGATAGATAGTCTGACTGATTTTAGAAGTTATATTTACACCTTCCTGGATGGAACTATAAATCCCCGTAGCGGATCCTGCAAGAATTGCAGTTCCAAGGCATGCTGATTCTCTAACTTTAAGTATGTTAATTGGCTGATTAAGAATATCCGATTTTATTTGTAACCATAGTGGAGATTTTGCTCCTCCTCCTACTGCTCTTAAATTTTTAATTTCAAGTCCGGCAGATTTCATCATCTCCATATTTATCTTTAATTCATATGTTAATGATTCAAGAATTGCTCTCAATATATCGTATCTGGTTGTTGAGGTTTTTAATCCTATAATTGCACCTTTCGAAGAAAAATCACACCATGGTGTACCACTTCCATTTAAGTGAGGTAAGAATAATATTTTTGAGGGTTTATCTGGAACCTTACTTAATAAATATTCATAGATATCTTTTTTACTTTGGCCCTGGTCAAAAGCTATAATATTTTCAAAATTGTCTTTGTACCATTCTAAAAGTAGACCTCCAACATGATTTAGTGAAAATGTGAAATACATGTTTTCATTAACATAAAGATAACAGGGATAATAATTGTTAAACATAACATCAGTAAGAATTGGTTTTGGAAAAATAGTTGAAAGTACTTCAGCGGTTCCTGTTGAAATTAAACCTATTCCTTTTTTAATTAAGCCTGCTCCAAGTGCTGCACAGGTTTGATCATGACCTCCAGTAACCAGAATTACATCTCTTGAAAGCCCCAAATCATCAGCAACGTTTTTATTTATTTTTCCGATTTCTGTTCCTGAAGGCTTTACCTTGTTGAACAGGTCATACCTTAAATTAAATTTATTTAAAATTTCGTCTGACCAATTACGTTTCTTCAAATCAAAAGCCATTGTTCTTGAAGCCATGGTGTAGTCGATAACTGGCTCTGTTCCTAATTTACCTAAAATATAATCTTCGTATGTTGTAATCCGCCAAGCTTTATTATAAATATCTGGTATGTGTTTTTTTAGCCATAAAATCTTCATTAAAGCATTTATTGGATGTGGCCTCATACCAGTAATATTAAATAGTTTTCTACTGCCAAAAACTTCTTCACATAATTCCAAGTTTTCTTTTGAACGATAATCTATTCCAAGGATAGTATTGTGTATGGCATTAAATTTATTATCTACTGGGATAATAGCATCTCCCTGGACTGATAAACTGAGTGCTTTAATATCATTTTTCTTTATATTTTTTATGGCTCTTCTAATTACGGAACAGGTTATTTTCCAGATTAATTCTGCGTCCTGTTCAGCCTTTCCCGAATCATCACTTATAATCCCATATTCTTTTAAATTACTCCCTATGATATTTCCCTGTGGATCAAATATAATTACCTTGCATCTTGTAGTTCCAATATCAATTCCCATTAGAAGCATTTAAATCCCTTTTCAGAAATTATAATTTATCAGATATATATTTATACAATTAAAACTTGGTGAAGTAATATAATTTTGAGTTAATCCTGAGAGAAAATATTATCCTGTATCTTTCTTAAATGAAATAAAATAGAATCACTTTTTATTTTTACCATATCGTTAGTTATTATAGTGTCTTTTTTTATGTCTACTTTCAACATAGATCCTTTTGCAAGTCCCATTGGTAGAAAGTTTTCTTTTCTGGCGATATCCACGCGTTCTATGCTTACCCTATAACAGTATTCTCCTACACCATCAAGTATCTCACCGGCTTTCATATTCTTTTTTGCGATTACTATACACTCTGAAGTAAGGTTACTCATAGGATGCCCGGAAGACTCTCCATATAAAACTATCTGAGCTACTGTTAATGGCACTTCAATACTGCAAAGGTGATAAGGCCGATATAGCAGATAATAAGGTCCAAGTCCCATATCTCTTTGGACTAAACCCTCTCTTATTCTTTCGTTATCAGTCGTAAAAATTATAAATACACCAGGATGCACACCAATTGCGAAGTCCACAACTCCGATATTATTTAGTATTCCGCCATCTTTTTTTGGACAAAATACTTTAGTAAGTTCATTAACAGTTGATTTAGCTCCGTGCATACCTCTCAAATCCGGAACTAATCCGGTAGCGTTAGAAACCGCAGCCATTTCGATGGCAGTTTTAGAACCATCTACAAACTCGCAAAGCATTCTGGCATTCATATTTCTTTTTTCAGCTTTTTCTTTTAAATCTTTTGGTGTCGCGTATATATTTAAAGGATTATTTTTCCCCTTTCCCGCCGCTATAATAGTAAATCCTAAAGCACTTGCAAAACGGTAGAGCTCAATTATAGCAGCAGGTTCATCACCAGCAGCTAGAGAATATATTACTCCCGCATTTTCGGCCAGTTTGCGCAGTATAGGACCAATAGTTACATCACATTCTACGCTCATCATAACTACGTTCTTTTTATTATTAAAAGCCTCAAGGCTAATAATAGCTCCCATTTCTACGGATCCGGTAGCGTCGATTACTACATCTATATCAGGTAGTAAAGTAGCTAATCTGTAATTTTCAGAAACAATTTTTTTTCCAGCAAGCATTGCCTTTTCTGCCTGATCGATTATGCTGATAGTAACAATCTCCGGTTTATCTTTCATATAATTGTAGCTATTTTTTGCTTTTTCAAGGTCAATATCAACTACTACACTAATTTCCATGCCTTCCATAAGTCCAATTTGAGTAACTATTTCTGTACCCATCTGACCGGCACCTATCAATCCGACATGGATTAGATTATTATTTTTTTGCCTTTCTTTAAGTTTATTGTCTATTTCATACATTATCTTAATTGCCTTAAATCCAGGGTTTTACTATTACCTTTAATATATCTCCTGACTCGGCTGCTTTTAAACCTTCTACTATTTTTTCCAGTGGGATAATTTTATTTATATATTTTTCAGGACTTATTTTTTTATATTTAATTACCTGGAGTGCTTTTTTATGCATATATCCAGGATATGAAAAAGCACCTGCTACAGTTATTTCATTATAGTGTATAATGTTGCTATTTAGTTTTGACCACGGATCTTTTTTTGATAAACCACCAAAAAATATAACTTTACCTCTTTTTCTAACTGATTCAACTGCTTGCTCCTGGGTTGAAGCAACTGGATTAGCACAGATAGCAATATCAGCTCCCAAACCATCAGTTATTTTTAAGACTTCTGTTACAGGATCAGAATATGATGCATCAATTAAATAATCAGGATTAAATTTTTTTGCACTTTGTAATTTATTCAATCCAACCATAATGATAGTAAAAGCACCTCTTGCACGAGCTATTTCAAGGTGAAGACATCCTATCGGTCCATCGCCGATTATAAGTATGGTATCACCCAGACTAATCTCAGCTTCTTTTTGAGAGGTTATAACAGATGCCAGGGGTTCGGAAAGTGTTGCCTCCTCAAATGAGAGTCCTTCTGGTATTTTATGTGTCATTCCATGTAACAATACTTCACCGGGTATTTTTATAAATTGTGCAAAACCTCCAGGCCAGTGAGTTCCAATCATCCTATGATTTATACATAAATTAGTATAACCATGTTTACAATAAAAACACTTCCCGCAGCTGACATCAGGAGCGATTGCTACTTTATCACCAATTTTAAATTCTTTGACACTATCACCAGTCTCGTGGACTATCCCAGCAATTTCGTGACCCATGATCTGATTTTTGACTTCATGCCTCAAACCAATGTGAAAATTTCTTATATCTGATCCACATATTCCACAAGCTTCAACTTTTACCACGATTTCATCTGAGCCACAATCCGGTTTATTTACTTTTTTTATTTTTATATTCTCTATTCCTTCAAAGACTGCAGCTTTCATTTTTTTAGTCATTTATTAATCCTGAGTTATTTTTTTAATAGTCTTTTACCTACTGCTCCACCAGGGTGGATAATAGAGAACTTTTTTTTGGTGTATCCGGTATATGACATTAGGCTTATACATATAGCGTCAAATACAGCAATTACTGCCATAATACTAGTAGTTGCTAGCATATTGAATTCATCTGCTTCTCTATTTACTTTAATTTTCAGGAAAATATCACTATTTTTAGCTAATATAGAATCATTATTTTCTGTTACACCAATTATATAGATTTTCTTTGTTTTAAGTGAAGGAATAAGATTTATGATTTCAGAAGTATTCCCACCTTTTGAAATAAGAATAGCAATATCACCACTCTGAACAGATCCCAGAGCTCCATGTACTGCATCTGCTGGAGAGAGAAAAAAAGAAGGCCTTTCAATGCAGGATAATGAATGAGCAATTTTTTTAGCTGCCATTGCTGAAGTGCCTACTCCTGTAGTTATAATTCTCCCTTTGCAATCAGCAATAACCCTCACACAGTTGACTAGATCAGACTTGTCAATGGTTTTTGGTAACTCCTCTAATGCTTCTACAGCAGTTTTCCAAACATGCTTAGATTTTTCCCAGATTTCTTTTTCGTCCATATTTAGAAATTTCTTTTAAATAATTAAAAGTTTATAACTAAGTGTTAATTTAACAGTATTTAGAAATTTAGTTTAGTTTCTTTACTGAGTCTCTTATAATCAAATATGGTTTTTCAATTACTTTTTCAAAGACTTTATTTTCAGGATTATTGATATTGTTAAGAAGAATTCTTACCGCTTCATAACCAATTTCCTTTCTTAATTGATTTATAGTTGTAAGCGGGGGATTAAGTGCTAAAGTTATATCTATATTGTCAAATCCAACAATACTATAATCATCAGGAATTTTCAGACCCAATTTATTTGCCACTTTATAGAAGCTAATCGCTAAAAAGTCACTAATAAACATGATACCAGTAAAAAAAAGAGTTTTTTTCTTTATTAATCCTTTTAATAACTTATAACAATTATCAAATGATGTATTAGGTAATTGAAAAATAAGATTTTCATTTTTTTTGATATTATTGTCTTTTAAAGCTTCTTTATAGCCTTCTAAGAATTGTTTAGAAAATGAAGCTAAAGGCATTACTGAAATTAACAAAATATCCTTATGACCACACTTGATTAAATAATCTGTACCAAGATAAGCTGCCTTCTTATGATCAGTACTTGCATAGCTAATACCCTCATAAGTAGAAACAGAATCAACAAAAACTGTCTCTATATTTCTATTTAATAATAATTTTAAGTTATCATCTTTTTCACTTACTGGACTCATAATAATACCGTCAACTCTTTTTGATATAAGATTTGATATATTATCTCTTTCAAGGTTGATATCCCAGTTTGAAAAGCTTACAAGCATTGAATAATTGGATTCATGTAATTTCTCACTTATAGCCCAAAGTACATCGCTGTAAAATGGATTTTTAACATCATTAAAAATTACTCCTATTGTATTAGTCCTACTTAACCTCAAATTTTTAGCAACAAAATCTGGAGAATAATTTAATTTTTTAGCTAAAGTATTTATTTTTTCAATATTTTTTTTACTTACCCCAGGAACTTTTCTTAATGCACGAGAAACAGTCATAGGAGATACATTGGCAACCTTTGCTATATATTCAATATTGACTTTTTGATTTTTCTTTTCTTTATATAGTGTTCTATTCTTTCTTTTAATCATTTATAACCTGATATTAGTTATTGTCAGCTTTAATTTAATTTTTTTACCATAATTTTTCTTTTACATTTTATAGTTTTTATATACTATTAAATATACTTGACCTAAAGTTCTTAGCGCAATTATTAATTTCATAACTAATTCTTCTATAAAATAGATAACGTTAACGTTATTTATAATATTATTTTAAATGTGATATGTCAATAGATTGAATTACTCTATTTAAAAACATGCGTGAAAATTTTTATAAAAAAATGATTTATTAAAATGTAAATTAGGCGGAAATATTAACACTGGGCCAGGTTTCTAAGTTCTATGGTATTGATTTAGATAGTCTGCTAAAAGAATTAAATGAGATTGTCTATACCCCGGTCTTTAATACAGTTTTTAACTTAGAATCTAGGCCATTTGCAAACTGATATCAACCACCCTGGCCTCAGGAGCAGGTGGTTTGTAGCTAAGAGAGCTATGGGGTCTTACTATATTGTAGTAAGCCCTCCACCTTTCAACTAAAACCCTGGCTTCGGTCATAGTATCAAAGATCTCTCCGTTTAACAATTCATCCCTCATCTTTCCGTTAAATGATTCGATGTATCCATTCTCCCAGGGACTTCCAGGTTCAATAAATGCTGGATAGGTTCCCAGGTTGCTAATAAATTTTCTAACTCTTTTGGCGGTGAATTCGCTGCCATTATCCGAACGAATATATTTGGGGAGTCCTCTTCTGCAGAATAGATTTCAAAAAATACTAAAACCTTTCAGTTGTTAAAAGTCTTAATATAAAAATAAGCTTAGAGAATCATTAAACTATTAAACAAAGAAAGGAACAAATCAAATGAGATTCAAACGTCTGATGAGTTTCTGGATATTTATTCTAATCATTATGGTAATAACATTAATAGGTATACCTACAGCACTTCTTGGTGCAGAGAATAATAATCAGGTATCATCTGATGAAATAAACAAGGAAGGTTCGCTATTGTGTGCGGAAGTTTATGCAAAACATCTTGGAGTTACAGTAGACGAGGCTTTAAGGAGACTTAAATTACAGGATGTAGCCGGAGAAATAGGCGCTGAGTTGTATAGTAAAGAAGCGGATACATTGGCGGGCCTTTGGATTGAACATACCCCGAAATTTAAAATAGTTATTCTTTTTACCCGTGATGCAGAGGATATAATAAAACCTTACCTTCAAAAATATAAAGAACTTGCTGATATAATTGAAGTAGGTACAGCAAAGATGTCACTGGTTGAACTACAGAATACCCAAAATGAGATTATATCTTCTATAAGAAATCTTGGAATACCTGTAGCTTCAGATGTTAATGTATATAAAAACCGTGTAGAGATTGCTGTATTAGACCGTACTAAAATTGATAGTGCGGTATCAGAGGGCAAGTTGGTATTACCTTGGTATGTTGATGTAATAACAGTTGACTCACTGGGGGAACTTGAAGTTGAAATCTATGGTGGCCTCTCCTTAAGTACCGGTACAAGTGGCTTCGCAGTAAAGAATTCCAGCGGTACCAAAGGGATTACTAGTGCTGGTCACTGTGGCAATAACCAGAGTTATAATGGAAGTAGTCTAATTTTCCAATCCGAAAATTATGGAACATATTATGATATTCAGTGGTATACTCCTCCAGTTTTTCCAAGCTTTACTGTAACCAATAAAATAAAGGTTTCTTCTATTGGTACAACTAATACCATTACTGCGACAAAAAGTCGGATTTACCAATTTATCGGTAGTTTAGTTTATAAATATGGTAAAAGTAGTGGGTTTACAGCTGGTTTTATTAGTTCTATATCCTATCAGCCAGTTAGTGTCCCTCCTAATGCCCAAGCAACTTTTATCAGGGTTGACAATACGGCTGGTTATAGCCCCCTTTCTGGAAGTGGCGACAGTGGCTGCCCATGGTTTGTTTCTAATACAGCGTGGGGGAGCCATTGCGGCTCGCCATATGGTGACTCTAATGATGCTTATTATATGGCTATAAACTATGTAAGTGGAATTGGTGTCAGTATAATGACAGCCCCTTAATATTGCTATAGACTATTTATTCCACCATGATAATATTTGTAGTCTCAGAAGGCTATGCTTGTGGATTTACTATAGTTGTAGATGTTATACTTGATATAATAAATACCCTGGAAGGAGAATTATGTTATGGATATCAGAAATTATAATTATAATAAACTTACCTTTCTATTATACTGGTTGACAGGAGTGAAACGTAAGGCACTGATATTTTTATGCATGTTGGCTGCAATCTTAAGCACTGCAGTTGCTTGCAATGATAATTCCGCAAGTATTTCAAAATCTCCCTCTTACTTTCCAGTGCAGAAAGCTGGCATGAATACGATGGAAGCACTATTAGAAGGAGTTAGATTAGAGCTGGATGATAATGGCTGTCTGCGAGTAAAATATTTTGATGATAACTATTTACTTATCTGGCCTCATGGCTTTTCAATACGTACAGAAGGCGAAGAGATTCAGGTTATTGACGATAATGGCCAGGTTGTGGCTTGTTTAGGTGATAAAATAAATGTTGGCGGCGGTGAATTTCCTGGAGAAAAGGCAAGGGAGTATATTGAAGAATCCATTGTTGAACAGCCACTTCCGGATGATTGCCCTGGTCCTTATTGGATTGTTGGGGAGACGGTTGAAACGGTTGACTGATATTTATAATTATTTTCTTTTTAGAAAAAATTAAGAATGATTCATTTAAAGTTTAAAAGTAAATATTTCCCAGTTACTATTTTTTAATTTAAACCTAAAAAATTTGACCTTTCAATAAAAACTTAAATAAAATATAGATAATATGAATAATTATCTATAAAATCTCTTCTATTATTTGGAAATATCTTAAAAGTTTTATTTTGAGATATTAATTTAAAAACAAACCCTGAAAAAACTATCAATTGTGGGCTTTGGTGGATTTATTGTTATTGATGAAAGACCTAAAGATTCAGCCATGTACGTTTCCACGGCAATTGATAAATTAAAAATTATTTTATCCTAAAGTTTTGTGTGTATTTTTAATTAGGATAAATTTTTATTTTTCATTATAATTTAGGGTCATAAGATATAGGGGAATTTTATAATCTTCTTGAATTTGAAAATAAAAAAGATAAAATAAAAGTTCACCAGTAGTATAAAAAGCAGTAATTGGCTGGTTCGGGGCGAATGGCGGAGGCGGTTCACCTAGCGTATACCTTAAAAACCCAGAGGATATAGCACTAGTTTTAGCAAATGTCGAAAATAATTCAATTAATGTAGACCTTAAATTTAAAAAGAAAATAAAAGTCATTTAAGTATAAAGAGCTCGGTATAATACCGGGCTTTTTGTATTAGAAAAAGATTTAAACTGGAAGCCATATAATGAGAAAAGATAACTTAAGAGAAGGCTAAAAAAGAATTGGATTTATATTAAAAACAACCTACTGATCTATAGTTTTATGAACAATAGAAAAAATATAAGTAATAATACTAGAAGTGCTTCCAGCAATACCAATGGTTTCTCAAATAACAAAGAGTACGACTCTACCCCTTCAGATAGATTTTATACTTTAAAGGAAGAGATAATATTAAGGTTTTATCAAGCACCGAAAGCTCTTTTTAAAAACCCTAAATATAAAGCAATGTTCATATCGCTTGCTAAAGCTTATGCTGGAAAGAATAATATAAGCCTCAATTTCAAATAGTTTTTTATAAGATTTTGGGTAAAATACTTATGATTGACCTATTGATTATTGACTACAATTTGTATATAATTGACTACAAATTGTATATACTATTAATTTAATATTTATGCTTAATAAACTTTTTTCTTCAAAAACAAGAGTAGAAATTTTAAAATTATTTTTATTTAATGCTGATGTCAGCTTCTATCAGAGACAGATATCACAGCTTACAAACCAACCCATAAGAGGTGTACAACGCGAAGTAGTAAAACTCCATAAGATAGGATTTCTTGAAAAGTCAGTCCAGGGAAATAGAATATATTACAAAGTAAATAAAAATACGCCTATATTTGAAGATTTAAAGAGTATTTTCTTTAAAAGTATAGGAATTGCAGAAGCCTTAAAGGAAAATCTAAAGAGTAAAAAAATAAAAATAGCCTTTATCTACGGTTCTTATGCAAGAGGAGAAGAAAGTCTTCAAAGTGATATTGACTTGATGGTTATAGGTAATATTACATCAAAGGAATTATCCGCTGTTCTCTCAAAGCCGAAAAAAGAGCTTATGAGGGAGATAAATTATGCAGTATTTTTATTAAATGAGTTTATAAGTAAAGCCATTCAAAGAGATCACTTTATAAATTCTGTATTGAAAGAAAAGAAAATATTCATTATAGGAAGTGAAGATGAACTTAAAGGATTTATTAAATCAGGGCAAACTAAGACAGCATAAAACATCAAAAAAAGAAATTGAAAATCTTATTGCAATTGTAGATAGAGACATAGAAGATGCAAAGGTAGAAAATCTTTCTTCAGACAGAAAATTTGCTTGTGCCTATAATGCGGTTCTGCAGTTAGCAACAGTTCTTCTTTATTGTAGTGGATATAAACCCAAAGGAACAGGACATCACTTTACAGTATTTCAAACAATGAAAATAATAATGGGCGATAATTATAACAAATTAGCAGATTATTTTGATTCCTGCCGGTCCAAAAGAAATATTACTGATTATAACTATGTGGGGACAATTTCAAATTCAGAAGTTGAAGAATTGATTAAAGAAGCAGAAAGTTTTTTAGAAGTTACTCTAGATTGGCTTAAGAAGAATCGTACAGTAATTGGCTCCTAAAAAATATTGTAATTTTAAAATAATTTTCAAGTTAAATGTAGTTAAAACTGGATATAAGGTTTATTCCAAAAGCAAGTTAAAGACATGAGTGGTGATGGATGTTTAAATATGAAATTATTATTTATTGGAGTAAAGAAGATGAGGCATATATTGTAGAAGTACCGGAACTGCCGGATTGTATGGCAGATGGGTAATCGTATAACAAAGCACTTGAAAATATTACTCAGATAATTGAGGAATGGATTGAAACTGCAAAAGAATTAGGCCGAAAAATTCCTAAACCTAAAGGTCAGTTGATATATGCATAATAGATAATGTACTTGAATTTATAATTAAAAAAAGAGAGAGATTAACCTTCGGACTAGACCTTAGGTGTGTTCTCCCATCGTGATGAAAAATATATTACCATAACCAAAGTAGAATTTTAATCTATTTAATGATAATTTTAATAGATGTTCCAATACAAAAATCATTAGTTTGTTTCCTTATATATCGATGATTTACGATAGAATATTTTCCATTATTGGAAAAACTATAGTAGATATCCTGATAGTCAAATATTATGATTGATTAGATTTCTGACTGTTCAATGCACTTCACGATTAGGTACCCTAATTGTTCAGTGAATACTATACCAGAATAGTTTAATGTAAAAATAAAAAGTAGGGCAGGTAAAGATAATGCATAAGTATGGAGACTGTTCTTTTTGTGAAGAACAAGTAAAAAATAATAAAGTTGAATTAGATTATCTCTATAAAGGAAAGTTATATTTAGAATTTTAAATGATAAAATTATTAAAAAAGCTTTTTAGAGGTGACACCATGAAACATTCTTATTTAGCTGATGAAAACCAACTTGGGAATTGGGTTTCGGCAGCAAATAATATCAAAAGTAAATACGGACTTATAAAAGCACTTGGTTATATTATAGGGGAGAAATTCTACAATCTTTCCAAAGATTATAGAAATAATCAGGAAAGAATGGCAAGTATTGAAGAAGAAAGAAAAGAGCCCGATTATAACCCGGAAAAAATAGTATCAGGGGGGGGTAAATTTATTATAGATTTAGACAAAGAATATGAAAAAGCAGAAAAGGAAGTTGCTGCTTTGAAAGAAATTTTAACTGAC
>Ga0265297_10005550_pt1 | contig 19117 bp, 16 predicted proteins | sample Munlanlwell13791_FD_192502 | JGI IMG/M metagenome (GOLD analysis project Ga0265297, IMG submission 192502) | Leachate microbial communities from a municipal landfill in Southern Ontario, Canada - Leachate well 137-91 | ecosystem: Engineered > Solid waste > Landfill > Unclassified | place...
CAGCGATGGAATGAGGCAGATTTTATGGGGTCTTTTTATGAAAGTTGTCATTGCAGATAATTGTGCAATTTATGTAAATGAGGTTTTTGACAATTATACTAATTATAGTGGAAGCACCTTGCTGGTAGGTGGATTCTTATATACGATACAAATTTATGCTGACTTTGCCGGTTATTCTGAGATTGCCATTGGTGTATCAAAGCTTCTTGGCTTTAAGTTGATGAGAAACTTCGCATTTCCTTATTTTGCAAGGGATATCTCAGAATTTTGGAAACGATGGCACATCTCATTAACTACATGGTTTAGGGATTATGTGTTTTTACCAATCGCTTATTCATTTTCTCGTAAAATGCCAGAAGTACGCTATTTGTCTCTGAAAACAGATTTATTGATTTATATTATTGGTATTTCGATTACATGGCTTTTTACAGGCCTTTGGCATGGTGCCAACTTCACTTTTGTTGTTTGGGGTCTCATGCATGCCTTTTTGTTGATTATATTTCATAGTCAAAAAAAAGCAAGAAAACGCTTATTTAAGCAAAGAAATATAAGTAAGAATTCTTTAGGTATTGTTTTAATTGAATATATATTGACTTTATTCTATGTGGTTATTGCATGGATTATATTTAGATCCGACTCATTACAAAACGGATTTAGCTATTTGTCAGGTATTTTTGATAGAGATTTGTTCTCAATTCCCTATCTTAAAAGCAGGGATTATTACCCATTTATGATTTTTAACCTTTCAATATTTTTCATCTTCGAGTGGGTTAACAGAAATAGAAAACATGGCTTTGAAATAAGTTGGATTAAATCATTCTTTCTTAGATATCCTCTTTATATTTTGTTAATTATCTTAATTTTTTGGTTCGGGACTGAAGCAGAAACATTTATTTATTTTCAATTTTAAGAGTAATTATGTCCATTTTTATAAAGAAACTTCTCTTTTTCTCATTAATAATTGGTATTTTAAGTTTTTCCGGTGATTATATTATTTCACAAGGTCTAAGAACATCTGGTTTAAGAGCGTTTTGTGTTTGGAGTGATATTTACAATGGGGATATTGATGCTGATGCTGTGATTTTGGGAAATTCAAGAGCTTGGTCACAATATAATCCTCATATTTTGGATAGCATTGTAGGCTTGAATTTTTACAATTTAGGTATTGATGCTCATGGTATAATATACCACATAATAAGATACAAAACACTAATCAGATATAACCCAAAACCAAAGTATATTATTCAAAATGTTGATTTTATAACTTTCCGTGTCAACGAAAGCGGGTATGAAAGAGAACAGTTTTTTCCATATTTCTTTGATGATACCTTGATATCAATGGTGGCAATTGATAAGAAATATAGTTTTGTCGATCGAAAGATCCCGATTGTCAGATACTTTGGGTACCGTTCAGCGATTTACATTGGTTTTAGGTCTTTCTTCGGATATAGGGATTTTAGCGATGGAAATCTTTACAAAGGATTTAGAGCAAATAATAATTATTGGGATGGGAATAAATTAAATGAGATACAACCTAATCAATCTTTTGGTTTGGAAAAAGCAGATGAAGCATTTATCATTTTCGAAAGCTTTTTAAAAGAATGCAGAAAAGAAAATATAAAGGTGGTTATGGTTCAAAGCCCAATATACATAGAAGCAAAAAATAAAGTTAAGGAAATTGATAAAACAAGTGAGAAGTTGGCGTATTTAGCATTAAAATATAATATTGAGTTTATTGATTACACTAATGACTCAATTTGTTCCGATACATCTTATTTTAAGAATGCCATTCATTTAAATAAAAAAGGTTCTAAATTGTTTTCTGAGAAATTGGCTTGTGATTTAAAAGATATAATTTTTATTGAATAATTATCTGTCAATTAAGTTAGAATGGATTTTTCGCATGATTACAAAAATCATATTTACCAAGTAATTTAATTTTCATAAGATTGAAAGATTTGATCTCAGTAATTATGCCTTTATTCAATGGGGAGAAGTATGTGGAAGAAGCTATATTGTCGGTTCTTAGTCAAACAATTGCAGATTGGGAGTTGATTGTTGTGGATGATGGTTCAACGGATCAATCTCTTGAAATAGCAAGGAAGTTTGAATCCGAGAAGGTACAGGTGCTCTCTCAAATCAATTCAGGTGCCTCTGTTGCCAGAAATAGAGGACTTGAGCAAGCAAAAGGTGAATTTATTAAGTTTTTGGATGCTGACGACCTTCTTGACAAAGATTGCCTTGAAAAACAGATATCAATACAAAATGAATTAAGTGAGAATCAAATCGTGTTCGGGGATTATTCCTTTATTGATGAACAAGGGAATTTGCTGCATCAACATCAGTTTGATCAATTGACTTTATTGAAAAACGACCCGGAGTATTTCTTTTTAACCCATTGGGAAATATTGATCACTTGCCCTTTACATCGTAAAATACATTTACAGAAAATTGGAGGATTTGATGAAAAATTACCCTATGGCCAGGAATCGGATTTGCATTTCAGGTTAGCGAATGCAGGTGTTGAATTTGTGTATTCTCCTCATAAGGTTTTTTGCTATCGAAGTCATGGGGAAGCCACCAGGATTTCAGGGAAAAGAGAGGAAGCAAAAGGTGGGATAAATCCGGTTATTATTTATAAGTTTAACAAATATGAAAACTTATTGCTGAATAAATATGGTGAATTAAGTCCAAAATTCAAGCGTCTTTATTATAAGATTTTTTTCAATTTTTCCAGAAAATTTTTTGATACCAATAATAATAAGGATGGGAGATATTACCTTAAGAAAGCAAGGTATTATCAACAAAGCAGTTTATTTTTAAACGTGTATTATGTTTCGGGTTTAATTTTCGGTTATCATAAAATTGAAAAGTTAGTGCAGAAGATTTCAAAGATTAAAAACAAAAATACGATAAAACAGGATAATTCATTAGGGAAGTTTATTCTTAATCAGGATAATAGGACTAAGGCTTAATGTTTCCGTCCTGGCCCGTCATCATGAGCGATCCACCCAGACGGAGAAGTGAGCGTGATTATCCCTTTGCTATTATCACAAAACTTGATTATGCTCAACTCAGTGTCTTTTGCGGGGGGATTGTAACGAAAACAGCTATTAGAATATCTTATTGAAGAAAAACATGATTTCAATTTTAAATCCATTAATGATTGCTAATTCAGTCACAGCCGTTTTCTCACAATGACGCTCTGGTGCGGGGCTTGGTGTCTTTTACAAAGCTCAGTAAAGCCTAATCCATCTCCGTCCTAAGCGTCATTATGAGCGTAACGAAGTGAGCGTAATAATCCCTTTGCCTTTGCCACAAAACTTGATTATGCTCAACTCAGTGTCTTTTTCGGGGGGATTGTCACGAAAACGGCTATTTGGATATTACATTGTAGAAAAACATGGTTTCAATTTTAAATCCATTATTGATTGCTAATACAGTCACAGCCGTTTTCTCACAATGACGTTTTAGTGCGGGGCTTGGTTTCTTTTACAAAGTTCAATGAAATTCCTGTTCGGGTTCGCATTGACGTTCCTGTTTGGATTTGCAATGACCATAAATTGTAACTCATGACAACCAAAGGCGGATCAACCTACATTATGACAAACAAAAACAACACAACACTTTATATAGGTGTATCGAGTGACTTGGCAGGCAGGGTCTGGGAACATAAAGAAAAGATTTATCCCCGAAGTTTTACTGCCAGATACAATCAGGATAAGCTTGTTTACTTCGAGCATTACGATACTATTGAAGAGGCTATTGACAGAGAAAAGCAAATTAAGAGATATAGCCGTCAGAAGAAGATTGATCTGATTAACAAGTTTAATACTGAGTGGAGGGATTTGTATAATGAAATCTTAAATTAAGAATAACCTCAGTCCTAACCGTCATAATGAGCGTAACGCAGTAAGCGTGATTGTCCCTTTGCCATTGCCACAAAACTTGGTTGTGCTCAGCTCCGTTCTTTTGCCAAGGGATTGTCACGAAAATGGCTTTATAAATACTTCATTAAAGAAAAAGCTGTTTTCAAATTCACATCCATTCTTAATTATTATCCTGAAATGCCGTTTTCTCACAATGACGTTCTGGTGCGGGGCTTGGTGTCTTTTACAAAGTTCAATGACATACCTGTTTTGGATTCTCCCTTATCCGTCATTGCGAGGTTTTTCAGGGGTTTGTGCGTTGGGTAAAACCGTGGCAATCCGCTTATAAGTATTCGTGAATGAAGTCAATAACGTATTAAAAATGAACGAATTGTCACTTCGCCCCGAATGTTCGGATCTTATCACAATGATGTCTTGGTGCTGAATGGCAGTGTCTTTTACCAAGGGATTGTCACGAAAACGGATTCAAAGTGTTTCACCGAACTGAAAATTATTTTGCTACAAAGCCATAATCGGAAGTAAAAGCGTGCCAAAACGGGAAGTGAAAACGTGCCAAAACCGGAAGTAAGGTTTAGGAGTTCAGAAATAACCGTAAATTTGCAGCGATGAATACTATTTAGAAATGACAGAGAAGTTATATTTATCAAGATTATGTGATGAGGAATTGCAATTAGCGCTGCAGTCATCAGGTGCGGTATTAATTGAGGGTGCAAAATGGTGTGGTAAAACAAGTACTGCAATCAATTTTGCACGCAGTGTGTTGTATATGCAAGACCCCGACCACGCAAAGTCATATCAGGCTATGGCCGACACAAAACCATCATTGTTGCTTAAAGGAGAAACACCACGATTAATTGATGAGTGGCAAATGTCACCGGTATTATGGGATGCCGTTCGATTTGAAGTAGATAAAAGATCTGAATCAGGACAGTTTATTTTAACAGGTTCGGCTGTTCCTGCCGATAATCTTACTGCTCATACAGGTACGGGACGTATTTCACGTTTAATGATGCGCACAATGAGCCTTTTTGAGTCTTTAGAATCGAATGGTGCTGTTTCACTGCGCTCATTATTTGATGGCAATCAGGATGTAGAGGCTTTTTCCGATTTAAGCATTGAGAAAATAGCTTATGTAATCTGTCGTGGTGGTTGGCCCGCAAGTATTAAACTACAAGGTGCTCCTGCTTTGCGTATGGCAATGGATTATGTAGATGCAGTTATAAACAACGATGTGTCGCAGGTTGACAATGTAGAAAAAAATCCTGAAAGAGTTCGAATGTTGTTACGATCCTTAGCACGAAATATTGCTACATCAGCCACATACCAAACAATTAAATCTGACCTAGAGTCAACGGATACGACTATTTCTGACAAAACAATCAGTTCGTATATGAATGCTTTACGCAGGATATTTGTGGTAGAAGATTTACCGTCATGGTCACCTTCTTTGCGTTCCAAAACAGCTATTCGAACTTCAGCAAAAAGGCATTTTGTTGACCCATCTATCGCTACTGCAGTGCTGCGAACTAATCCTGACGGGATTTTAAAGGACTTTCAGTACTTTGGTTTTTTGTTTGAAGCTCTTTGTACTCGTGATATCAGAGTATATGCACAAACAAACGATGGAGATGTATTTCATTATCGTGATAAAAGTGGTTTGGAAGCAGATTTGATTGTACGACTCAGGGATGGCAGATGGGGAGCAATAGAAGTGAAATTGGGAAACAAGGAAATAGAGGAAGCTGCTGAAAATCTTTTAGTTCTTAAATCCAGGATTGATGAAAACAAAATGAATGAAGCATCTTTTTTAATGGTCATCACCGGTGGAGAATATTCCTACTTACGCAAAGATGGAGTTTTTGTTGTACCTATTGGCTGTTTAAGGGATTGATTTTACAGGAAAAACTGTTGATCTCATTTAATTCTCTACCTAAATCTAACCTATCTCAGTCCTAAGCGTCATAATGAGCGTAACGCAGTAAGCGTGATTATCCCTTTGCCATTGCCACAAAACTTGGTTGTACTCAGCTCCATTCTTTTGCTAAGGGATTGTCACGAAATGACGACTTGGTCTCCGTCCTAAGCGTCATAATGAGCGTAACGCAGTGAGCGTGATTATCCCTTTGCCATTGCCACAAAACTTGGTTATGCTCAACTCAGTGTCTTTTGCGGGGGGATTGTCACGAAAATGTCTTTATAAATACTTCATTAAAGAAAAAGCTGTTTTCAAATTCACATCCATTCTTAATTATTATCCTGAAATGCCATTTTCTCACAATGACGGCTTGGGTCTGACTGATAGAGTCTTTTACAAAGCTCAGTAAAGCCTAACCCATCTCAGTCCTAAGCGTCATAATGAGCGTAACGCAGTGAGCGTGATTATCCCTTTGCCATTGTCACAAAACTTGGTTGTGCTCAACTCAGTGTCTTTTACCAAGGGATTGTCACGAAATGACGTTCCTGTTTTGGGTTCGCAATGACGTTTTTCCTTTAAAAAATAATATTTATGTTTAAAGATAAAATTCTTTTAATTACCGGTGGAACCGGTTCATTTGGTAATGCTATTTTAAAGCGATATCTTGATTCCGATCTGAAAGAGATTCGAATATTTTCGAGGGATGAAAAGAAACAGGATGATATGCGGATTATGTTACAGAACTCAAAGGTAAAGTTTTACATTGGGGATGTCCGTGACAAACATTCTGTTGATCAGGCAATGAAAAGTGTTGATTATGTGTTTCATGCGGCTGCTTTAAAACAAGTACCCTCCTGTGAATTTTTCCCAATACAGGCAGTAAAGACAAATATATTGGGCGCAGAAAATGTACTGGATTCTGCAATTGAACATGGGATAAAGAAAGTAATAGTATTAAGCACGGACAAGGCAGCATATCCTATCAATGCCATGGGAATGAGTAAGGCATTGATGGAAAAAGTCGCCATAGCAAAAGGACGCCAACTTGGACCGCAAGGGAAGACGGTGATTTGCTGCACGAGATATGGGAATGTCATGGCAAGCCGTGGATCAGTGATTCCGCTATGGTTGGATCAGATTATAGCACATAATGCCATTACCATTACAGATGAAAACATGACACGCTTTATGATGACCTTGGATGATGCGGTTGATTTGGTTCTTTATGCTTTTCAGAATGGTTCAAATGGGGATCTTTTTATCCAAAAAGCACCGGCAGCAACATTAATGATATTGGCACAAGCAATGAAGGAATTATTGAAATCAGATGTTTCAATTCGATCAATCGGTACACGTCATGGTGAGAAATTGTATGAAACCTTGGTAACACGTGAGGAAATGGCAAAAGCAGAGGATTTGGGAAGTTATTTCAGAATACCTTGTGATTCAAGAGATTTAAATTACAATAAATTTTTTGTTGAAGGAGATGAAAAGACATCGCTTACAGAGGACTACCATTCTCATAATACACATCGCCTGACTGTCGGGGAAATGAAAAAGCTGTTGCTTAAACTTGATATTATTCAATCAGCAATACGATAATGACTATGAAAATTCTTGTGACAGGTGCCAAAGGTTTTATCGGTCAAAACCTGATCAGTGAGCTACGTAACAAAGGATTCAATGAAATATATGAGTATGATCTTGATACGGATCAACACTTATTGGATGAATATACATCCGACTGTAATTTTGTGTTTCATCTTGCCGGAGTGAATCGTCCCACAAATGATGAAGATTTTATGAAAGGAAATTACCATTTTACCAATCAAATCCTTGAAATGCTTTCAAAACACGGTAATAAGGCTCCTTTTTTATTAAGTTCATCAATTCAGGCTTCCCTTGCTAATTCGTATGGGGAAAGCAAGAAAAAAAGCGAGGATTTAGTCTTTACTTATGGAAAAATAAACCATATAAAGGTTTTTGTTTACCGCCTTCCCAATGTTTTTGGTAAATGGTGCCGGCCAAACTATAACAGTGCCATTGCAACTTTTTGTCATAATACCGCGCATCATATTCCTGTTAAGGTTAATGATCCGCAGGTCATGATGAATCTTGTCTATATTGATGATGTTGTGGCATCATTCATTAACAAAATTGGATCAGGAGGTAATTTAGCATATGGTGAATTTGAACCCATTCAGCCTATTTATTCCATTCCTTTGGGGAGTATATATGAATTGATTATCAGTTTTCGGAATTGTCGGGAAAACTTATTGATACCTGATTTGGGAGATGATTTTATTAAGAAACTCTATTCAACCTATTTAAGTTATTTACCGGAAGGAGCATTTTCTTATCCTCTTAAAATGAATATTGATCACCGAGGCTCTTTTACGGAATTTTTTAAAACATCCGACAGGGGGCAAATATCAATTAATATTATCAAACCGGGTATTGTGAAAGGGAATCATTGGCATCATACCAAAACTGAAAAGTTTTTGGTGGTCAGTGGTTCCGGTGTCATTCGTTTTCGAAAAGTTGGGCAAAATAAGGTTATTGAATATTTTGTAACTGAAGAAAAACTGGAGGTATTGGAAATCCCTCCAGGATATGTTCACAATATTGAAAATTTGGGAGGAAAGGAGATGGTTACCGTCATTTGGGCCAATGAATTATTAGATAAGGATAATCCTGATACTTATTATTTAAATGTATGAAAAAACTTAAAGTTCTTACTGTCGTTGGAACACGTCCTGAAATTATTCGGTTGTCACGTGTTTTAACAAAACTTGACGAAAGTGAAGTTATTGATCATGTCTTGGTACATACAGGCCAAAATTATGATTACGAACTTAATGAAGTATTTTTTAAAGATTTGGGATTACGTAAACCGGATTTTTTCTTACATGCTGCCGGGGTTAACGCCACTCTGACTGCCGGTCAGGTGTTGATAGCTATAGATCCTGTTCTGGAAAAGGTCAAACCGGATGCTTTTTTAGTCTTGGGCGATACAAATTCCTGTCTATGTGCCATTGCTGCAAAAAAAAGACATATCCCGATCTTTCATATGGAAGCGGGAAACCGTTGTTTTGATCAACGAGTACCTGAAGAAAGCAATCGTAAAATTGTGGATCATATATCGGATATTAACCTGACCTACAGTGACATAGCCCGTGAATATTTATTGCATGAGGGCATTCCTGCTGACCGTATTATTAAAACAGGTAGTCCAATGTGCGAAGTATTAACGCATTATCTCCCCAAAATAATGGCTTCAGATGTTCTGGATCGCCTGAAACTTAAAAAAGGTAATTATTTTGTCGTATCGGCACACAGAGAAGAAAATGTGGATAATGAAAAGAATTTTACAAATTTGACCACAGCTTTAAATCGAATTTGCGATTCTTACAATGTACCAGTCGTTTTTTCTTGCCACCCGCGCACCAGAAAGAAGATTGAAGAGCTGAAAATAAAATTTCACTCCCAAATCAATATACTTAAACCAATGGGTTTTATTGATTATAATCATCTTCAAATACATGCAAAGGCGGTACTTTCTGATTCAGGAACCATTAGCGAAGAATCATCCATACTTAATTTCAGGGCATTAAACATCAGGGAATCACACGAACGCCCGGAAGGTATGGAAGAAGCAAGTGTAATCATGACAGGTTTAAATCCGGAAAGAGTGTTACAAGGATTAGTGACGTTGGAGAATCAATCAGTTGGCGACCAAAGGAATTTCTTTCAGGTCAGAGATTATTCCATGCCAAATGTTAGTGACAAAATAGTCCGCATTATTTTATCCTATACCGATTATATTAAAAGAGTGGTGTGGAACGAGTAGAAAAAAGCAACATAAAAATACTTTTTTTACTGGATGAACTGTATCCCAATACTTCAGCCAATTCAAGGATTGTTTACCGGATTATTGATGAACTGTTAAAAAACAATAAATACGCAATTAAAATTTTAGGTAGACCGTTAACTGATGAACAGAAGCGGATTAATGAATATAAAGGTTGTGAGGTAATCCATGAACCTTACTACAAATGGGAAAGTGCGATATTTAGAGCGGATAATACGAAATCCCGTAATAGATTCAGAAACATTTTCCGACCTAAAATAGTCGTTTATACATTGCTTCGCTTTTTTAGCAATCTTTCTCCTTTTGAGTTTGAAACGGTATGTTTTATAAATAGAATGGTTAAAAGGAAAGAAGTGGATGTCATTGTTGCTTGCTCCATGCCGTTTTATACACTTTTTGTGGCAGCCAGATTCGGGAAATCTGTCCCTGTCGTTTATTATAAAATGGAACCCTTTTCAACTATTCATTCCCGAAAGGAAAACGAGCTGGAGGAAGCCATTAAAACCGAAATTTGGTTGGATGATAAAGCAGCAAAAATATTAGCCACAGATTTGACGTATAAAGAATATGAAAAAAGCGAAATAAAAAAAAATATTCATAAAGTTGTGGTTGCCAATTTCCCAAACATCTTAGAAAATAGGGCGTTGCTGAATAATAGTCATGTGCAGTTTAAGAAAGATCATATAAGCTGTGTCTTCGTTGGGAAACTTTACCCGACAATAAGGAATCCCAAATTTTTATTTGATCTGGTTGAATTGCTACCTGATGATTTAATTCATTTACATATAATCGGAGGGATAAATGATGGAAAATTTGACGATGAATTTTTTGAAACATATTTGAAAAACGAACACAAACGTATTTCTTATTATGGAGAAGTTTCGCCTTCAGATGCGGATGCACTACTGAATCAGGCTGATATTTTGGTACATATTGGTAATTCATTTCCGAATTCCATGCCCAGTAAAATTCTGGATTATATCAGTTCGGGTAAACCCATCATAAATATTCACAAAGTAAGCAATTGCCCGACATTACCTTATTTGGAAAAATATCCTTTGTGCTTGAACATTTATGAAAATGATGGCTTGTCAGAAAGCGTTGTAAACAGTTATTATCAGTTTTGCATTGATAATCGGGGTAAAAAGGTCCCATTCAACGACATTAAGGAGATTTATTACGATTCTACACCAGAATTTGTTGGAGAAATATTTGAAAATACAATTAAGGATTTGGTGGTAGTTTGAAGATCTGAAACTCAACCTTTATAATACTTGGGAGTCGGAAAACAGAAAGTTCACTCATTTGTTCCCGAAGAAAGGATTTAAAATAATTGATTTCAGTCAACGTATAAAAAAACGCAATTTATTTCCAATGTGAGGAATACTTTAAACACTTTTTTTTCTTATTTTTTATTGCCAGTGAGAACAGCGAGGTTTCTCTTAATTTCACTTTATCCGGTTTTTGTTGTTCTTGGGAAAAAGGGCTATTGGTATAAGTGTAAAGCAATCAATTTTGTTCAGTATTATTCAAAAGAGCATATATTAAGAGGAGCAGAAGAAAACAAAATTATGATGATCAGGGAAGGTCTTTATAATTATTTTGTTTTTAATGTATGTTTTTTAGATAATATGCTGTCGTGTATTGTGCATGCATTGTCAAATGGTTACATTCCGGTAATACAATTGGATCATAGAAAAACCGGATGGAATGATTGGGACGTTTTTTTTAATCAGCCTTTTATTGAAAATGATACTAATCAGGCAATAGAGACTGTAAACTGTGATGTGAAGGTCGGATATTTGACCTCATCATACAGAAGTCCATTTGTCCCGAATGAGTTCAAAATATGGTGTAAATTGTACAAGGATTTTGTGATCTTTAATCAGAAAACAAAAGACTATCTTGAATCAGAATACACCAATCTGATTAAACCCGGTATGAGGATAATAGGAGTAAAATGTCGTGGTACCGATTATATAACAAAGAAACCTAAAAATCATCCTGTGCAGCCCGAAGTTGCTGAGCTTATTAATCTGACCAAGGTTAAAATGATGGAATTAAATATTCAATATGTGTTTCTTGCCACTGAAGAAAAGAGAATTGCGGCTCAATTTCAACAAGAATTTCCTGATCAGGTGCTTGTTAATGAACAATGTTACTATGACGAAATATATTATAAAAACAGTTTGAATTGTTCATGGGAGGTTAGTTTTGAAAGGAATAACGATAATTATTTAAAGGGTATTGAATATTTGTCTTCTATCTATCTGTTATCGAAATGTAATGCACTGATTGCCGGAAATTGCGGAGGAAGCAGAGCAGCATTATACATGAATGATATGAAATATGAATATTGGAAATTATTTGATTTGGGGGTGTATTAGTTAATTTGCTATTAAAAAAATTCGATAAGGAATGTTGTCTGTTGTTATCCCATTATATAATAAAGAAGATTCCATTGAACAAACATTAAAATCGGTTATTAGTCAGTCGGTTACGCAATTTGAAATTATTGTGGTTGACGATGGATCAACTGACAGAAGTTTAGAAATAGTCCGGAGTTTTTCTGATGAACGGATTAAAATCATTAGCAAGGAAAATGGCGGAGTATCTTCAGCACGGAACATTGGTATTCAGGAAGCTCAGTTCACATATATTGCCTTTCTGGATGCGGATGATTTTTGGGAATCAAACTACCTCGAAGAACAGTCAAAACTCATCAATACTTATCCTGAAGCAGCTATGTGGGGCGTTGGATGGGGCTACCTTGAAAGTGATAAGAAGAAAGAAATTGACCATCTGACAAATGAAGGTTTTTGCGGGATCATTGAGAATTACTGGACGCTTAAAAAAAACTCCAACCTTTTCTGGACTTCAGCAGTCGTGTTGAATAAAAAAGTATGTGACAAAGTGGGTTACTTTGATGAACGAATCCGCTATGGAGAAGATTTGGATATGTGGTACCGGATTATGTTGAATTATCCGGTGGTATTCTGCAATAAAACATTAGCCTATTACAGGATTGATGCTGAAAACAGGGCTATGACTAAAAAGATCCCTTTATCATCACTCCTTCCTTTTTATCTGGGAAAATACGAAGTTTATAAAAAACGTAATGCTGATTTTAAAAGATACTTTGACCGTTTTTGTTTGGCTGTCTTGTTTCCGTATTATCTTGAAAACAAACATGATCCTGAAGTTCAGAGAATACTGAAATCCATTGACCTGTCGGATCAACCTTTGACACAGCAACTGCGTTTTCGTTTTCCGCGCACATTTCAATTTCTTAAAGAATTAAAAAGAAGCTAATATCTATGTGGAGAAGGGGTATTTGTAAACTTAATCAACTCAGGAAAAACAATCTTCATGATCTGTTTGGTAAAGAAAAAAACATTTCTGTTTATCTGTATAAAAGGCTGGTGCATGAAAATGAGCATGAGGAAAAAGATTATTGGCTGGATGTGATCCTGAATCGTTTCAATTCGGACCGAAATGTGGTGAAAAGGACTTATAAAAACCGCTTTGATCAATTTGATGAGGCAGCTATAAAGGAATTGATTAAATTAAATATGCTGAAGCCATCAGTAATGGACATTGCAGTTTCTGACGGCAGAGCGTCCACCTATTTTTTACAACAGTTGCTTGCCCAATCCTTTGAACCTGCTTATACTGCGAGCGACCTGGTTTTATCTTATACCCTTCATAAAAAAAATCAATCTGCCGGAAGTCATATCGTTACAGATGAAGGGAATAATATAAAGGAAATTGTTCGTCCTCCTTTTGTGTGGAATCTTTCACGCAGGGAAGGGAAATTTTATTTTATCAATAATAAGCTGAAAAGATATTACAGCAGATTTTACCAAAATCAACTTAAGAAAGGGCTTCTTCGCTACAATGAAAAGATTGAATTGTTGCATCCTGATTTCATGGATTTACTTCAGAAATGCAGAAGTTATGAATTATTAAACTACAGCCTTTTTAATCCGATTCCAGGAAAGTTTGATGTAATCAGGGTCATGAACATCCTGCATTATGGTTATTTTACCGAGGAGCAATTAGCACGATCTTTACATCATATTTATAATGGCTTGGAAATGGATGGCCTGCTGATCGAAGGGTCAAATGAAAATGCAGGCTCCGAAGTCGAAGGAGGAATTTACCGAAAAACAGCTCATGGATTTGAGGAAGTGTGCATACCACAAAAAAGCTCGCGGATCGGAAAAGTAATCCTTTCCATCCGGCCAGTTAATGCCGATAATACACAGGAAGTAAAGTAGGTGAATCAACGCAGAAAGATATTGATCAGTATTACGTCACAGTTTGGCTATTCGGTGGGAACCTATATGTATTGCAAGTATCTTGATAAGACAAAATACGAGGTGCATTATGTGGGTTTTCATAAGGGTTTACCTGACCGAACGCTGGATGATGTGGTGGTTCATCATATTCAAATGAGTAACAACCGGTGGAATCGTTATTTCCTTTATATAAAACAAATCAACAAAATCATCAGGAAGGAAAAATTTGATTTGCTTTTTTTAGTGGATTGTAAAGGAAGTCTGTTTATACGTTTGTTTAATATGCATATACCTTCCGTAATGGATGTGCGCACAGGGGATATTCATTTGGGTAAAAAATGGATTTCGGTATTGAACCTTCGTATCCTTTTTTCCACTTTATTTTTTCAGCATATAACAGTTTTATCTGAGAACCTGAGGAAGTTGTTGCATTTGCCTGGCCGGAAGTGCACGGTAATACCACTTGGAGCTGATATCTTGAATAGATCGGATAAAAAATTTGACAATTTATTTTTATTTTATGTGGGTGGTTTGCAGGAACGTAACATAACGCAAACGATTGAAGGCTTATCCCTTTTTGCTGAAAGAAATCCCGAAATAAGTTTTGAATACAATATTGTCGCTTATGGCAATGACGAATCGGTAAAAGCATTATTAAAGGTGATTGAAAAAACGGAGCTGACTGGGAAAGTCAGGTATCATGGGCGAAAAAATCACGATGAAATAGCAGAGATATTTAATAAATCAAATATTGGAGTGGTCTATGTCCCAATCACAAGAGGATACACTTGTCAGCCAACCACGAAACTGTATGAATATGTGTTGTCGGGTATGTCAGTAATTGCCACAAAAACGAAAGAAAACGAAAAGGATGTACTCCCTTTGGCCGGAGTGCTTGTGGAAGATAATCCGGAAGCCTTTTCCCGAGGACTTGAGGAAATCTGTAAAATAAAGCATCTGTATTCATCAGATCAGATAAGACAACAGTATATGCATTTTCAATGGGAAGAAATCGTTGGAAAAAATCTTGAACCCTTATTGGATAAGTTATGATGAAAATAATTGACCTTTTATTGAAGATTTATTATAAGTGTCGTGATGTTGTTTATTATGCATTGCGAAAACCATTTATCGGTAAGTTAGGCAGAGGGTCGTGTTTGAAGCCGGGTGTAAAAATTGCCGGAAATCCTTATAGGGTGAAAGTGGGTAAAAACTTTAAAATTTGGCATAATACCATACTTTCTGTGGGCAAGGGTTCAGTTGTAATAGGAGATAATGGACTGCTGGGTGTAGGTTGTTTTTTAAATGCCTCGCAGGGTAATATTATAATTGGTAATGGTGTGGCTGTTGCACCTGGATGTAAGTTTTTCAGTTTTTCTCATCATTATGACGGACTTTCAGTAATGGATTCCTATAAAATAGGAGATATTCATGTGGAAGATGATGTTTTGATTGGGGCGGGTGTTATTATCTTACCTGGAGTTACCATTGGAAAAGGTGCAGTTGTAGCTGCAGGGGCAGTTGTGAATACAGATGTTTTGCCATATACCATTGCAGGTGGTGTTCCTGCCCGAAAAATCGGAGAAAGAACATCTCAGTAAGCCAAAGGAAAAAAGTATATAACTGTTCATTATGGTCATTAAAATTTGCATAGGGGTTATTCAGCATGCTTAGTTATTTGCCAAAATATTTTACAACCAGAGCAATAATATTGTATATAATTATACTTATTATTTGTGCATTGGTATTTCCGCGACCCCTTCCTTTTGTTTGGGTTGTCTTTGGCTTGCTTGCCGTAATTCCTTTCTTTTACTATGGGGCTTCGCTTTCCCTGAAGTGGATGTTCTTACCTGAAAAAACATTTATTAAAAAGGTATTCTATACTGCCTTGATCATCAGGTTGATCTATGTTTTTTTCATTTATTTCTTCTATATGGCTCAAACGGGAGAATCTTTTGATTTTGTTGCAGGTGATTCAAAATGGTATCATGGTTTATCTATCCGCCTGAAGAATTATCTGTTTTCAGGGAATATGGACACATTCCAGGCAGTCAGGGAAGAATTGGGGGTTTCGGATCAGGGTTTCCCAATGTATTTGACGCTTCTTTCGATCATTTTCGGGGAAGGAGTTCTGATCCCGCGCATATTAAATGCCCTGTTCAGTGCATGGATGACAATACTGATTTATAAAATTGCTGTCAGAAATTTTGATGAAAGAGTAGGAAAAATCGCTGCCATACTAAGTATGTTATTGCCAAATTTTATTTATTATACAGGTGTTCATTTAAAAGAAACCCTGATGGTTTTTTTGCTGGTAGCTTTTGCAGAGCGTGCAGATGCTATGATACGCGAGAAAACAATACGTTTTGTAACCTTTCTTTGGGTGGCTTTATTAGGTCTATCTTTGTTCTATTTCAGGACGGTTTTGGGCGCTGCAGCTGTGTTTTCGTTCGCATCAGCCATATTATTCACCAAAGGCCGGGTCATGGAACGTTCAAAACGATTTGTCGGATTATTCTGGATATTGATTTTAGGAATAATCATTGCCTCATCTGCCATAACTCAGGATCTGAATAAATACATGGAAGGAAAGGAAACCAATCAGGATATGTCCCTGTTTCAAAAAACACGAAGAGGACAGAGTCTTGCACAATATGGTTCACGTGCCGTTTTTTTACCTATGATTTTGGTTGCACCATTCCCAACATTGGTCAATACAGATCAACCGGATATCATGATGCGAAATGGGGCAATGTTTACACGTAATGTATATGCTTTCTTCGTTATTTTAGCGTTAATTTTAATTTTAAAAAGAAAATTAGTACGGCTTTATGTATTGATTCTTGTTTTTCTATTATCATATTTATTTATCCTCGCCTCAAGTGCCTTTGCCATATCGGAGCGTTTTCACATGCCTGTGCTGCCATTTTTAACTATTTTCGCGGCATATGGCATCACACAAATCAATCAAAGAAATCAAAGGTACTTTTTACCCTATCTTATCCTAATTGGGGTGGCAATTATTGGATGGAATTGGTTCAAACTGGCAGGAAGAGGGGTCTTATAGTTTTAAAAAAAAACTTTAGTGCTTTGATAATAGTTCCTTTATAAACTCCTTTCTGGAATCAATTTTTATAATTTGATAATTTAAAGTGTACTGGTTTTTGTGATAAACAAAGAGAAAATAGAGATAAAGTCTGCTCATGAGATTGAGAAAAGTCTGCTCTTTGATTTCTATAAGCAGGCTTATCCGGCAAAGTACATGTCCATGGTTGAAAACTGGAGTTGGCAAAACCGTTGTGATTTCATTGCTGATCGTGTACCATTGGTAGCTGTTTATGAAAACAAGGCTATTGCACATGCAGGGATGATCCCTTTCAGTATATATAATGAAAAAATAAAGAATTCAGCATCATGGTTTATTGATTTCAAAGTACTTGATGCATTTCAGGGTATGGGTGTGGGTAGTTTACTAACCAAAGAATGGATGAAAATTACAGATGTATTTTTTGCTGCACCATGCAATGATATGTCAATGGGAGTTTTTAAAAAACATTCCTGGTTGGAATACAAAGAAAGCTTTATGCACCTGTGTTTTGTTCGTCCATTTGATTATCCGGTATTTCAAAAAAAGCTTCCGGAATCAATCAGAAAATTATTAAATCGACTGTCATTTTTATATTTTAAACATTATTATCGTTTAAATTCATTGCCTGAAAATGATTGTACAATCAGTAAACTAAGCGTTGAGATTTTTAACGAATTTTATAATCAGTATCAAGGGAATAAGTTTACAAATGCGGATTGTTTATCGGTTCTAAGAGATGAGAGTTTTTATCAATGGCGTGTGTTTGCTTCACCGAATTATAACAGATATTACTTGTTTAAGCATGATTCCTTTTCTGCTGTTTTTTCATTACATGATCTTCAGAATAAGTTTATTGATGTATTATGGTGTTCGGATACTGCTGATAAAAATGAGATCATGACTATGATTTCCACACTTTCGTTGCATTATAGGGATATTTCGCATATTCGTTTTTACACAAATCGCAAAGAGGTATCTGATTTCTTACAAAAGAGAATTAAATCTATTGTTCGATATCCCAAACTTGCCTTTTGTCTCAATAATTGTGAAAGTGAAAATAATGAAAACGCATTTACATTTGACTTTGAATTGATTGATAATGATTTTGAACACATAAGTTAATTCTAAAGTTTTTTATGAGCAAGAATTTAATTGTTAACTTTCACGTAATAAACGATTCAGGATGGTTTGAAAAAGTATTGGTTTTGTTGAAATCAAAATACAAAATGACGGATATGAGTTATTTTGAAGTTTCAAATCATTCCGATAATAGAAACTTTTGTCACCTTACTTTTGATGATGGTGAAAGATCATTTTACACCATTGTCTATCCTCTTTTAAAGAAATATAATATTCCTGCTACAGTTTTTATTTCACCAAGAATAACAGTAAACAGGAGTAACTTTTGGTTTCAGGAAGTGAAAGGTTATGATGAAAATATTATGAAACGCATAATCGCTGATAATTTGGCATTGAGGCCTGAGGATTTAAAGACCTATACACTTGCGAATCTGTTGAAGTCATTGACAATAGATCAAATTAATAAGGTAATTCATAATTACCAGTTAGAAACCAACACACCCGTTAAAGGTCCTCAAAATATGAGTCTGAAAGAAGTACTTGAATTAGATCAGGACCAACTGGTTACTTTTGGAGCTCACACCTTAAATCATCCGATACTGGCAAATGAGAGTAATGAGAGATGTAAAAAGGAGATTATTCAATCAATTACTGATCTTGAAGAATTGTTGGGACATGATGTTAAATACTTCGCATATCCCAATGGTTTTTTACATCTGGATTTTGGAGAAAGAGAAAAGGAAGTACTAAGCAGGAGTAATATTTCTATTGCTGTAACTCTTGAGGGAGGCTTCGTTTCAGAAAATGATGATAGGCTTTTTTTACCGAGGATAGGGCTGACTTATGGTAGTATTCGTTTTGTCAAATTGAAGCTTTTATTGGGTAAGAAATGGGAAATACTGAAATCAATCAGAGGGCAATCTGATTCAAATAAACGATTGAGACTATCCTAGTTGAATTGTACTTTTATGT
>Ga0265297_10005551_pt1 | contig 19111 bp, 12 predicted proteins | sample Munlanlwell13791_FD_192502 | JGI IMG/M metagenome (GOLD analysis project Ga0265297, IMG submission 192502) | Leachate microbial communities from a municipal landfill in Southern Ontario, Canada - Leachate well 137-91 | ecosystem: Engineered > Solid waste > Landfill > Unclassified | place...
ATTTGAACGGATCACGGATGAATTAAATAAAATCATACTTTCGAAAGTGCCCTCCATCGGATTTATGTTCATGCACGATACCGGAATATTGGATTATATTCTTCCTGAGCTGATCGAATTAAAAGGAACCGAAACCGTAGATAACAAATCGCATAAAGATAATTTTTATCATACCTTAAAAGTGCTTGATAATATTGCAGAAATGTCGAATGACCTATGGTTACGATGGGCTGCCCTCCTTCATGATATTGGAAAACCCGCTACCAAAAATTTCGATAAGGAAACAGGTTGGACATTTCATGGACATGAAACTATTGGTGCAAAGATGGTTGCACAAGTTTTCGGCAGGTTGAAATTGCCCATGCATAATCGTCTGAAATATGTGAAGAAGCTGGTCTATTTGCATTTGCGACCGGTGGCACTTACCAAGGCAGAAATAACGGATTCAGCTGTCCGCAGGCTAATAGTGGATGCCGGTGAGGATATCAATGATCTGATGTTGCTCTGTAAAGCCGATATCACTTCAAAACACCAGGAAAAAATCAAGACTTTTGTTAAAAGATTTGATATGGTCTATAATCACATCCTTGAGGTAACTGAAAAAGACAGGTTACGCTATTGGAAAAATCCTATTAGCGGAGAGATTATCATGGAGACATTTGCAATAAAGCCCTCAAAATACATTGGCATTATCAAGGAAAGGATTAAAGAAGATATCCTTGAAGGAATTATACCCAATGAATATGAAGCCGCTTATCAGCACATGTTGAAAATTGCTGCAGAGTATGGATTATTCAAGGTTGATGAAAAATGACACCTGTATTAATAAAATGCGTATTTTTGAACCTCTTTAGTATTCTTAAAAAATAGATCAATGTCTATATTCATTTTAAAAGTCTCTCTTCGTCATTATCCTGATGTGCAAAGAACTATTGAAATACCTTCCGACTTCAAGCTAATCTCCTTACATCATGCTTTGCTAAATTCCATTAATTTTAAAGATGGAGAGCTAGCTTCCTTTTATAAAAATTATGAAAGTCGCAAAGAAAGAATCGAAGTGTGCCTTTCTGAGCTTCAAAAGGATGACCATAGTTTTTTAATGTCCGAAATGGCAGTAAAAGATCTAATCCATGAAAAGGGAGATGAAATAATCTATGTGTACGACTTTTTGAATATGTGGACATTTCTTTTGGAATTGGAGGATGTTTTGGATACATCTGAAAATGATAAAAACTACCCCTTTGTATCAAAATCAATAGGGGAGGCTCCCAATCAGGATGATTTTACCGGTTTCGACCTGGATGAGTTTCCCGATGAAGAAATGGATATTTTCCAGGATTTAGGTAATCCTGATGACCTGTATTTTGATCAGGATGATAATTTTAATTCTGATTTCGAGGACTTTGATAACGAGGGTGGTGATGAACGAATCGGGGATGATGAATACGGAATTGACGATGATAGCGATGACCGTTATTGATCCGTGTAATGGTTGAGAGGAAAATTGTTGTCATACAAGGCCCTACAGCCTCCGGGAAAACTCAGGCAGGAATCCATCTTGCCAAACATCTGGGTAGTGAAATTATTTCTGCGGATTCCCGGCAGTTCTATCGTGAAATGAATATTGGTACTGCTAAACCTTCATCAGAGCAATTAAGCGAAGTCAAGCATCACTTTATAAATACGCTATCCATCCATGACCGCTATGCTGTATCTGACTACGAACAGGAAGCATTGGCTGTAAGTGAGCAGTTGTTTGCGCAAAAGATGACACCTGTTGTAACCGGAGGATCAGGATTGTTTATTGACGCTTTTCTTTACGGCTTGCACACACTTCCTGAAAGTGATCCCATACTGCGGGCTGAATTGAATGCTAATCTTGAACAGGATGGTGGTCTAATGCAGCTTCAGGAACGTCTTAAATTGCTTGATCCGGAGACATATCAAAAGATAGATATAAAAAATCCCAGGCGTGTTTTAAGAGCATTGGAGGTCTGCCTCATTTCAGGTTTACCCTATTCTCATTTTATCCTTAAAAAATTACCTGAACGGCCTTTTTCTACGGTTCGAATAGGCCTCCAAATGCCTATACCCCTTTTGTACCAGCGCATTAACGACAGATGTGCAAAGATGATGGAATCAGGCTTATTGCAGGAGGTGAAGGAGCTTTATCCTTACCGGAACCTGCCTGCGCTACAAACCATTGGTTACAGCGAGTTTTTTAATTTCCTCGAACATAAAATAAGTTTGGAGGAAGTTTTTGAGCTTTTTTGTCGTCATAGCCGGAATTTTGCAAAAAGGCAGATGACCTGGCTCAGGAGAAATAAAGATATTTTTTGGATACCATTTGATTCTGATATTAAAAGAGAAATGGTAACTTTGTTGGAAACTAAATAGTTTATTTACTGTTTAACCATTTTTTACATGGTCTGAAATAAAAGAAGGGCGTAACACAATAAAAATATATTAAGATGAAAAAGCTCCTTTATCTCGCTGTTTGTGGCTTATTAACGGTCAATTTATGGGCACAAACCGGGATGGATACGGTTTATGCTGAAATATTTGGGAATGATGTGGTCATACATAATGATAACGCTTACAGAAATTGTTTTTTTACCCCTGTTTTAACCCATGTAAAAATAGAGAATGATACCATATTTTGGTATCAGGTGGATACCCTTGGTCAATTGGCTACCTGTATGTGCTTTTTTGACTACGAACTCAGTTTGGATTCGCTGAAACCAGGTACATACAAAATGCAGGTATATTCCGTGTATAATTCTGAATATCATCACGACTCCACTTTTCGGGGGCAGGGTCAATTTACCATTAAAGGGGTGAATCCTGTCAGTGATTTTATGCTCACAGGAACAAGAAGTTCATTTTGTCATGATATAGAATTTTTGGAGGAATTAACTCAAACTTTCGGTGATTATGCCATTCTCGTAAATCAGGAAGAAATTGTAATTATCCATCAGGGAGAATCTTTGATTTCCAATGTTGAGTTGATCTCCATCTCAGGAAGGGTAGTAGCTCAAGGCGCCAATCATCCTGAAAAGGAAATACACTTGGCATTAAACGCTTTGGCAAAAGGGATATACATCATCTCTGTTTCAGACATGTCAAAAAACAGGACTAACAGGAAGATAGCCGTTTACTGAAAATTATTTTGCATCTTTTTTCTTGGCTTTTACCTTACATTTTTTAATATTTACTCCAATAAAATTATTGGGATTAAAACGAATATGTTATGATAGAAGCCATAAAAAACCACAGGAGCATTCGAAAATATCAGAAAAAGGAAATCCCTGCCAATCTGCTGGAAGAAATTCTGCTGGCAGGAACACGGGCATCCACCACAGGAAATATGCAGGTTTACTCAGTTATTGTCACCACTGATAATGTGCTTAAAGAAAAACTATGGGAGTGTCATTTCAAACAGGATATGGTGCTGCAGGCGCCTGTTATCCTGACGTTTTGTGCAGATTTTAACCGTTTTTCGAAATGGTGCATGATCAATGAAGCCAAACCCGGGTATAATAACTTTCTGAGTTTTTTTACCGCTGCCATTGATGCCATGCTTGTTGCACAGAATGTATGCCTTGAAGCTGAAAATAAGGGACTTGGAATCTGCTATCTTGGGACAACAACCTATATGGCAGAAAAAATCATAAATGTCTTAAAACTTCCTGAACTCGTTGTACCTGTTACTACAGTTGTTCTTGGTTATTCTGATGAAGAGCCCGGGTTGACCGATCGCTTGCCACTTGGCGCTGTTCTTCATCATGAAACTTATCAGAATTATTCGGAAAAATCCATTAAGCAACTATTTTCTGAAAAAGAACAGATGGAGTTTTATAAGAATATAGTTAAAGAAAATGGCCTTGAAAACCTTGCCCAGGTATTTGCACAAAAGAGATATACCAGAAATGATAATGTCTTTTTCTCGAAAGCTTTATTAAGTGTACTCGAAAAGCAGGGGTTTATGAACAATGAATAAAAGATTCGGAATAAGTCAACACATTTCCTTCTTAATTATTTGAAAAGTTTCTCAATTCTGTCTTTATATTTATTTTCAATAACATTGCGTTTTACCTTGAGCGTAGGTGTTAATTCCCCTGTTTCAACAGTCCATTCATCAGGTACAAGGTCGAATTTAATGATCTTTTCATACTGGCTGAACAGGGTATTGTAATAGTCCAGTTCTTCCTGGAATTTTTTTCTGACTTCAGGATTTTTAATAACCAGATTGGTATTTCCGTATCCATGGCCTTCCGTATTGCACCATGTTTTAAGAACGGCCTGATCAGGTGAAATGATAACTGCAACATATTTCTGGTTTTCGCCAACAATCATGCATTGTTCAATGAACTTTGATTCACGGATCTTGTTTTCAATAACTTCGGGAATGATATATTTACCCATGGAGGTTTTAAACATGGATTTTTTTCTTCCGGTAATCTTTACAAATTTGCCTTCATCCAAAACTCCAATGTCACCGGTATGAAACCATCCATCTTTATCAATGACCTCCTCTGTCAATTCGGGAGCTTTATAATATCCTTTCATAATATGCGGTCCTTTTGTCAGGATCTCACCATCTTCGGCAATTTTTACTTCTACATTTGGTAATTTCGGACCAACCGTACCAAATTTTTTCCCTCCTTTATCAAAGGTGTTGACAGCAATAACAGGAGATGTTTCCGTAAGTCCGTATCCTTCCAGAACGGGGACACTGGCTGCCCAGAAAATACGGGCAAGTCTTTCCTGCAGAGCGGCACCCCCGGAGACAATGAATTTAACATTATTTCCAAAAGCAACCCTCCATTTACTAAAAATCAGCTTGTCGGCTATTTTTAATTTAAAGTTGTACCATGCACTGTTGCCTTCTTCTTTGTATTTAAACCCAAGATTAACTGCCCAGAAAAATATACTCTTTTTTAAACCGCTGAGTGCTCGTCCTTTAAACATGATACGTTCGTACACTTTTTCAAGTAAACGGGGTACAGTTGTAAAAGCATCCGGTTTGATCTCCTGAATATTGTCAACTATGGTTCCCATATTCTCGACATAGTAAATGCCGCAACCAATATATTGGAAGGTGTAATTCACCATACGTTCGTAAACATGGCAAAGGGGAAGGTAGCTAAGGGTTTTTGAAGTCACATCCACCGGAAAAATAGGACGTGCAGCCAATACATTGCTGATGATGTTTGCATGGGTAAGCATTACGCCTTTCGGCAATCCTGTGGTGCCAGAAGTATAAATCAAAGTGGCCAGGTCGTCTGTCTTTACCGCATCCCGGTACTCCTTTAAGATTTCTTCTGCCGGATTTTGTTTTCCAAGTTCCAAAACCTCTGTCCACAGTTTATCGTAGCCATTTAACTTTTCAAACGTATAAACATCCTTAATAATATCAGACTCATCCACAATCTTCTTGATCTTGTAGTAAATCACATCCGATGAGATAAATACGTATTTCGATTCAGAATGATTCAGGATGTACTGGTATTCATCTTCGGTAATATTAGGATAAATTGGAACATGAATAGCTCCCATCTGCATGGTTGCCATGTCAAGAATGTTCCATTCCGGACGATTATTGCTGATAGAGGCAATTTTATCTCCGGGCTTGACACCCAGTGCCATCAAGCCAAAACTCATCTGTGCAGATAGTTCGATATAATCTTTTGAAGATAATTCTTTCCATGCCCCATTCACTTTTGCGCCAAAAGCATTTTTCTTGTCAAAGATTTTATGATATTCCAAAATGTCAAAAAGACGAAGAAACGTTATAGAATTTTCCATGTGCAATTTATTTTTTTGAAGTAAAGTTGTGTAACATATTAAGCTATTTAAATATCAGTCAAATTTATACTTTTTCAGCAGAAAGCAATAATTAATTTTATTGAACCAAACGGATGCTGGAAATTTTCTTACGTAAACGTATTCTGAAAGTGGTTCCTTTGAGCGCTTCCGACCATTTAACAAAAATTTCACCTCTGTGAAATTCCTCGATAATTCTTTTACTCAGTGACAAGCCAAGCCCCCAACCTCTTTTATTGGTAGTATAACCGGCTTTAAAAATCGTTTTATACTTGTATTTGCTGATACCTTTGCCGGTATCGTTTATATCAATATGAACATATTTCCCGGCATCACTGATGGATATGGTGATTACCCCATCACCGTCCATCGCATTAATGGCATTTTTACACAGGTTTTCAATCACCCAGTCGAATAGAGAGGGGATAAGAGGAACTTTAATTGTTTGGTCAGTTTCAGGAGTGAAGCGGATAAGCACTTTTTTAGAAATCCTTAAGGTCAGGTACCTTACGGTATTGGAAATTGATTCATAAACAGTTACCATTTCCGGTTTGGGTATGGATCCGATCTTCGAGAAACGGTCGGTGATCAATTCCAGCCTTTCCGTATCCTTTTCGAACATATCAATCAGTTCGTTGCTGATCTGTCCATTGCTCAGTTTAATATTCTCTTTCAGAGCAATAAGCGAAGATACAGGAGTCCCCAATTGATGTGCCGTCTCCTTCGACATTCCAGTCCATACCTTATTTTGTTCATATTTCCGGGAATTGTTAAATGCAAAATAGGCAATAATGATGAAAAGAAGGACAAGAAAAAGCTGTATATAGGGATAGAAAGTAAGTTGAGTAATGAGTCTTGAATCTTTATAATAAATCAGATGCCTGTTGCCCGGAGAATAATTGATCGGTATGGGATGATGCTTTGCCTTCATAATGGAAAGCTGGTCTTCAAGAAAATTTTTCTTATTGATCTTGTTTTTATCAAGATTCCGGTGTTCCAGAATGTTGTTGTTTGTATCGGTAAGAATCAGCGGTATGTTTTGGTTCGACATAACAATTTGAAATAAAAATGAGATGTCTTCCGCTTTCCCCTCCAGAAGCGATTTGTTGATATTTTTATAGGCATCAGCAAGGGTGTTTACAGTCCGGTATTGATCTGCCTGCAATTCTTTGACAAGGATATTGGTATAAATCAGGGAACCAATGGAAATAAAGACGGCAAAAAGTAATAATAAAAACTTCCAGTATTTCTTTTGTTCATAACTGATCATATCGCAGTCAAATTTGGTGGTTCAAATATAAAAATTATTCAGCTACTCATCTTCCCAACCCCATTCAAACTCTTCATGTTCTTCCTGTTTCTTTTTGAAAATCTGAAGAAATTCCTCCTTTTCCTGTTTTAAGTTCTCCTGAACATTTTCTTTAACAGACTCCCTGTCCATCTGAAATTTAATGTGATCTACATCGCCTGTCATCCGAGCATACATAATCATTCCGCCTTGCTTATCATCGGTGGAGTTTTGAAATTCAGATTTGCTTTGATTGTAGCGTTTAAAGAACAGTTCCGTCAGATTGATCTTTAATTTATAATCAATAATGTTATCAAAAGTATGTGTACCCGACATGCTTATATTGAAGGCGGAATTTTTAAGATCCATGGTGGGAATGGTAATGATACGGTCTTTGATCATGATGGTGTTTTCGATACGGTCAAAGTCAATATCTTTAAGTTTTTTCATTTTGACAAAGCCCATAAGGTCCATTAAAGGTTTAAAATTACTGAGGTTTGCCTGATCAACGATAATATCGGAGATGGCAAATAACCTTTTCTCATCAATATCAAGTTCTCTGGTAAAAGCCATACTCAGCTGAATCTTTCCGCTCAGCTTTCCTTTAATATGTTTGTCGGTGATATAATTCTGGTTGAAATTATCCATTTCCCTGAATGCGGAACTGATATCCATTCCAGTGATTCGCAAAACGGCATCAAGTACAATTAGTTCCTTTTTATCCAGGGATAATAATCCGGTTACACTTGTTTTTCCATTAAATGCAGTGACATTGATCCTGTCAAAATCATATTGTCCGTTATCTAAATAAACAAGACCGGTAACAGCATCATAGTAAACCCCATCATAGCGGACATGTTTCAAGTCGCAAAAGGCTTCCGCTTTAATGCGTTTTGGGAAAAATATCTTATAATTGAAATGCCCTTCGCCACTTTCATCCTCTTCCTCGACATAATCACCAAGGAGTTCATCAACGTCCAGCATATTTCCTTCAATACGGGCAATAATATTCAGGGAAGTTGTTGAATCCGAAAAATATTTAAGAAAGTCCGACACCTCTGCCTTGACTTTGATCCGGCTTTTATCTGTCCGTGCTATGCATTCCGTAAGCTGAATCTTATCAGTTCCATTGAATAAAAGTGTTGCACTACATTTACTGAAACTGAGGTAATCATAATCGGTCAGCGTAAACTGAACACCGTTCATTTCTGCACGGCCTTTGATTTTGAGGTTTGAAAAGTTTTTGTCAAACAGTTCATTCAACTTACCGGAGACATTCAGGTTTATCGAGGTATGTCCTGCCATTTCCCGAATTGCCTTTACCGGATAGAGTTTCATGAAGCTTTCCGCATTCATATCCGATTTAATCAAGAAAGTAAAAACCGGATCACTTATATTTTTTATCTTTCCATTGATTTCAAGATTTCGCCCATCAATTATGGATTCAAATTTCTCAATCACCAAGTCGGAAACCAGCTTTCCCTCTTTTTTTTGTCCCGTCAGATGCCCGTTCAATGCGATATCTTCAATTAATAACCTGGATTTATCATGCCTGACTTCTCCTTCTTTGATACTAAAAGCTATATTTGCTGAAGGGAAGGACAAGCTATCATAAACACCTTTTATTGAACCTTTTACATTAAAAGCACCTTTAATATCAAAATATTTTAAGGTGTCCTGATAATCCTCAGGGATGAAAGCGTTTATACTTTTCAAAGGTACTTCATTCAATGCAAAGTTCACATCGGCATAAATCGGTTTATTTCCGGGAATTTTACATATTCCATGAGCTTCCATTAAAATTTCCTCAAAGTAAACTGACGAAGAAAGAATAGAAATTTCCATACTTTCGGTATCGAATTCCACGTCAAGTTTAGCATCCAGTTCTTTGTTTTTCAAAAAAGCCTTATTGCCAGTGCCCACGCTGTCGGATAGCACGTTCATGTCAATCTCAAAGCTGAATAAATCATCAAGCTTTTTCATTTTTGCATCTGCTTGGGTTACCTTAATATCCGCGAAATGAATTCCTTGTATATTTCGATACGATAGCTTTATATCATTGAGTACAATTTTCTGAAGGTCAAATCGGATATTTTCATCTTCCACCTCTTCATTTTCATTGAGTATATTATAATTGAAATGGTTTAGAGAATCGGAACGAAGATAAATTTCACCTCCTTCAATCATTACTTTCTCCAGTTCAATATTCTTTTTAAGAAGGGAGAAGAGGTCAACAGCAAGGTAAATTTTATCAATCCGGGCAAGTTTTTTATTACCGAAAGAAGGATCTTCATAAATTACGGTTTCATCAATAACAATACTGATCCTTGGGAATTTCCTGAAAGGAGATATTCTTATATTTTTGATCAGGATGGGAGAAGTAAAATTACGACTCACTTTGTTTTTTATCAATTCCTGAACCTCACCGGAGTATGTCAGCGCAAACAACATCATTGCGGAAGTGATTAATAAAACGACAATGATCAAAGGGAGTAAAATACGTTTGAATGATCTCATGTTTTATGCAGTGATTTATGCTGCAAATTAAACATAAAAATGACGCTTTTATTGCAATTAGTTATACACAAGATGACGAAAAAGACAGTAGAAATACCAAATCTTAACTTATTATCTCATAGTTTTAAATCAAATCGAGGTAGATGACCTTAATGCTTCCAATTATCTGTTTTAACATAGCGGATGTAAAACTTATCAGGTCCGGCAAATTCATAATATTTTCCTGAAAAGCTTATTTTCTGATCGCAAAACTCTTCCAGTTTAGAGCTGACAAAGTTACGTTCCGGGTAATTGGAAATATTCTTTACAAAAAAATGGTTGTTGACCACGACTAAAGGGCCGTTTTTTCCCACAGAATAAGTGATCCTGTTGCCAAAAGTGATCGGGCTGGTGTTTTCATTAAAAGACAATGTTTTGTACTGGGTTTTACTCTCCGGATACAAAAACAACCCGCAATCTCTGAAAATATTATGGGTAATAACGTATTCCCTGATACTTTTTGAGGTTCGGGAAGGAATACAGATCACTTTTTCTTCATTGAAGGAAACGGAAAAACTATTGGAGGCCATCACCGCTGTGGATTTGGAAGGGGAGTATTGGTTTGGGAGTATACTGTAAGCAGTGTTTATTCCCTGCTGCAATGTGCTTCCTGTTGAGGAACTGCTCGTGTAAGTTCGTTCCTTATAATAATCGCTGGCCATATCATTGAAGATGTAAAAACTTTCTTCCATGTTGAGGTATATGTTTTCATTGGTTTTGTTATAAAAGCGGAAACCGATATCTCCGTTTTCTGCCCACAAATTATAGAAAATTTGGCAGTTATGGTCTTCGTACACACAACTTCCATTGATTAATGTTGTTTTTTCGGGCAATGCTACTTCATGCAACTGATAATATATTTTGGGTGCACAAGCATTGAGTATAAGCAACAATATCAGGGATACATTTAAAATAATCGCTTTCATAGAATTTAAAATTTAAAGATTCAACCTCTTTTTAAAGCTTAAAATAATAGCGAATAAAAATATAAATTGATGACAAATATAAAGGAAAGAAAAGAAAATTGAGCATGATGGATCATAATATCTTCCAAATTGCTTTTATTGATTATAAAGTCGTTGCTGTTACGTGCTTGCTTTAAATATTTGATCCATGCACATTGATTAGAGCGTCAAATTTTTAATGGTATGGTAAAAGATCATTGTTTTAAAAAGCAGAAGTGTAAGGTGATGAGAAAAATATTTTGTCATTTTTCTTATTTGCTTCTATTTATTCCTCATGTTTCGTTAATTTAGTTGTCGTGTTTAATCATTGAAAACAATTAAAAAGCGGTCAGATGAAAAAAGTTTTATTTTTTGCTATGTTGATATTTTTATATGTATCGGCAAAATCGCAGAATATTGTGCAAACAGCACCCATGTTAAAAAATGTGTTAATGGAAGAATATACCGGGATACATTGCGGATATTGTCCTGATGGGCATAAAAAAGCAGAAGCAATATCAAATGAAAATCCTGGAAGAGTGGTATTGATCAACATTCATCAAGGGAACTTCGCCAATCCCGGAACAGGTGAGCCTGATTTCCGAACTGTATTTGGCGACTCTCTGGCTGCTCAGGCCAAAGTAACTGGTTATCCGAACGGAACGGTCAACCGGCATATATTTGCCGACCTTGGAGCCAATACTGCCTTAAGCAGGAATATGTGGGCTAATGCCTCTTCACGTATTCTGATGGAACCATCCCCTCTTAATGTAGGTTTTACTTCCACTTTCGATTCTGCAACACGCCTTCTGACCATCAATGTAGAAGTTTATTATGTCCAAAACAGCCCGCAACCTGTAAATTTCCTGAATATTGCCCTGCTGGAGAATCATGTATTTGGATACCAATCCGATTATGCCAACGGAAATCATACCGATTATGACCACAAGCATATTTTGCGTCATCTGATAACAGGCCAGTGGGGAGACAAGATCACGACCACCACCAAGGGAAGTCTTATTTCAAAGGTTTATCAGTATACGGTGCCTTCGGCTTTTATTATTGATAATTGTGATATTGCCATTTTTGTTACTGAAACACATCAGGAAATTTACACAGGAGTGATGGATAAAGCAAATGGCGGTAATCATAACGGAGTAAGCAAACCTTATGTGGGTGATCTGATACCTTTGGATGCTATTGCTTATAAAGGTGCTCCATCACAAAAGACAAGCTTTGCTTTTGAAGCACTCTCTGTGTTGCCGGGTACCAAAGACTTTTTCTTTTGGCTTGAAAAAAAATGTCCTTCCACGTGGTCGGTATCTTATAAAATTGACACTTTCACCTTTACTGATGACGGTTATGCATCGCTTACCGCTGATAGTGCGATATCCATTATCCTTGAAGTAATTCCCGACACTACCCCCGATTTTGCAGAATTTATACTGCATATGGAGGTTCTGAACGATTCGGCAGCCATGAAGAATGTTGAAAAAGCCTTTGTTGTATCCGGTGTAAGCGACCTTGTCGTCAATAATTCATCAGCTTGGGGTGATGGAAGCGATACGTCAGCCACCCTGTTTGAAAATAGCTTTCTGGAAGGTTTGAAAAACGCTGGAAATCATTCACATGCCTCCGTTGAAAGCGATATCCTCATCCTTGCTGAAAAAAGTAATGTGCTGAATGGCATTAATAATATTTATTATAATGTGGGCTGGTCGTTTCCATCCATGACTGATGATCTCGTAAATATTTTTTCGACCTTTCTCGATCAGGGTGGAAACCTGATGATATCCGGACAGGATATAGGATGGGATAATTTTGCCGAATCCGGATACGGAACGGATATAACAAAAGCCTTTTGTACTGATTACCTGCATGCCGGTTATATAGCAGATGGAGGAGCAGCAAACAATCAACTTACAGTAAAATCAGGAGATGGTGTTTATGGAAGCATTGGTACATCCGCAATTACTAATGTATATGGCACTGACGAATCGGGAACTCCGTATTTTTATCCCGATGAACTGACTGCAGAAGCCAACGGTCAAGCGGTTTTTAATTATAACAGCGGCACAAAGATCGCAGCCGTAAGAAGTAGGGTTGAAAAATATAAAACATTCTTTTTGGGTGTAAGTCTTGAAATGATCGCATCCGAAACAGTCCGGAAAGACATAATGGAATATACCTACAACTGGTTTACAGGAGTTTATAATGAAAAGGAGTTTGACGAAAAGCTCTCAGAAGTTTTTGCATATCCCAATCCGGCCAAGGAAAAAATGTGTATTGTGCTACCAAAAAATACTTACGGAATGGTAAGGTTAATTGATATGAGGGGAGTTGTTGTTGGCGAATGGAATTTCAATGTAAATGAAATTCAGATACTTATACCTACTTTTATGTATGAACAGGGAATATATCTTTTACAGATAACAGACAATCTCAACATAAACACACAACGGATTGAGATCATAGAATAAATCATTCGATAATTTCGGGTATTTTATAAAACTCCTTGTTAAATTAAACAAACTAATTGGTAGGAATAAATCGAATAATCCACTTAAATTTACTAAAAAGACAATCGAAATGAATATTCAACCCGTATTTCTGAATAACTTAATTTCGATGTCGTATTTTAAAGCCTTTAAATCATTTTAATATACAAGACCATCATTCATGAAGCGTAGGATTATAATTACTGCAGGTATAACTATCATAAGTATGTATGCTTTTTCGCAAAGCTGGAGCGAATACAATGCCCTATTAAAAGACAATTATTATAAAGGACAGTATTATGAAGCCATCACTTACGGTGAAAAAGCACTCATTCAGGCAGAAAAGGAATTCGGAACAAAGGACGCAAACTACACCACAACTTTAAACAATTTAGCCATGTTGTATGCGGCCACCGGCCAATATGCAATAGCAGAATCCTATTATCTCAAAGCCATTGATATTCAAAAGAAAATCCTTGGAAAAAACAGTATTGATTATGCGATCAGCCTGAACAATCTTGCTGTACTGTACAACAGAATGGGGGAAACACAGAAAGCCGAACCCCTTTATCTGGAAGCATTAGAAATTGTAAAGGGACTTTATGGCGAGAAGAATGAAGATTATGCAAGTATGACCGGTAATATTGCTGTTTTCTACAACAAGCAGGGCAGGTATGCAGAAGCAGAAAAATATTACCTGATTGCTGCAGAAATCAACAAATCACTTTTTGGTGAAAAGAATGAAGCCTATGCCACAAATCTCAACAATATGGCTATCATGTATGCGAAAATGGGAGTCAGGGATAAAGCGAAAATCTATTTTGAACAATCTCTGAAAATACGAAAAGAAGTGCTGGGAAGCAATCACCCTGAATATGCCAACAGTTTAAATAATTTTGCTGCCTTTCTTGAAACTATCGGACTTTACAGGGAAGCAGAACCCTACTATCTTGAATCATTGGCGCTTTATAAAAAAACATTGGGCGAAAAGCATCCCGATTATGCTTTTTGTATGAATAATATTGGGGGGCTGTATTTGAAGATGGGTCTGTATGATAAAGCTGAAATATATTTAAATCAGGCTTTTGAGATCAGAAGAAGTATATTCGGCAATGAGCATCCGGACTATCTTTCAAGTTTAAATGACCTTGCCTTATTGTATTCGGAGAAAGGGCAATATGATAAAGCGGAAGATATTTACCGGCAATTACTGAAAACGCAAAAGGAGGTTCTCGGAGAGAGTCATCCTGATTATATCACAAGCTTGGGTAATTCAGGACATTTCCATCTGGAAGCCGGACATTTCGACAAAGCGGAAGTCAGTTTTACTGAAGGTTTGGACATTGTAAAAGAATCAATGGGAACAAATAATCCTTACTATGCCAGCTTGCTGAATTACCTTGCCCTGCTTTTTGAAAAAACAAGCCGCTACGAAAAGGCCTTGACTTTGTGCCAAGAATCCTTAAAGATACGTACTGATTTGCTTGGAGAAAAGCATCCGGATGTTGCTGTCAGTCTCAATAATCTGGCTGTTATTTGTGAGCGACTTGGTGATTTTAACAAAGCCGAAGAATGTTATATAAAGGCTGTGGAGATCAGAAGGGAATTGCTGGGCGACATGCATCCCGAATATGCTGCCAGCCTCAATAATCTGGCTTTGTATTATTTGAATGCAGGCCAGTATGAGAAAGCCGAAATTGGATTGCAAAAATCTCTCGACATTATTAAAGTTGTATTGGGTGACATGCATCCTGATGTTGCCAGAAAATTAAATAATTTAGGTTTACTTTATGCCGAAAGAGGCAATTACAAGGAAGCAGAAGACTTATACCTGGAAGCACTTGAAATTGCTGAAAATAATTTTGGAAAAAAACACCCCGAATACGCAGTAGATCTAAATAATCTTGCTGGATTGTACTTTGATAAAAAAGAATATGAAAAAGCGCAAAAATTGTACTTGCAGGCGATGAAAATTAAGGAAGAACTTTCCGGAACCAACTCTTTGGAGTATGCTACCGCACTGAATAATATAGCATTCCTCTATTTGATTTCAGGAAATTATAAAAAAGCGGAAGAAGGTTTTATAAAAGCATTGGAACTTCAGAGAAAACTCCTCGGAGAAAACAGCATGGAATACTCCCTGTGTTTAAATAATCTCATACGATTGTATTACGGATCAAATGATATAAAAAAGGCGAAATCACTGATTATTGCTGCCGACAGCCTCCTTTTGGCGAAATTAAGGTCATCCTTTTCCTTTATGTCTGAATACGAACAACAAAAATATTTGGCTACTTTTAATTTTTATTTTGATACCTACACTTCATTTTTTGCGAGTAATGTCACCTCTGATCCTTCCCTGGCGGTGATTATGTACAACAATCAGCTTGTACTGAAAAATGCACTTCTGAATTCAAGCAGACAAATGGCCAGGGCAGTCATGGAAAGCAAGGACACTTCCCTGATCAATACCTTCAATCAATGGCTTGAGGTGAAACAAAAGCTGGCTTTTCAGCAGCAGCAAACTCTTGAAAAGCAAGTCAATGTTCCGCATTTGGAGGAAGTATCAAACAATATGGAGAAGGAGTTGGCCAAAAGATCAACAGCATTCAGGGATATTAATGCATCCTTGATGTACAATTGCGACAGCATAAGTGCTCACCTGAAGGATGGTGAGGCGGCTGTCGAATTCATCTCTTTCCGGAAAGATAATGGAAAGGATTTCACCGACACGGTCTTGTACTATGCTCTGATCCTGAGAAAAGATGACTTAAACCCGAAAGTAGTTTTTCTTGCCGAGGAAACCCATTTGATTAATGCCATGCAAAATGGAAAAAATGACAATGAATCGGTATGGGTGAATGCTACCTATAATGCAAAACGGGGAGCCGGTGTAACGGGCAACATTACCCGTCCCGACCTGAATTATTCCGGGGATATCCTATATGATTTAGTATGGCAACCTTTGGATACCTTTCTTTCAGGAATTAATGATGTATGGTACTCACCATCAGGGCTTTTGCATAAAATTTCGTTGGCTGCCCTGCCTGATGACAGCGGAATCCGTCTGATTGACAAATACAACTTAAATTATGTCAGCAGCACAGGACTGTTGCTGCATACGGATAAACAAACGAATTATTTACAAAACGTAACCTCCGCTGATTTTTATGGGGGGGTAAATTACGAAAGGACAGAAGCACAAGCGCAGCAAATTGAAAATAATGCGGTAACAGCACTTTCAGATCAATACAAGATCGGTCTGGCTGAGATTCCTGGTGCCGTCTCTAGAAGCAATTCATTCGGCTATCTGGAAGGGACAAATGAGGAAGTGGAAAAGCTTTCAGGCTTGTTAAAAGAAAGAAAGGTTGAAGTTCGTGTAATATCCGGAGATCAGGCCACTGAAGCATTATTCAAGCAAAGCTGCAACGAAAATGCACCTGAAATACTTCATATTGCCACGCATGGATTCTTTTTCCCAGAACCCGATAAGAACCATGACCAAGCATGGAAAGAACAATTGTCGGAGAACGGATTTTATAAAGCTGGGGATCCTTTATTACGTTCAGGGCTGGCCTTGGCAGGTGCCAATTTCAAATGGACGGGGAATCAGGTGCCCGATAATGAAGAAGACGGAATATTGACCGCACGTGAGGTTAGTGCTTTAAATTTACAGAACACCCGGCTGGTCGTTCTCTCTGCCTGTGAAACCGGTTTGGGCGATATCAAGGGCAGTGAAGGGGTATATGGTCTTCAACGCGCATTTAAACTGGCAGGGGCAAAATATATCATCATGAGCCTTTGGCAGGTACCTGATCGTCAAACCGTGGAGCTGATGGAATTGTTTTATACCCATTACCTGAAACAAATGCCTGTGAGGCAAGCCTTTCATGAAGCTCAGAAAGAGATGAAAAACCGCTATCCTGATCAACCATTTTACTGGGCAGCCTTCGTATTGGTTGAATAAACATCTTCAAAATCATACGAGAAGGTAGTTGCAGCAAAACGAAAAATGTCTTGTTTCATTCAAGCATTCCTGACAATGATGCTTCTGATAATGTCTGTCACATCTTCGGCAAGGTCAATGGTGTCTTCCATTACTTCAAATATCTCTTTTTTCTTGATCAGTTCCACCATATCTTTTTCATCCTTCAGTAAATTGGATATTCCTTTACGGAACACTTCATCCGAATCTTTTTCGATCAAATTCACATGGGAGCAATTTTCAATAGTACGTTCCGGGTGATTCATGTCTTTCAGTGAATAAACGGCTGTTTTGATTTCATTACAGGCCATAACAAGCGCATCAGCCATATATTCCAGCTCAGGAGCATAGCTTTTAGGCTTAAGATAGGAAATTCGCTGCGACACTCCGTCAATAATGTCTATGACATCATCCAGAGAATTAATAAGGCTAAACATATCTTCCCGTTCAAAAGGGACAATAAAGGTCTTGTTCAATTCATTCAGAATGGTTTTGATCAGGTCGTCTCCGATATGTTCGCATTCTTTGATTTGATTTATATAAGTTATCCTTTTCTCAATATCAATTGTATGTATAAGCTTCCGAAGCAGTTCAGCAGTGTGCAACAGATTGTCGGAAGCACTTTCAAATAAAGGAAAGAATTTATTTTCTTTTGGGATGATGGTCTGAAAAATCTTACTGAATTTCATGTTCCGGATTTAAATGATAAGAGTAACAATAAAATAAAAGAAGGCAGCTATTAACATGGAAGCAGGAATGGTAATTAACCAGGCAATGACGAGGGTTCGTGCAACGCCCCAGCGAACGGCTGACAATCTTTTCGTCATGCCGACACCCATTATGGAACCTGTAATGGTATGTGTAGTGGAAACGGGAATCCCGAGTCTCTCTGTAAGAAAAAGTGTAATGGCTCCTGCAGTTTCAGCAGCGACACCTTCAAAGGAGGTTACTTTGGTAATCTTTGTCCCCATGGTTTTTACGATGCGCCAGCCTCCGGACATGGTACCAATTGCAATGGCGGTATAACAGCCGATCACCACCCATTCGGGTATGTGTTTGATGGTCAGTTTTCCGGTACTGTCCGCCACCTGTATGACGTGCATCCACTTGGGGATGGTTTCGTCTGTAAAACCGGCTTGTGCTGCATAAACGATTAATGCTGCCGAGATAATACCCATCACTTTCTGAGCATCATTTCCTCCATGTCCAATACTGAAAAGAGCCGATGATAATAACTGTAATCGTCTAAACCATTTATCTAGTTTTCGGGGATGTCCTCTTCGTGAAATCCATAATAAAAGAACTGATATGATATAGGATACGATCATCCCGATAAGCGGTGCCAGGAATATAAATAAGGTTATTTTAATGACCTTTTCCATATTTACAACATCATATCCACCGGCATGAGCAATGGCGGCACCGGCAAATCCACCTATCAGGGTATGGGATGAACTCGAAGGGATCCCCAGCCACCAGGTAAGCAAATTCCAGGTGATGGCAGCCATCAGACCGGCAATAATTACCTGAAGAGTGATAACATCACTATCCACAGTCTTGGCAATAGTGTCAGCGACTTTAAATTCTGAAATCCAATAGGCCACAAAATTAAAAAATGCAGCCCAAAGAACAGCCTGAAAAGGGGTAAGGACACGTGTGGATACTATGGTGGCAATGGCATTGGCCGCATCATGAAAACCATTGATAAAATCAAAGATAAAGGCAAGCACGATAACGGCTATCAACATGTGGAATGGGTTCATGGAATGAATATTAGGAGTTTTTCATTAAAATTGAAAAAACGATGTTGGCAACATCTTCCCCGTAATCCGTGGCCTCCTCAATAGTTTCCAGAATTTCTTTTTTCTTAATCAATTCCACTACATCCTTCTCTTCATTCATCAACCTGGAGATGGATGCCCTGAAGATATCATCCGCATTGTTCTCAAATGCGTTGATTCGGACACAGTTATTTCTGATCGAAACACTTTTTTTATAATTTTTAAGTTCGGCC
>Ga0265297_10005552_pt1 | contig 19104 bp, 14 predicted proteins | sample Munlanlwell13791_FD_192502 | JGI IMG/M metagenome (GOLD analysis project Ga0265297, IMG submission 192502) | Leachate microbial communities from a municipal landfill in Southern Ontario, Canada - Leachate well 137-91 | ecosystem: Engineered > Solid waste > Landfill > Unclassified | place...
GGGAAGATGCTGGACGAGCTGTGTGCTTCCTCCTCGGGCATGGTGAATTGGCAGAAGCGGTTGTACAGCCGGATGCTGTTGTAGTTCGTCCCTCTACTCCGCAGGCGTTTCTCAGCATCGTGCGTAAGGCTATCGCAGAAGGCAGGCATTGGGCCGGATCCCCACAGGGTATGACTCTGGCTGGAGATCGAGAGGCTGTGCAGAGCCTGTTGGCAGAAGCTGACTCGAAAGCAGTTGTTATCGAGGATACAACCTCTGAAGACATGCCGGATGCCAATGTGGTGTTTGCCTCGCGCTTCCCCTCCTATCGTGAGTTCACGCGGAAGGTGATGGCCGGGGTTGGTGGCAATCCTGTCGAGTTCGGTGTCTCGGAACAGTCCCCGAATTTCAAGGTCAAGGGAGTACCGGAAGCAACTCTGATTGAGATGATGGCTGCATTGGGCGATGCCACGCCTCATGTCTCGCAGGGTGATGATGGATACACCTTCGTGCAGTCTTCGTTGAAGCTGGAACATATTCTTCCGGCTGCGGATGAGCGGCGTAGGGTGTTTGAGCAAGTGCAGATGTACGCTGCACCGAGAATGGAGAGTTAGAATGGGTTTCGAGGCTATTGCTGTCACGTTGTGGGTAGCCTTCGTTCTTTCGGTTGTGATCGAGGCTGCAGTCAAGACATTTGAGCGTTTCTGGCTCTTCGGTGCGGCGGTGGCAAACAACTATCAATACAAGAAGGCATCAGCCGCTGGGAATCTTCAGCCGGGGCAGGCGTATGAGGTTTTGCGACCCCACTTCTTGAAGCTGGCCCTTGCGGTGGTGTGTATCATCGTCACTCTCCAGTTTCATTTCACCATCCTAGACCCGGCGATTCAGCTTGTGATGCCAGAATTCCAATCAGGTTTTCTAGGCTACTTGCTTACGGGTTTGGTGATAGGTCGTGGCAGCAATGTCACCCACTCGATAATCGAGAAGATCAAGGTTTTTTCGCAGTCTTCAACAACTGCTAACAGGGGGTAGGGAATGACTCGTCAGTTTGGAAGTTTGGTACAGGTACTCCGTGAGGACGTTGAAGACGAGGTTCTTGACCCTTCTGCGGAGGATTTTGACGGGGCTGTCGAGGCAGAAGTAGACGATTTTGGCGGTGAGGAATCCATTCCTCAGCCAGTTGACAAGGTGACGGTTCTTACATCCAGCAGCCTGTGTGACAAGGGCTTCTACATGGCTGTCCCACTCCCGGATGACGATGTTGCCAAGCAGGTGAAGGAAGAGGGGGCTTGGTATGCAAATGCTCTGGCAGTTGCGCTCAACCAGTTCCTCGTGGATAACGGGTACGCAGATGTGACGACACAGGCGTTGGAAAGTGACGATGACTCCACGCTTCGTGTCTCCGTCCTTTGGGCCGGTGGGCAGGAAAGCGAACCCGATGCAGTCATGGCCTTGATGCAGGAGTTCATCAGTGGTCTGTACGACCATCCAGTCCTATCTATCATCGGACAGGCGGATCCTGAGCCGCAGGTACATGGTGCTGAGTATCAGGTGGAGATCGAGTTTCCGGAGCCTATAGATGATGCGGCTGTGGCGAAGTACATGGACCGTCTTGCTCAGGCTCTTGGGCAGTGGGATGAGAAGAACGGGGTCGAAGACCAGAACTTGGCACTTCGTTACGTAAATCACGGTGAGTACACACTGGTTGTTGCAGTTGATTCTCCGATGGAGATTCCGGAAGATGTCTTTGTCGATCAGGTGCCGGAAGACCAGAAGAAGGATGAGACGGTTGGCGAAGAAGAGACACAGGAAGCCGAAGATGAAGTAGAGTCTGACACCGAAGAGAATGCCGCTGATCAGGAAGCCGAAGCTGGAGTAGATGGTGAGACCGAAGACGCTGAGAGGGAAGAAGATGAGGCAGAAGTCGATGTAGATACGGAAGACGGTGAAGCCGAAGATGCTGAGAAGGAAGAAGATGAGGACGAAGAGAAGAAAAAGAAGACTGAATCCCGTCAGCCTGTTCAAGAAATGGCTACTGGAACAGCCGTGATGATGGCCGAGATCAGGAAGCTATTTCAGGCTGTCTTGGATAAACTACCAGAGCGTTGCAAGATTGAGTCTGAAATCAAGCAGTACCGAGGACAGGGTGATTTGTATCTCTCTGGGGTGGGAAATGACAGTTCCGACATAGACTTCGATTGGTTTATTTCGAGTGGGGTGGGGACACAAAAGGTGCGTCCCGACTGGGGTGATGAGCAGCCGATAGTCTACTTCTTGGGGTATATTAGCTCCCCTCAAGTACATGAAGCTGTGAAGGAAGAGTGGAATATCCCGTTTGATAAGGATGTTTTGGATTACGCAGAGCCTATGGCCCAATGGATTATGGGTTTTGCTGGAGTGCAGCCAAACACGGAGTCCAAGAAGGCTCATACGTCTCGTAAGCCTCGGTCACTCCAAGAGAAGGAAATCACGTTGACTCCTGAGACTGCCAAAGCCGCAGCTTGGGATGCTGGTAACGCTAGCATGCGCAAGGCAGGCCGTACTTTGTGGAACGTAGAGGATATGAAGGCTGCAAGTCAGGAACTGGTCCGATTGATGCACAAGGTTGAGCCTGACAATCCTACATGGTGGACCGAAGAGGAGAGAAACGCGGGGGTGGCTACTGAGTCCCGTAGTAGGCTTCGTGAGTCTAATACTGTTGATGCAGACAACCCTAGGCCAGAAGTCCTTTCGGTTACGAAGAATGTTAGTAGTTCCAGTGGTAGTTTTTCATACGATGGGGGTTATAACAAATACATCCGTGAAACTGACTCTTCAAAGTTTATGGGGAAAATGGGGCTAGAGGGAGAAGAACTGTGGAGTAAAGTTCGTGCGTGTGGGTTTGGAAACGTGTTAGACGAGTATTTCCAAGAAATTGCAGTGGGGGATCGTTCGGCTGATTCTCTGCATCAGTGGCTCAAAATGCATGGTGGAAAAGGTGTTATACGCGGTAATACCTATAACGATAGTTGGTGGGGGCCGACTGTTGAATATTTGTGTCTACCTAGTACATCTTCAGGTTTAGAAGGACCGTGTTTGGTGTTCCTCCAGCTCCATGGTGGGGGGGACGTGCGGGGTGGTTATGCACATTCTGGTGCATTTTGGGTAGACTACTTCTTGGAAGACATGCCATGGTTTGATATGCAGCTATATGTAAGTATCACAACAGACCGTGGCGAAGTAGTTTTGCAAGCTAATGACCTAGAAGCCTACTACTTTACTGTGTTGGAGGATGAAACCAATGTCTTAGAAGTTGAGGAGGATGTTAGTTACGATCAGTTGACGCAATTATTTGACTGGGGGGGCAATAGCTTATGGGAGTCTTCGCGTAGGGGCCTTCGTCGCAGGCTTCGTGAGTCGATGTTTGACTACTCACCCGACCCTATCCACCTCTCCGAAGACATGCCATATCTAGACAATGTGTTGGAGATGTGGAATGGTGCTCCAGATGAGAACGGGGATTTGGAGTGGTCCGGCCCCTACCGTGATTTCTTGACGATGAACGATGACTCTACAGACGGTATTCCTCCGGAGTCCTGCTTCATGAAGCCCGGCGAGGAACGAGTCGTTGGGGGTGGGGCGTATGCCACATTCACCCTCAAACTCTCCAAGAATCAATGGGAAGAGGGAAAGAGGGGGTCTCGGAAGCGCCCTTTTCGCGAGTCTGACGAAGGTATTCGATACAAGGATCACTGGAATATTGTCCCGAAGAAGGACTTTGGTAAGTCCGGATACACCGATAATAAGGGTGTGAAGCACACATCGGGATTTCTTGCTATCCACGATACCGAGGGGAACTGTCTGCCGGGGGCAACATGGTCTCCTACGTTAGACGGCATCAAGGAATTGGCTGATATTTACGATGAAGTTGGGAAGGCTGGGTTTTGGGACGAGTACAAGCGTAGACATCCACAGACTGAATCCCGTTTGCACGAATCTACGGAAATCGAAAGGATCCCGGTCCTTTTTCGAGCCGAGCGATCCGGAGAGTTCAAAGGTGTTGTAACTGCTGTCTTCCCAACTATCCCCGGAGATAATGAGTACGAGTTCACTGTTTATTCCCATGTTGGGCAGCACGGAGCAGGAACGTATGATTGGTATTTTAGCACACGAGCTGCTACTCCCGAAGAGTATGCGGACCTTCTCGCAGAAGTAAAGGACATCTACGAAAACGATGAGGACCATTCGGTAAAACTGGCGGTGATACAGAAGATGCCCAGCAATGCAGTTGCCCTTCGTAGGCAGGCGTTGAAGCAGATGACTGTTGGTCAGACTGAATCCCGTTTGCACGAATCTACGGAGCCTGAAGGCTCGAAGTACATCACTGTCAGCTACGATATTGTCACTCCGGAATCTGCCGAAGAGGGCGATGTTGCTGAGAGCGGTTGGGAAGATGAGGAAGGCGTAGACATGACGCCAGATGAGATTGATATCGAGGATGGGCTGTCTGCAGTAGACAAGGCTGTTGATTACTTGCAGAAGAACGGGCCTATGGAGCCTTCTTCTTCGCGGTTTGCTCCGCGTACTTGGTACACTCACCAAGAGGGTCAAGACCCGAGCGATGGTTCCTACACTAGCTACTCCTATCATCTCAACGGATTCACTCAGGACGAAGAGCTAGAGATATACCAGCGCATGATGGGTAAGAACGAATCGAAGGTTACAGAGGCTGCGAATGGTTCCTTCTACTCGGAAATCATCTCCCTACAGGATAGTGAGGCTGAGGAACCTATGCGTATCTTCAAGGAGGAAGGCGCAGAGGCTGCAGCCGCGTACTTAGCACGATGGGATGAAGGGGAAAGCCCCAATGTTTCTACTACAGCGCCTTGGGGAAAACGCGATGAGAACTACAAGGTTACCGTTCCTAACGCAGGAACCTATATTCTCTCAGTCAACAAGTATGCTGATTACATCATGCTAACTAAGGTTCTCTCACAGGAAGAGTACAGTGCTCTCATGCACGAATCCAAGTGGTCTGCGAATGTCGATACCGACTGGACACCTCCCGAGGGCTTCTTCAATCAGAGTGCTGAGAAGATTGCGCAGGGGTTGGAGTCGGCTTCAACTGGATTGCAGCAAGCAATGTCTCGACTGAATTTCTACATCAACCGGGCGGGAGAGAACCTGTCTGATGATGATAAGAAGCGGTTGGAGAAGGCGAAGGACGAGCTACATCATCTTTACGACCAGCGTGAGTCTGTGCAGAAGGAAAGCATCGTCCAAACCGACACTTCCGAAGAACTGCGAAAAGTGACACTCGCCTGTGAAGCCTCGGGTTTGAAGTATACCGTGGAAGGGCAGCAAGTCACGATCTCAGGGACGCAGGCACAGGTTGAAGAGTCGTTGAAGGCTGCTGGTGTTGATGTTGTGTGTGATGAAGCCAAGAAAGGGCCTCGTCCGCAGAAGCCGAAGGATCCCAGCCGCCGTCCGAAGGGACGTGGCAAGCCTCGGGAAATTCATGTACCGAAGCCTCGTCCTCGTCCCGAAGTCGATGAGTCATTGGGGTATAGAATGAAGTCCGGGGACCAGCAAGCCATCGATGCATTCTTCCAGCATGACTCCTCCTCTGGACCGAATCTTCAGTCTGACGGTGAGCGTATTGTCTCGCTCGGCGGGCCGGGGGGATATTCACAGGGTCAGCCACTCGTTGTGTGGGTGAATGATAAGGTCAAAATAGGGCCTGCATTTGGGAATGTCTCTCAGACATGGGTAAATGCTGTACGTCGGGCGGCGAAGATGAATCGTGTGCCAGTGATAGCGCATCCGTTCGAGTCTCGGCATGTCGTAGAAGAGTCCACGGAGTTCAAGAAGGTGTCGGGTCGGGTTCGGTTGACGAAGGATGTGAGCGGAACCACCACGGAAGATATGCTGTATCAGGGTCGAGTCATGTCTGCTACGATTATGACAGATCCCCCAGCATGGGGTGATGGGTCTATTGCACGCATCATTAGCGATACCGGACGCCGGATTTCTCTTGGGCCAAAGGACTTCGAGGTCGTGGGCGCCGATGTAGCAATCACGGACCCTGAGTGGCAACCTCCGCATGCCAAACAGGATTTGGGTGGGCCCGCCGAGGTTGAAATGCCAGAGGAGTCTACAGAGGAAACCGTAGAAGAGTCAATTCAAGTAAAGCCGTTTAAGGCAGACTACTTCATTGATCTGTTGTCTACTGATGTGGATGAACTGACCAAAGCATCCTCAATCCTCCGTCGCAAGGGGTTGAAGGTCGGTCGGCCTCAGCGGGCAGTGGATTCATGGTTCGTGACCGTCTCCGGAGTTGCCGCAACCAGTGGAGCAGAGGCTAGGCAGTACATTGCATCCTTGCTGAATCTATCCCGGTTAGCAGTGACAATGAGTGAGTCACATTCTAGTGAACCGGAGTCTATTGCAGCCTCGCTGGATCAGGCTACTCAGGAAACAATCGAACACGCACGTAGGTGTGTGGCCATTATGAACCAGCTTCCTGAAGGGACAACGATTCACAGCGGACGTAAGACATGGACTAAGACTACCGTTGCAGGAGATATCTTCTGGACGGATGGGAAGCGTTGGGTGTCTAACGTAGTTATGGAGGTTGGTGCAAAGATTGCCTCTCAGATCACCGGAATTGATATGTTCAATCCACCTCCGGTAGGGACGGTGCTATCTGTTGGGAAACACCAGACCACTGAGCGTGTTGACTCGGAATCTTCGGAGCAGCCTATCCGATACGACCCAAATACGAATCGTCATAATGGGCAAAAACTTGTTCGGGGGGAATTGATTCGAGATACTGAGGGTAAGGTCTATATTCTGGACCGTGATCGCGGTTATTTCCTGAATCTGGATGTTGCAGTGCAGAACCCAGAGGGGATGTGGCGTCCATCATCTCAAAGCAAGACCTTCAGTGTTGACCCCACAAATAAGGATGATTACCACGGTGATCTCTTCCTTATGGGGAAGAATGTCTTCGAGTCCAAGCCCGTGGTTGTTGAGCAAGCATCCACAGAGGGCAGCGAAACAATGACTGTCAGTATCCCTACAGAGAAGCTGGTAGACAGTCTGTTGCCAGTACCACGTGGTTTTTTCCGTATGGGGACAGGGTTCGAACATGAAGACGGAGAGGGGTCGATTGATGGTACCTCTGCATTGGGCCTTCAACTTGAAATGTACCCCGACTGGATTCTTTCCAGTGCTGAAGTGACGCCGGAGAATACAACGCTGACGCTCTACAAGCAGGGTGTTCTGGATTACATGCAGGATTCCGGTCAGTGGGCTGCTGATGCTACTCTTGATTTTGCATCCGAGGAACTGAACGATCAGGATGCGATAGTGGCGTTCTTGCGGAATACATTGCACGAAGAGCTAGTGCAGCGTGTAGACCTGTTCGATTTCTACACGGAAAACTCAGCAGATGATGAAACCGATCTGGAAGACGAAGACGATTCTATGGGCGAGTCAGTTATTGGAGATACAACCACACATAACCGTATCTATGCCTATCACGTCGAAGTAAGTCATAAAAAGCCGGTAGAGCCAGCAGGAGCTAAAACACGAGACGAGTTGTACTATCCTTGGGAGCCTGCGCCGATGGGTATGAATGATAGCTTCTTGATCAAGACTCTTGGAAAGGCTGAATTCGAGAAGTTACTGGCTGGGGAAGTTGCATACAGTGGTACGGGAACAGGTCTGCGTTATAGGGCAACTCCACGAGCCTCTGTTTAGTGAGTGGAGTAGCTTTGATGCGTGGAGATGCCGGTAGCACGCTTACTGATCAGCAGAAGCAGGATGTTCTGCGGACAGCGCGTGATGTGTATCGGGATAGTGGAGTCAAGAAGGTACTTAAGGGGTTGGATAGTCGTGATGAGGAAATATGGGGGTGGCCCTATGCGCCCGATTTGTTTGTCAAGTCAGACATAACGGGTCGCCCCTGTCGTTTCTATGTTACTCTCCCGGATGGGCGGATTGCCCATCCTTCCGAATTGTTTCCAGAGAAGACGCGATCACAATGGGATACAGTCTTGGATCATGAGATGGCTCGACAGCGGCATGAGGATCGTGTGCAGCACGATGTCCAGAAAAGTCGGGAGAGTCGAATTGTCTCGCGAGAGCAGTGGGTGAATGGTTCGGAGGATCCCACGATAGACTTGGGTGTACGCGAGAATCCTAGACAGTTGCGGAATTGGTTCTTGCAGCAGGCTTGGCACACCACAGGACGGGGTTCGCATGGACACACCCCCGAGTTGTGGACACGACACGAGGATGGAGCGACTGTGTTTGTTGACAAGAACGACAAGGAAGACCAAGCCTTTTTCACGGCTCAGGGGTTCGAGCGTCCCGTTTCTGAGAACCAGAGAAGTGTTTCGGATGCAGGAGATATCTTGCTGGAACGTGAACCCTTTCCTGTTACGGAAGCGTTAGTCAGGGAGATACTGACAGATTACTTGAATAAGTTCTTTGCAGATGATCATCTTCCTGTACCCCAAATCGTTCTAGTCAGACGGATGGGTAAGAGTTGGGCTGCGCGGTGTGCATGGCATCCGAGATCCCCAGAGAATACAACAATAGAAGTGAATGTTCTGCAAGTGGCTTCTCGGGAGAAGCTAGAGGGGTATCTCGCGCACGAGCTGATTCATCATTGGCAGTATCTGACTAAAGATTTGGGAAGAGCACCGAGTTTACGGTTGTTTCGTTTGTTGGGGCATGGTCGTGATTTTGAGAGCAAAGCGCAGGAAATCAATGCAGTCAAGGGGGCAGATTTCGTTCAGGAGTTTGAGAGTGAAGCAAGTGAAGTTGAGGTAAAGGAATTCACCATATTGGTTAAGGAAATGAAGCCGGGTGTTTTAGGCTTTGTGGTATCCAATAGATTGTCAGCACGACAGAAGCTCATGATTCAGCGTTACTATCTTCCACATGGTTGGCGTCTCGGACATACAAAATACTATGACTTTTCAACTGGGGCCAAGATCGGTAGTGGGTCATACTCTATGCCCATAACCGATAAGATGAGTGCGCTGTTGAAGGATATCTACGATACCGCGACAGCAAACCCAGAACTGGCGTTGGCAGAGAAAGACATCTCTATACAAGATCTGCGTAAGGCAACGGACCCCCTTTTCCTTCGGAATAAGGAGAGGTCGAAGGATGTCCATCTCAAGATCGCGGAGATCACCCCGACGGGTACGATTGTCACACTCTCGAATTCGGTCACTCTCAAGAAGGAGAATCACTGGCGTCAGTCGATCAAGCTCTTGGACTGGGACGAGGCGCTTGCAGCGGACAATCTGTCGTTTCCAGACAGAGCCAATCTCGCTGTCTTCGGGAGACTGCAAGTAATGTGCAACTGTCTTACGGCAGAAACCCGCATTCCATTGTTGGACGGGCGTACTTTGACCATGCAGGAGTTGTGGGAAGAGTACGGGTCAGACAAAACTTTCTGGGTTTATGCTTCGGACACGAATGGTGATTTTGTGCCAGCAGAAGCCACTTGTTTGGGTATAACTGGGTGGAGAGACGACATTGTAGAGGTTTGTCTTGATAACGGAACATCCTTCCGTTGTACTTCCGATGAGTTAGTTCGTTTACGAGATGGGGAGTATCGGGAGGCTAAGGACTTACTTCCGAATGATTCATTGATGCCTCTTTACCGGGATAAGAATAATGATGGATATGAGGTTGTAAAGAGGAACAGCGGGCGAGGGGGTTGGGATCCCACACATCGTATTGTTGCACAGAGTGTCTTAAAAGAGCAGCAGGGTGAAAAGCGGGATACAACTTCTCAGGATGAAGGATTGGTGGTACACCATTGCAATTTTGATAAAATGGATAATAGACCAAGTAACCTTCAGTGGATGGGGTGGCGTGAACATACTTCTTATCATCAGACATTAGCATTACCAGATCATATTATTGCTTGGGTGCGTAGTCACACTGACATTCTTTCGTCTCGGATGAAGCAACGATGGGCAGATCCCGAACAGCGTGAGTTGTTAGTGCAGGCTATCCAAGCCTCTGCGTCTCAAGAAGAAAGAAGACTGGCTTTTGGAGAACGGGTGCGACAAAGTTGGGCAGATCCAGAGACTCGGGCTCTTCGGGAAGCGTCTTTTGAGCAAAGGCGCTCTCTTGAGTACAAGCAAAGACAACAGGATGCACAGGAACAGGCGTGGGCAGACCCCGAGCTGCGTACTAGACACTCAGAAATTATGTTGGAGGTTGGGAGTCGCCCGGAGGTTATTGAAAAGAAACGAGAGGCAGCTATTCGGGGCTGGGCAGACCCGGCAATTCGACAGTTACGAATTCAGAGGATGCGTGAGCGGTGGGCAGATCCTGAGTATCGAAATAAGAGGAGCAAGCACAACCATAAAGTAGTGTGTGTGAAACGAGTACTATCCGAACCTGTACCCGTTTACGATCTAACAGTAAAACATTGGGAAAACTTTCTTCTTGAGTGTGGCGTGTTTGTTCATAATTGCCCTAGTTTTATTTATTGGGGGTATGAGTATATTAATACTCAACTAGGTTCAGACAACATCGAAGTCCCGGATTACGAAGGGAAAAAGGGTGGGGAAAAGAGATACCCGAAGGTGCGAAACCCGAAACTACGGGGTGTGATTTGTAAGCATTTGACCGCAGTTCTTCTTACACTGGAGCGGTCGATACCTGAAGTGGCATCAGCCATGGCGTCATACGCACGTCTAGGCAAGATCAAGGTTGGGTCTGGGAAGGTGCAAAATGCCGAATAAGGTTGTTTATCTTGGGGACTCTCTCTACGATGCAGTGCGTCTCGGGGTAGGGGATGCGACTGTTACCGTCCGTATCCAGAGGGCTAGTGATGGGTTTGGGTGGGATTTCACTCAGGAGACCTTTATCGCTGACCCTACGGACCCGCAGGAGACATTGACAGAGAGTGAGCTTCTGGCTGGTGTGTATCTGTTCGAGTTCGATACGGATTTCCTCCTCGCAGAAGACACCCTCTATCTGTTGTATGAGTGTGGTACGGAGTCTTTCGAGGAACTGCACACGATTCAGGTGCTTCACAGAGACCGGTTGGGAGTGCAGCTTGGGGTGTCTTACGATTTCGAGGGAAACTTCCTGCATCTGGTTGCTTCTCTCAGTACCCCACAGGCCATTCTCACGGCCACGACTCGTGTAACATTCTCGGTTTACGATGAGGATGGTGCGCTCGTTGTTCCGGCGACACAGGTCACGGATAATGTGGGTGGTGTCTTCAAACTGGTGGCAGCAGCGGTCAATCTCGATGAGCATTCATGCTATACTATTGTGGCCGTAGCAGAACATAATGGGCGTTCGTATCGCGGGACTTCCGCGTTGATCACGGTCTAGGGGGTTATCGCAGTGGGTGCACGTCCTTCGTCGTCTGGGCTGTTGGTAGCAACAAAATCCGTGTACGACACCCAAGGTCTGTATGAGCGAACCTTTACGCAGTTTGCACGTCTTCGGGAAGGTGTGGAGTCTGCGGATCAGGTTCCTGCTCGGCGGATTGATCTGCACACAGGGCGGCGTACTACTCTCCGCTTTGCGTTGTTGAAGGTGGACGCTTCGGGCAACGAGTGTGCTTTTGATCTCTCTCAAATTACGGCTGTCAAGCTCGCCTTTAATCGGAATCTCACCTACAACAGTGTGAAACCCACGGGGGAAACCACCCCGGCATTGACTCTCACGGCTTCGGTCGAGACCCCGGCTTCAGGTGGATTGGTGTATTTCTCTGTTACAGAGAGTCATCTGCCTGCAACTATGGTTGGGGAATTCACAGGGGAAATCTATACTGAAGTGGGTACAGGGACAGTTCAAACAGGACACTTTGCCAGTATTCTGATTCGGGTGCAGTAAGTGTGTAGCATCTCGGAGATTTCAAGATATACTGTTTGTGAAGGGACACCCTTGACAAACGGAAATAATGGAGGCGTCTGATGAAGAAACTGTTGTCTGAGACTCTGAACAATCCAGCGATGACGATTGTTGAGTCTAACAGCACTAATCTCCCGAAGGGTGTTCTCCTTCGAGTATCCGGACAGGTGGGGCTGTACGATCAGCCGACGTTGAACGGTCGGACGTACTCCAAACGGCTGTGGGTGGAGCGCGTTCTCGGCTCCCCGGAGATTGCGAAGAAGATACAGGATCGTAACCTGTTCGGGGAGGCAGACCATCCGCAGGAGTTGGAAGTCTCCATTCACCGCATATCACACGCGATCCCGAAGATTTGGCTGGACGAGAGTACTAATCGCGTGATGGGTACTTTCGATATTCTGGATACACCTGCTGGGCGCATTGTCAAGACGCTTTACGATTACGGTGCGAAGGTCGGGGTGTCTAGTCGTGGTTCGGGCGAGATCCATGAGGACAACGGTGTTTCGGAAGTGCGAGCAGATACCTACGAATTCATTACATTCGATTTCGTGACGGACCCTGCAAATGTTGGTAGCTACCCGACGCCGGTCATGGAGTCTCTGGCGCGTAAGGACTTTGCGAAGTATCAGGAAGACATGCCTTTCTACGAGGGGTTGTTCCACAAGCTCGGGATTGATCTCCAGACCTTGCAGGAGAAGGCTCCTGTGGAGACCGCAGTAGATACTCGTGAGTCTTTGTGGGAGTCGCGTTTGAGTGAGATGGCAGAGACACTGAAGTCCATGAACACCACTCTCTCGGCGCGTTCCAGTGAGATTCAGGCGAAGGACATTCAGATTATAGGGTTGCAGGAAACAGTTGCATCTTTGCGGGAGCGTTTACTTCTGGCTGACTCCTTGTTGGAGTCGAAGGATGAATCAGCTCCTGTTTTTGATGGGGAAGCCATGCGCACTCGACTCAACGCTATTGAGGAACGGGTTCGTCAACAGGCTTCTCGTGGTGTGGTTCAAGACCCCAAGACACAGCAGGCACTCACACAGGCACAAAAGGAAAGCCAGAGTCTGCGTGAACAGGTAGGCAACCAGCGTGCCACTATTCTCCGGTTGCAGAAGCAACAGGAGTCGGTGCGGGAACTGCGTAGGCGGTTCTTCGCAGAGCACAGGGCGCGGGTGCTTGCCGAGCAGCAGGCGAAGGCTGTCCCGGTGAAAGAGGCGGAGAAACCGAAACCAAAGGCCCAGCCTAAAGCAGTGGTTGCTCCTGTTTCTTCTTCCCGGCCAGTTCCGCGTGTGATCGAGCGGAAGCCTGTTCGTGTCAAGTCAGAAGAGAGTCAAGAGGCTATGGAGTCCCGTTTGATTGGGATGTTCAATGCCGCAAGTGCGGGTGCCGGTCTTGATGACGGCACTGTATCCGAAGAATAATCTTCGGGAGAAGGGTGAGTCAAGTGGGTGACATTCGTCAGATCATTGAGGAAAGCCGTAGGCAGCGGAAGGAAGCCTTTGAGATCGTCAAGGCTAACCCGCGTCTTCGTCCTTACCTAGAGGCTATCAAGAGGGCACGTCCCAAGATCTCTGACAAGATGCTTGAAGATACGGCCATCTGCATGGAGAACACTCGTCAGTGGATGCGTTCCTTGAACGAGACTACCAAGTCTTCGTCCATCGGGAACTTCATTCACCACGGGTTTGAGCTGATCGCAGCCGTCATGCCTAACCTGCTCGCGCATGAGTACGTCTCGGTTCAGCCGATGACTCGGCGCGTGGGTGAACTGTTCTTCCTCGATTACAAGTACGGCACTACCAAGGGGAACATCACTGCGGGAACTACGCTGTTTGGCTGGCAGCAGGCTGGTCAGGGTGGGGAGCAGTATTACTCCTCCCCGAAGGTTCGGAATGAGCTGGTAGGTACTGGTAATGGGGCAACCAAGCATTACGAGTACACACTCAACACCATTCCGGTTGATTCGCTGGTCTCGATCACCGACGGTACGGAAATCTTCACGGACACTACCAAGTCCGGTACGTTGACTGGTGATAAGACCGGTACGGGTTCCATCGACTACGACACTGGTGAAGTCGTCCTCGACTTCCACTCCAATGTCACGAACCTCATCCCGATCTACGCCAACTACGATCTGAACTTCGAGAACAACCCGGACAACATTCCGGAAGTTAACCTCGAAGTCTCGGGTGCTACGGTGACGGCAGAGGAGAAGAAGCTCCGTGCTATCTACACCCTTGACGCTGCTTACGACATGGAGCAGAGTCACGGTCGTTCCGTAGATGCCGACCTGTCCAACGCGCTGTCTTCGACGGTTCGTGCGGAAATCGACGCGAAGATTTTCGCGGAGCTTTATGCAGGTGCCCACGAGGCCATCACGACTTGGAACAGGAACACCCCGCTAGGTGTGAACTGGAGGGATCACAAGTTCAGCCTGATCTCTACGATCAAGGCCGCATCGAACCAGATCCTGAAGAACACCCGTAGGGTCGAAGGTAACTTCATCGTTGCCGGTGTTGATGTCTGCACCGTTATCGAAGACCTTGAGGGTCGGTTCCGCCGGACGGCTGCAAAGGCTATGCCGGGTCCGCACCTGATCGGTACTCTCGATGACATGCCAGTCGTCAAGAACCCGTACTTCAGTGACAAGACCTTCCTTGTCGGCTACAAGGGTGACTCCATGGTAGACACAGGCTACATCTACGCTCCGTACATGCCGCTGTATGCTACCCCGAAGGTCACTCTGGATGACTTCAAGACTCGTCAGGGTATGGGTACGCGGTTTGCAACGTATCTTGTCAACGGTAGGATGTACATCCGTGGAGCCATCTCGGGTGACAACGTCCCAACCCCGTACACGATCACTGAGCAGACCTAGCAGATGAATGTAGTGGGGGTGCTTGATTGCACCCCCACTACCCAGTTGTTGTGCAGAGGAATTCACTTAGGAGGGTGATCATGGGTGTAGTGCGTAATGTCTCCAACAAGCCGCGTTCCTTGACCTTCTTGAAGACAGTGCGTGTTGTTGCTCCAAAGGCACAGGCTGTAGTTCGTAGGCTTCTGGTGTCGGAGTACGCTCGCTACCGCAAGGATGCTTCGCTGGTTTTGTCAGGGGATTTCGATCTCTGCATTCGGGTGTATAGTGGCCGGTATGCAGTTGCCAAGTTGGTTTCCTTACCTGCTGAAGAACCCGTTGTTGATGCTCTTCCTGACATCCCTACTCTTGCCGAGTCCGAAGCTCTTGTTGAGGATGAATCTTCTGCTGACGCACAATCGGAAGAGAGTCCGGTGCTATCTCCCGCTCATGAACTCAAGAAGATGTACGATGCTTCGGGGTTAGATGCAGTCAAGATTGCCTATGGGAAACCGGCACTGACATCCTTGTGTGAGGAATTGGGTCTGGATTCTGACGGCAATAAGGTTGAGCAGATAGAGCGTATAGTCCAGAGTCTACAGTAAGGTAGACTATGGATACAAATACCCTGCTCAAGTATGTGACCAATGAGCTGACCGGCGGGGGGGTAATCGATCTCGATGTAGAGCCTTCTCTAATCGAGTCTTTTATCAACGATGCTCTGGAACGGGTGCGTATCTGGTACAGAGAGCCGGTACTGATTGAGTCTGTCTCCCTACATCTCACAGAGACCCGAGCAGGGTATGTGGACCTAACCACCGCGTTGACTAAGCCCGTTCATATCATCGATGATGTGTGGCCGATCCGGCTGCGTCACTCCGGGGATTTCGTCCTGCAGGAGATATCCGACTTGCTAGGGTTGCCGTCTGGTTTGTTCACCTCGGATGCTGTGCGTGAGTATGCTACATGGATATCTGTGCGCGACATGATTCGGAAGTCCATGGGGTTGAATATGACATGGCGGCAGATGGGTAACATCCTTTACGTTGATGATGTGAGAGATGGGTTCCAGACAGTGACGGTCGTGTACTGCCCTGTTCCGCAAACCCTGAGTGAGATCACTTTCGGCCCCGCTATTTCATGGGTCAAGGATTGGGTACTAGCGAAGACAAAGGTGGCGTGGGCCGGAGTGTTGGGGAAGCTGACGGCAGGAGTTTCCGGGGTACAAACTAACGCCTCTGAGCTACGAGCCGAGGGGAATACCATGTTGGAGAAGTTGGACGAGCGATTGAAGACTTTGCAGTTTTCGTTTGGCTCGACTTCTCGGGGGTTATAGGGGGTACTATGGCTGTACGATTGCTCCGTGAACAGGATCCTGATCAGGAACAGGATTTCGGTGCTGTAGACGATCCAGTGCTTGATTTTGATGTAGAGGCTCCGGCGGAGCCGTCTACCGAACCCTCAGAAATGGGGGGTGAGGAGTTGACCAGTCTACTGACTCCGGAAACAATGCGCACACAGTTTGAGCATGTAGACTCGTTACTGACCTACTTGAAGCAACTGGGGGCTGCTTTGAGCACCGTCCGGTCGCAGTCGTATGATCATGGCCCCGATGGTGAGGATGCCCTTGAAAATACGGTTAGTCTGGCTTCTGCGGAACAGTCAGTGACTGATTTGCAGATTGCCGCTCTCGATATGCTGAGTCGGCTTCAGACCTTGTTGGGTACGCAGGCTCCTCAATGGGTGGAGTATGCGAATCTGATGGGTGATAAAGACTCTGTTCCTTCGGAGACCACGACCGAAGAACCCCCTGCGGAATCTGCTCCCGAGGAGGGTGGTCTACCCACGGACGACGAATTGAAGTTCGAGGGCCGTAAGCGGATTCAGGAAGTTGCGATCTATGGGGTGACGGACCCCAACCAGCTTTCTTTGAAGGCTGTGGCAAACCTCATGCTCATCTACTTGCGCTCGAAGCAGGCAGCACAGTTGAATGCTCATCTGGCATCCTTCAAAGCAACAGCTAAGTCTGATACCTCGAAGGCTCAGAAGGTGCTGGCTGCATGGTTGGTCGATCAGTTTGGGCCGATGTTGCGGTGGTGGAGAGACGAGATCGCGGCCAAGTCCAACACTATCGTCCCTGAAGTGATGAATGTACTGGTGTCAGCAGGAAGTGCGTCTGCACTTACTCCCGCGAAGATGGGTGCTGAGTTGTCCAGAACTCAGCAGGGTGATCAGGAAGCCCCTCCCGGTGTCGTGAGTAGGGACAATCCTGCGGGGATTGCATCGGGACAAGAAATCACGGGTGAGTCGTTGGTCTTGCGACAGGGGAAGTGGTGGTTGAAAGAGACTGCCTTTGATACGCTTGCCGAAGCATTCCTTGAAGCAGTAGAGCGCGACATCGTTGTCGCAGATGTGCAGATTGATCAGGGGTAACTGTTGAACGGAACACGGTTTGTCGGGGCAAAGGATGTCAACCTATGGGAGAAGTTGCTGGTTGAGCAATACCGGTTGCAGTCCCCGCGATTGACGTACCGTGTTCTGAGTATAGAAAACTCTCTCGTTCATGACATCTATGAAAATGCCGAACACACTGATCGATCGTTCACGGAGGTTTTGGAGGTGCCATTACGTCCCGTTTTCTCGCCCGAGGAGATGGGGCTGTCTGCGTGGGCAATTGATATCACTCGACAGATTCTCTTCCGGTCATCACGGAAGGTCTTGTCTGAGCGGGGGATTACGCCGAAGATCGGTGATGAGATAATCTACGACGGGAGTCGCTATGAAATTGCAACTGTTTTGCGGCGTGAAGAGTCTCAGGTTGGGGTGACAAACGAGTTCTTGGAGTTCGATCTGGTAGCCAATATCCCTTCGCCTGATCTGTTGTAGTTTGGGGGTTGCTGTGCAGACGTTTGTTTATCCTGCTAAGATCGTCTACATCTACGAGGCTGGAGTGTTTGAAGCTATCATAGATTTGGGGTTCAAGGTTCACTATAAAGCACGGCTGCGGCTGAAGGGGTTTACTCTCACCGATCAAGATATCGCAGTTATCCAGCAGGCAAAACACTTCGCCATGGACATCTTTCTCGACAAACGAGCTATTATTCGTACTCATAAGCAAGGGCGAGAGTGGTTGGCAGATGTCTTCCTGCCGGGGACTACGCAGAGATTTGCTCCTGCTCAAGTGGTGATTGATGGGAAGTCGTTTGTAGATATGAATACATATCTACAACTCGCTGCTGCATATGAGTTCGATTCTCAGATGTCGGATTGGGAAGCTGGTGATTTCTGATGGGTGATATGGCGGGGCAGGCTGATCCGGCGGTTGCGACTCAGTTCGATATCTTCCAGCTCTATGATCGAGCTATGCTGGCGCGGTTCGGGGTTTTCACATGGAAGAACAAGGCGATTCCCGTTCATATGGTGACCCCTCAGCGGGCATTTGCTAATGTGGCTCGGATGTTCAACACCGAGTTGTATCGAATGCAGCAGACTTCGCGGTTGCCTCTACCACACATGGGGTTGTATCGGGGCAGTATTACTCCCGACCCCAACCGTAACTTCTTCCGGAAGACTATGCTGGTGGGGGTGGATCGCCATCGTCTGATTGCTCTGGAAGCACAGACTCCTACGGCTGTGAGCGTTGAATTCCGATTGGGGTTCAAGGCTAAGACGCAGGAGCAGATGAATGAGTTTGAGCGTCAGTTCACCAACTTGTTCGTTCTCGACAATTCGTATGTGAATGTAGACATTCCCGATTGGGGGTATCTGTGTTTGCTGTTGAAGTCAACAGGGATAACCAATAGTACGGAAGAAGATCCCGGAGATAAGGAGCGTGTGTTCATTGGCGTAGGCACTATGTCACTACTCGGGTTTTCTTTCCGCGAGGTACAACAAGTCAAACTCATTGGGAAAGTACGCTCTTCATGGGAGGTGGGGTATGGGGAAATACCTCCTGTCTAATCGGGTAAGGTATGAAGTACCTGTTCAGTTGTTCGAGGGGGGCCAATTGCGTACTCTGTTTCTGCAGCCGAAGATGGTGCAGGAGATTGCAGCCGAATCAATCACTCCCATGATGCGGATACAGGAGAGGCGTAAGGAGATTCGATTGACGGAAGTGCCGGGGATACCAGAAACTGAGGGAGTGAGTGTTTCAACGCTCGGGATGTCTGTGGCGGTCCCCGAGAAACCGGAGAAGGGAAGTAAGAGACACAGGGTCTCGAAAGATATACTTCAACAGGAACAACAAACGGATGCCCCAGAGACGGCTCCAGAAGAATCGTTCGGGGGTTTAGATTCCCCAGTCGGGGATAAGGAGGTTGGCTGATGGCCTATCCTGTGGGTGTTATTCAGCGTACTTTTGATGAGTCGCTGTATGAGACTGCCCCGAGCGG
>Ga0265297_10005554_pt1 | contig 19103 bp, 14 predicted proteins | sample Munlanlwell13791_FD_192502 | JGI IMG/M metagenome (GOLD analysis project Ga0265297, IMG submission 192502) | Leachate microbial communities from a municipal landfill in Southern Ontario, Canada - Leachate well 137-91 | ecosystem: Engineered > Solid waste > Landfill > Unclassified | place...
CCCCCGCTCCCAGCGCTTCTCAAAGCGCTCGATCAGCTCAAGCGACCAAGGCAAGCCTTCGTTCTTGGAGAGCAACCCCCAATCCCAGCGCTTCTCAAAGCGCTCGATCAGCTCGATCGACCAAGGCAGGCCTTCATTCCAGGAAAGCCCATCCCAAGCCCATTGCATTTCGAAGCGTTTGAGCATTTCGGCAGTCAAGGGCTGCGACCTGGATAGCAAGCTCATGATTTCTATATAAGGAATTCGCTTGAGGAGGGCGACCAGCCGGTCACGATCGATGTCGTCTTTGAGCTGAGCAGCGATGCCTAACTGCCGACCAGCGGTCAGTACCTGGGCTAGCTGGCTCGCCGCACGGGGCACGAGTGTTGTTCTGTGTATGCTACCTTCGCTCATGGTGTAACTGTTTCTTCTGTTTGTAGCGCGTGGATATCCTGCTCGATCCGTTCCAATTGCGTTTCCAGATCCTTGCGTCGGCATTCGAAGAATACCGGCCAGTCGGCCTCGGTGGCGCCGGCCGCAGTCATCATCCGGATAGCGTCGCTGGCCTGCAACTCCCGAAGCTCGGCCACTAGTCGGGCGATGGCGTACTCGAGTTCGGCAATCGCTGCTCGCAGCGACTCGACTTCGCCCAGCGTATGCGAGCGCGCGTCCGGCAGGCCGCCTGCCTTGAGCGTGTCGTGGATCTCCCGGAGCCAAGCGAGGTCATTGCTCCGATAGGCGGCCTGAAGTTCGACAAAAACCGTGTGCGCGCGCTCCTTCATGTCGTCACCGAATTTGTCGGGGTGGCACAGGCGGCAGGATTTGCGATAGAGCTGCTTGAGTTCCTGCTCCGCTTCGGCATCGAGACGGGGCAGGGGTTCAGTATGCTGGAGTTCCTCATGCTGCTCTGCGTATTCTTCGTAAGCGCGTTCGGCTTCCTCGGCCGCCGCTTCGGCCGCGGCGGATTCCGCATCCTGCGTATTGGCGTTCGCCAACAGCCGCGCATGCACGGCCCGGGCTTGCAGTACCCGCTGGATCAAGCCACCCAACGCGTCGTCGTGGCGACGATTGAAGGTAATCAGTCTGCGTTCCAACTCCGCCTTTTCGTCGGTTATGGATTCCAAGCGCAGCTCCAGGGCTTCGAGCTGTAAGCGCAGGCGGGGAATCTCGTATTGCCCGGCAACCACGATGGCTGTGGCTCTACGTAGATAGGTCTCGATTGCCTCGAGCGCCAGGCGATATTCGCCGTTGTCGAGCGCGTCGATGATACGTTCCAGCTGGAGGACTTCGGCTACCGGGCGCAGCTTGCCCAACTGTTGTGCGACATCGGCTTCCTCCCCGAGCATGATCAGGTTTCGGATCATCTCCAGGCGACGCCTGGCAGCATCGGTATCGGCAATCACAAAACTACCCTGACCGGCGCGCGCGGCTACCCCTTCGAAGGCAGCTAGGTACTTGGCCGCGAAAGCCGCTGCATCGGTAGCGACCATGATGTTTTCATCGTTGCTGCGTGCTTTGTGGCTCCAGTTGTAGGAGCCGTTAATGACCGTGAGGCCATCGATGACGCAGAACTTGTGGTGCATAGTCGGCTCGTCGCGGCTGCCGGGGGGCAGGAAGATGACCTGGCCGCCAAGATTCTCCAGCCGTTGGAAATTCAATCCCCCCCGCCCCTGGTTGATCTCGTCGCCGATCAGGGCGATTGCTACTTTGACCCCTGATTGGGCCTTCCTGCATAGCACGTCGAAGATGTCCCTGTCCGTGAACCAGGCGATAGCACCGATAATCTCGGTTTCTGCCTGTTCCAGATGTCCAATGATGACCTTATGAAGGTCTGAAAAGTGAGCCTTGAGTTCCATGTTTCGATTAGGCGTAGGTTGTTGCCCGTTTCCAGTCGGTTGAAGTGATGCGCTGCAAAATTCTGCAGCATGTATTGATTCTGAGCTATCGTCAAATTTGGTGTTCAGATATTGATCAAGCGGCGATCCGGTCGGTGGTTTCTATTTCAATGCCATCCTTGAATGGCACGCCAGTAATCATTTTGCGAGATATGTGAGTTTTTCCTTCTGTATATCATCAGTGATGAAAAAATTATGACTAGTAATGATCTAATTGCTGTCATTGAATCACGTTAGGCGACAGACCGCAAAGGGTCGAACTGAGACGATCGTTGCTAGGTTAAATCTAAACTAATGTTCGAAACTATCAGAAAAAACAGGTGAAAAAATAAAAATACTTGTCACTATAAGGACAGAGGTTGTCGCCATTCGGACAAGTCGTTTATTTCACAGCCTCGTTAGTGCTTTTCGTTGTCATTATATGGACAAGTCAGCTCATTTTTTAACCGATCTGTTGTCGTTATTCGGACAGCTTTATAGATATACCATACCCTATGGAGTTTTTTATTGGAGGAAAAATCTGTCTGACAGTTTGACCTTATTCTAAATATCGAGAGATTGGAGCGATCGTTTTTGCGCTCTGAGTGTTTTTCGCACCTTGCGCAAAGCCGACCAATCCATCCCTTTGTCGGCGTTACGCGCCGACTTGGCTTTTCCAATTTTTGTCTTTGGCCCGGTGGCGCCTTTCCATGGTTGCCAAGTTTGTATCAGCAGAGATTGGCGCGTTCTGCGCTCTGGTGTCCAGCCGTTGGCCATTATCTTGCTCCAATAGTTCGTTTTCCAAATTTATTGCTGTTATTTCGTCGGAGGTACCATGATTGACCTGGACGGCCTGACCGATATTCGTTTGCCGTACCACCGTCACCGCAGGAGGGTTTTTGATGGCTCCCAAGGCCTCAAGAGTCTGGCTGCACTGCTTCTGCGCCTGCAGGGCCAGCTTCAGCATAACGGACTGGTTCTCAAGACCCGGTGCTTTCAGGGCTTTTACGGCCAATGTGTTAAACAAGGTGTCCAACACAATAGCCTGGGAGGCCAGCGTATTTTCAGCACGCGACATATCACCTTTCTTGATGAGGCTGACCTGCTCTTCCAGTTCGCCCGCCATGCCCATCAGGTCGATCTCGCCGAGCACCTGATTGAAAGCACTGATGGTATTGGCGGCCAGGAAAGTTGGGCGAATTGCGACTTGGGCGACTAAGGTTTCCCGACTTGGACGATCTGGAGTTGCTTCGGATAGTTGTTCTGATTTTTTTAAAGTTTTGGGCATGGAAGTGTTGACTCCTCGCATTGATCAACCCTTACTCTGGAGTCACGACATGCCAAGGACATGACCTTACTTTTCAGAAAAATAGCCGGTAATTTTGCTATTTTTGGGCTCCAGAATTTCCAGCCAATGATTCTGTTCAAAACAGCAAGTGTCATGTTCAGCGTCCTGGCAGCAGCTCTGAAAAGACAGATAATGCTCCCTGAACCAAGGAATGAACAAAGGATGGATCTCTACAGGATGTGCGTTCATCCACCAGGAGGGCAAGGCGTCTTTAAGGTCAGAAACTGGTTCTGAGTGGTAATCCAACCAGACATCGTCATCCACATCCCAAGAACACCCTTCGTGCCAGAATACCAAAGCGTCCTTCATTTGCCGGGCATAAACGCTGGCCCCGCCGCCTTCGCCGCCGATCTGGGTGATTAAAATTTTTCCGCTATTCATGATGATCTCCAAGTTATTGCTATTAAAAATATGAAAATCCTGCTTTGCTTTTCATATACCATGAAAATTCAGCTTAACATTACGAAACTACACGTGGATTCTGTAAAAAGTTTTTAAGTACATATTTTCAAATAACCCCAAGGATATACTTATGGGCTACTCTGCCAGATTGTCTAAATGAGCAAAAATCAGTAAAGTAGCGGCCTCGCTCAAAAGGAAATTGCAATAATTGCCGATTGCACCGTTTCATGCCGAGGATTAGTCGACATGAGCTTCCGCAAGCATCACCGCGCAATCGACACCGGATAATAAAAACTTGATGACCACCAACGCCCTGCACAACATTACCAAAATCGAAGACAATCTCTGGGAAGCCGCTGACCAACTCCGCGCCAATTCCAAACTCACTTCCAGCGAATACTGCATGCCGGTACTGGGCGTGATCTTTTTGCGTCATGCCACCAATCGCTATGAAGCCGCGCTGCGTCAGATCGAAGCCGACAAGACGGCGGGGAAGATACCGAATCGGCCGCTGGTAAAAGCCGATTTCATCAAACGCCGGGCGCTGATGCTGCCGGAGCAGTCGCGCTACGGTTACTTATTGAAGCTGCCTTCTGGGAAAAAATTAAAAGAAGCCCTGGTCGAGGCGATGAGCGCGATTGAAGACGATTTCGAACCACTGGCCGGCCAGCTGCCGAAAGACTACCACATTTTCGACGACACCCTGCTGGAAGACTTGCTGCGGATATTCGACAGTGAGGCGCTGCGCACCGCTTCCGGCGACGTGTTCGGGCGGATTTATGAGTACTTCCTGATGAAGTTTTCCATTCAGGGGGCGCAGGATAACGGCGAGTTTTTCACGCCGCCCGTTCTGGTGCAAACCATCGTCAACGTCATCGAGCCCGATCACGGAGTCGTGTTGGATCCGGCCTGCGGCTCCGGCGGCATGTTCGTGCAGTCCAGCCACTTCATCGAGCATGAAGGTTTGGATACAATGCAGCGCGTAACTTTCTACGGACAGGAAAGAACCGCCACCACGATACGGCTGGCCAAAATGAACCTGGCCGTGCACGGCCTGGAAGGCGACATCCGCGAAGCCAATTCCTTCTACGACGATCTGCACCGGCTACAGGACGGCCGTCCGTTATGGGGCAACTGCGACTTCGTGATGGCCAATCCTCCGTTCAATGTCGATATGGTCGATGCTGACCGCATCAAGGGCGACCGGCGCTTGCCGTTCGGTCTGCCGGGCATCAGTAAGGGCAAAGGCAAAAAAGGCGAGAACGACCCCAAGAAAAACAAGGCTACTGTATCGAACGGCAATTATTTGTGGATCTCCTACTTCCACAGCTATTTGAACGACAAAGGCCGCGCTGGTTTCGTTATGTCCTCGCAAGCCAGCAGCGCCGGCCACGGCGAGGCGGAAGTCCGCCGCAAGCTGGTCGAGACTGGCGATGTCGACGTGATGATCGCGATACGTTCCAATTTCTTCTATACCCGCACCGTGCCCTGCGAACTCTGGCATTTCGACCGCGCCAAGCCGGAGGAACGCAAAGACCAGGTGCTGATGCTGGATGCACGCAACATCTACCGCAAGGTGACCCGCAAGATTTACGACTTTAGCCCCGAACAACTCGCCAACCTTACTGCGATCGTCTGGCTGTATCGGGGTCAGAATCACCGTTTTCTGGGCCTGGTGCAGGACTATCTGGGCAAGCTCAACGAGGAAGCCGCCACGATTCCCGGCGAACTGGACCGTTTCGAAAACGGACTGAACGAATTGCGGGATCAACTCGGCGATTTTGCCGAAGACCTTAAAGACTTGGAAGTTGCCACTACCGAACAAAAGTCAGTACTGGACGATGCATTGGCCGAACTGAAAACCGCCGAAACCGCCTACCGCGACGACCGAAAAAGCCTGCTCGATGGCTTGGCGAATTTTCGCCGCGATTATCAGGATGCGCTGCCGTCTGAAAATCCGGATCAACACGCTGCCCGTGAAGCCTTTGAGCCGTTGTCGGAAAAATCCAAAGGCATGGTCAAGCAGATAGACCTGCTGTACAAGCTGGTCGCCCGCTGTACGCAACTGGCGCATGAATTAGCCGCCATCGAAGAGGCATCGGAATTTTACGACCGCCGCCTGGCCGGCAAGCGGGTGAAGCAACTCGACGAAGAACGCAAACTGGCCGTGGAACAGTTGAAACTGGCCGCCTACTTCCATCGCCAGATTGTCTGGCTGCAGGAACGTTTTCCGGAGGCGCAGATGCGTGCCGTGCCGGGGCTATGCAAAGTGATCAGCCGTGCCGAAATCGAAGCCGCCGACTGGAGCCTGACGCCGGGCCGTTATGTCGGCGTCGCGCCGCCGGAAGTCGATGAGGATTTCGACTTCGAGCAGACATTACGCGACATTCATATTGAATTGGTCGATTTGAACCGGGAGGCTTTCGAGTTGGCGGCGAAGATTCAGGAGAATTTCGAGGAATTGGGTATATGAGCTGGCGTTCATGCCGTCTTGGCGATGTGATGACGCTCAAACGTGGGCATGATTTACCTGCACAATCCAGGCAAGATGGTGATGTACCCGTTGTATCCTCATCAGGAATTACTGGCTATCACAAAGAGGCCAAAGCAACAGCTCCTGGAGTTGTCACCGGCCGATATGGGACACTTGGTGAAGTGTTCTATCTGACACAAGACTATTGGCCATTGAATACCTCACTTTACGTTATCGACTTTAAAGGAAATGATCCACAGTTTTCAGCTTACTTTTTAAAGAACGTCCTCAAAGACTACCAGAGTGATAAAGCGGCTGTACCCGGAGTTGACAGAAATGTTCTTCACGAGATAAAAGTTCAGGCTCCAGATTACCCAACACAACTCCGTATCACAGAGGTACTCTCCAGTTACGATGACCTTATCGAAAACAATCGGCGGCGGATGGCGCTGCTGGAAGAATCGGCGCGGCTACTGTACTGCGAATGGTTCGTCCGCCTGCGCTTTCCGGGTTATGAGCACACTCACATCGTCGATGGTGTGCCAGATGGATGGGAACGAAAGACGCTAAGCGAATTATGTGAAGAAATTCGCGAGTTAGTATCTCCTAGTTCCTTAGAACCAGATACGCCTTATATAGGGCTCGAGCATATGCCTCGACGCTCCATTGCCCTCAATGAATGGGATACGGTTGAGAAAGTCACAAGCAGCAAAAGTAGATTTAAAGCAGGTGAAATTCTGTTCGGGAAAATTCGTCCTTATTTCCACAAGGTAGGGGTGGCTTTTGTTGATGGTGTTGCATCTTCCGATACTATCGTGATGCGCCCTATAGATGAAAAGCTGCATGGATTAGTGATGATGACCGTGTCGAGCGACGAATTTGTTGCTGTAACTGCACAACAAATGAAGGAAGGCTCCAAAATGCCCCGTGCCGACTGGAAGCAGATGCAAGCGTATCCTGTTCCTTTACCGCCTGAGGGGCTGCTGAGTGCTTTTGACGATGTGATTCAACCAATCATCGCTCAATTAAAATCCTTAACATTCGCCAACCAAAAACTCCGCGCCGCCCGCGACCTGCTGCTGCCGCGCCTGATGAGCGGAGAAATTGCCGTATGAGCCTGGAAGATCAGACCACGGACTGCAAATCGTTGCGAACCATCACAGGCAGGGCGCCCGCTTGGGATGAAATAGCCAAGGATTGCGTCTGCTTTGCCAACGGCCAGGGTGGACGGCTGTTGATCGGCATTGAAGACGGCGAAACATTGCCGCCAGCCGGGCAAAACGTAGCGCCGGAATTGATCGAACGCTTGCGTAAGCGCATCGGCGAATTGACCGTCAACGTCCAGGCGCTGCCGCGAATCGTGAAGGCGGAAAACGGCGGGCAATACATAGAACTCGCCATTTCCCGTTCGATGGGCGTCGCATCGACCTGCGACGGACGCTATTTCATGCGGATCAGCGATACCTGCAAGCCGGTCGTCGGCGACGATGTGCTGCGGCTGGCAAACGAACGGCCGGGGTTGCCGTGGGAGGCCATGGACAGCCGGGTTCCGCGCGGCGAGGCCGATCCAGCTAAACAGGCCGATTTTATTTCGGCGATTCGCGCCTCGGACCGGGTCAAGGCACCGGTCAAGGAAAAAAGCGCCGATGAATTGCTAACACATTATGGGTTGGCGGAAGGTTTAACGCTAACGCATTTGGGCGTTTTGTTGCTGGGCACGGCCAGTCAACGGCGTCATTTGGGCACGGCTCCTTTAGTGCAAGCGATCAAGTACGATGACTTCGGCCAGAAAATCAACAAGTGGCTGTGGGACGACTACGCTCTGTCGCCGGTGGAACTGGTGTATGCCGTCTGGAAGGAAGTCACCGACTTCCGCGAAAGTTATGAAATCGCCGAGGGACTGTTCCGGCGCCAGGTGCCCGCATTCGATGAGAAAGTGGTTCGGGAATTGTTGGTCAATGCCTTGGTGCATCGGCCCTATACTCAGCGCGGCGACATATTCCTCAACCTATACCCGGACCGGCTCGAAGTGGTGAATCCCGGCCGCCTGCCGCTGGGCGTAACGCCGCAAAACATCCTGCACGCCAGTCGCCGCCGTAACGAGGGCCTGGCGCGCGTATTCCACGATCTGGGATTGATGGAAAAAGAAGGCAGCGGTTTCGATTTGCTTTACGATCTTTTACTGTCTTCGGGTCGTCCAGCCCCTGTGCCCGAAGAAGGATCGGATTGGGTAAAGGTCACGATCCAGCGGCGTATTTTAAAACCCAATGTAATGCGGCTGGTCGATGAGGCCGACGGACGTTTTCAATTGACGCAACGTGAGCGCATCACGCTAGGTGCGCTGGCGCTGTCTGAGGGGATGACGGCGAGAGAGCTCGCCATGCTTTTGGAGCTAGAAGAGAGTGCGGATTTATCGCCCTGGTTTGGTAGACTATCCAATATCGGTTTGATAAAAAGCACGGGGAGAACCAAAGCAACCCGCTATTTCGTTGAGCCGAGTTTACTGCGCGAATCCCAGATCAAACTACCGACAACTCTCAAGCGCATTGAACCGCATCGGCTCCAGGAGCTGATCCGGGAGGATTTGCGTCGTTATCCTTGTTCTAAAATTGGGGAAATCAGTCATCGTATCGGAACTGAGATTAATCGTTCACAATTGAAGCGCGCTCTGGCCGATTTGACGCAACATGGTGTGATCATTAAAGAAGGAGAGCGTAATGCTGCTCGGTATCGGCTGCCTGATAAAAATTGACGCGTTATTTTGGCTCAAAAACGGCCCAATAACAGCCGTTATTGATCTGCACTGAGCCAAAATCCATTTGTATTTTCATTGTAAGTTAATGATTAAAAAGGAAAAGAAGGCGATTGTCCAAGGTAAAAATGAACCAAATTTGAGCCAATCCGAGCTAAAAACACACTTATGGCCTACACCGACATTAACAGCGAAGACCGTTTGGTACAGCAAACCTTTGCCGATCACCTGGAAAACAATCTTGGCTGGGACAGTATTTATGCCTGGAATCAGGAGACCTTCGGCGCGTCAGGAACGCTGGGACGCAGCAACGAACGTGAAGTGGTACTGATGCGGGATTTACGGTCTGCACTGGTCAAGTTGAACCCACAGCTGCCGGATAAAGCGATTGAGGAAGCGATCACCCAGCTTACCCGCTATGACTTTTCCCGCTCAGTGCTGCAACATAATCAAACATTCTACAAGCTGATTCGGGACGGCATACCGGTCAGCTACCGCGATCAAAAAGGCCAGCTGCGTCACGCGCAAGCGGCGGTGATCGATTTTGATGAGCCTTTCAGCTCAAACAACCGTTTTCTGGTGGTGCGGGAGCTTAAAATCACCGGTCTCAGGTCACCGCATTACAACCGGCGCGCCGATCTGGTGTGTTTCGTCAACGGCTTGCCGGTGGTTATTTTTGAGCTCAAGGCGGTTTACAAGAATATCCGCGCCGGCTTCGACGGCAATTTGCGCGATTATCTGGACGAGAACGTCATTGCGCATGCCTTTCATCACAATGCGTTCTTGGTGGTCAGCAACGGCGACAAAGCCCGCTATGGCTCGATCACCAGCGAGTGGGAACACTTCGGCGAATGGAAGCGGCTGGATGAAAAAGATGAAGGCAGCCTCGATGCCGAGGTTTTGCTGAACGGGATGCTGGCAAAAGACCGGCTATTGGACTTGGTCGAAAACTTTATCCTCTTCGATGCCAGCAAACCCGGCACGGTGCGTAAAGTGGTCGCCCGAAATCACCAAGTGCTTGGGGTGAATAGGGCAGTAGCGGCGGCGAAATGCCAGGAAGACTTAAAAAATTTGTTTCCGCCCGAAGAACGCTTGAAACACCGACTGGTTGAGCTGCCCACCCAGGACAAAGCGACGACAAATCAAAAATTACTTCAACTTAAAGCAGCGGAACCTGCCGTCCAGCCTTACACGAAACCCAAAAAACAAACCCTGCAAATCATCGAGCGGGCGCATCCCGATCTGGGACGGCTCGGCGTGGTCTGGCATACGCAAGGCAGCGGTAAGTCCTATTCAATGGCGTTTTTTGCCGAAAAGGTGCGTCGTACCATCCCCGGCAATTTTACTTTCGTACTGATGACCGACCGCAACGATCTGGACAGCCAGATTTACAAGACATTCGTCGGCTGCGGCATTGCCGATGACAACACGCCGAGAGCCGGTTCGGGCAAGGACCTTGAGGCTTTGCTGAAGCAGAATCACCGCTATGTGTTCAGCCTGATCCATAAATTCAATCAGGATGTGAATCCAGCAAAGCCCTACAGCGAACGGGACGACATTATCGTGATTTCCGACGAGGCGCACCGGACCCAGGCCGGCAAGCTGGCGCGAAATATGCGACTGGCATTGCCAAATGCGGCGTTTATCGGATTTACTGGCACCCCATTGTTCAAGCACGACGAGTTGACCAAGCGCATCTTCGGCAATTATGTGTCGTGTTATGACTTCAAACGCAGTGAGGAAGACGGCGCCACAGTCAAACTGGTCTATGAGAACCGGGGCGAGAAACTACAATTAGCCAAGCTGGATCTGAACGACAAAATCGCTGAGGCAATTGAGAAAGCCGAATTGAATCCCGATCAAGACGCGCTATTGGAAAAATTACTCGGCAAGGATTATGAAGTCATTACCGCCGATGAACGTCTAATGAAAATTGCCGTCGATTTCGTCGAGCATTGCACGACACGCTGGGAAGCCGGGAAGGCGATGCTGGTGTGCATCGATAAAATTACCTGCGCGCGGATGCTGCAATTGATCGAGCCATTATGGCAAGCCAAAGGCATCGCAATACGCGCTGAGGCCGAGGCCAAGCTAGTCGAGATCAACGCAGCCAGCGACGAGGTGACCCGACAGCAGCTCTATGCGCAACGCGACCGTTTGTTGACCAAGACAAAATGGATTGAGCAAACTCTCATAGAAATCATTATCAGCGAAGCGCAGAACGAAGTTGCTGATTTCAAGAAGTGGGATTTCGACATCATCCCACACCGCAAGCGCATGAAACTCGGTTTTGAAACACCGGACGGCAAGCGGGTGGATGTGGAGTCGGCTTTCAAAGATCCAGGACATCCTTTCCGCATAGCCATCGTCTGCGCAATGTGGCTGACCGGTTTTGACGTGGAATCGCTATCGACGCTGTATATCGATAAACCGATGAAAGCGCATACCTTGATGCAAGCCATCGCCCGCGCCAATCGCCGCTATCCCGGCAAGGATTTCGGGCTTATCGTCGATTACAACGGGATGCTGAAAGCATTGCGGAAAGCGCTGGCGCAATATGCACTGGGAGATGACGGCAGCAATGGCGAAGAAATTGTCGCGCCTATCGAAGAGCGCGTGGCGGCGCTGCAGGAAGCGATTGAAATTACCGAGGCGCATCTGACGGGGCTTGGGTTTGATCCTTCACGTCTATTGGGCAGCAATGGTTTTACCCGCATAGCGCTGCTGAAGGATGCGGTCGAAGCGATTTATGCGGGAGCGAACTCGGGGGAAACCGAAGTCGAAACTGGCGGAAGCGCGAGCACAGGCGGTAATGAATCCAAACGGCGCTTCGAGATATTGGCCAGGGTCGTATTTAGCCGTTTCAAGGCATTGCTGACTGAGCCTTCGATAGTTACTTATGCGGAACGGCATGACAATATCGAAGCCATCTATAAGAAACTGTCGGAGCGGCGTGATACGGCGGACGTAACCTCCTTGTTGAAGGAGTTGCACCGGATCGTGAATGAAGCCATTCGGGCCGAAAACGCCGGTGACGATCATGTCGAAAGCAAACAATACGACCTGAGCCAGATCGACATGGAAAAATTGCGTGACGAGTTCGCCAAGAAAGTGAAAAGAAAGGCGACGGCATTACAGGATATTTTCGAAATTCTTGAGCAAAAGCTTGCCCAAATGCTCGCCAAGAATCCCCTGCGCATCGATTATTACAAAAAATATCAGGAGATTATCGCCGATTACAACCGGGACAAGGATCGCATCACCATTGAGGAAACTTTCGCCAAGGTCATGGATTTAATTCAGAACCTGGATCAAGAACAACAGCGTACGGTTGAAGAAAGTCTGAGCGAGGAACAGTTAGCCATTTTCGACCTCATCCGGCGCGGCGACCTGTCAAAATCGGAGCGGGAAAAGGTTAAAGAAGCCAGCCGTGAATTGCTTGCCGATATTTTGCGCCTGCTAGGGCCACTCGATCAATGGACCGAGAAAGAGCAGACTCAAGCCGAAGTAAAAACCTTCATTCTTGATCATATCTATCAAACGCTTCCTGAGCCGCCTTATTCATCTGACGACAAAAATCACGTTGCGGAACGTGTTTTCCAGCATGTCTGGCAGCAAAGCGTAAACGGCGGAATTTTCAATCAGGAGAATGCTTAATGTGGTTGTTCATGAATAAATCTTTTCTCTCGATTGTCGACAAGGGCGACCCCAGCGGCAAAACCTTGTTGGTTCGCGCCCGCCAGGCTGGCGACATCGGACAGGTATTCCCAGATGCCGAGGTGCAAATGGGAGCCGGGAGCGATTATCGCTATCGGGCAAGAATAGACCGGGAACAGGTAGCGAATGCCATTGCGGACTCTATCCGGAATATTGATTATGGTAATTTCAAATCGACAGTTTCAGATCCAGATCGCCATGATGCTTATCTGGATGTTTGGTCAATTATGCATGCTTTCCAGAGTAACCATAAATGACGACTTGGCAGCAGACATGCAGTAATGCACGAAAAACACTTAAGAGCACAGCGTCGCTTATGCTCGATAAACATTGCATTGAGTTATTTTCAATTGGCGATTCTTTGTCACAATTGGCAGATCAAGCCGATGAAAAGAGCGCATTTAGTGTCGCATGTGGATTGTACGCAGCATCCTATCGGTTAGCGGGATCGGTAAAAATGATTGCCGATACGGCATGGATAGTACTGTCGGTCGCTGATCAAGATAGCGTTAATCGCGCAACCGACGCATCTGTAGTTGGTCCTTGGAAATTTCGATTCATGGCGTCGAGCCGTTCTTATCAGCCTTTGCTGGAAAAATTACAGGATTACCAGTTTGCAGTTCAGGACTTTGCCAAGGCGCTGCAGACAGATTGCTATAGCGACATGATGCACTTGGCCAATGAACTTCAGGTCTTGATGGAACACCCCTTTGTGTCGGCCGACGAGTCATTTCAAGGCCATTTGCGTGAACAACTTGACCGTATAAGGGAATACGTGGAGATGTATTATGAGCTGGGAAGCCAGCTCGACTCACACTCGGTTCTCAAGATTGATGCCGTCATGTTTAAAGGTGCTATGCATTGATGCCAGTACTCGAATATCGGCTTCTCCATTTTAGGTAATAACGAAAAAATAATCCTTTCGCCCCAGAAAACACAATAATTAAGATGGCTAATAACAATAACAGAGCGAGATCTATCAATATCTTTCTTTTAGATGGCAATCCGGATGGCATACGGATGGCCCAGATTACGATGTCTACGATACAGGCAATTGCCTGTCGGCGGAGTCAGTTTTCACGTGTGAAAAGGGAGTTCGAAGAAACTACGCGTCCCGGAGTTTATCTTCTCTTAGGCTCAAACCCGAACGACCCGGATAGCAAAATAGCTTATATAGGTGAATCTGAAGATGTGTCCAAAAGGCTGGATTTCCATAACACCAACGAAAAAACCAAAGATAAATTAGATTTTTGGACAGACACCATTGCGCTGATTAGCAAAGACGAAAATCTGACCAAATCTCATGCCAGATATGTTGAAGCCAGATTGATTAGGCTAGCCAGCGAAAATAAGCGCTGGACCCTAATCAACAACCAAAAGCCATCAGAGATCGGTAAATTGCCGAAGCCAGACCAAGCGGCGATGGATGAATTTATCGATCAATCTATGATGTTAACTGGGGCCTTGGGCTGGGATTTGTTCAAATCAATCACAAGTCAATCACCTGGCGAGCAAAGTGCAGTGGGATCTACAGAGTCTGGCTTGGCTGTGTCTCCAGACTTTTATTTTTCTGGAAGTGGTTTCTCGGCAATAGCAGCAGTTTCGGGCACTACTGGCGAATGGATCATTAAGAAAAATTCCAAGGCTCATCTCACGGAAAAAACAGCCATCCCCAAAGGCGCCAGCAAAATCCGGAGCCAATTACTAACCGACCAAATTTTGACTGCTAAAGCTGATGGCTTTGTTTTCACTGCAGATTGCAAATTTACATCACCCTCAATGGCTGCATCAGTAATATGCGGTTCTAGTCAAAACGGCCGCATCGCTTGGAAACTCGCCAGTGGAAAAACTTACGCAGAATGGGAAGCTGAACAAAATGCTGCAGTAGAGGGTGATATCAGCAATGAGAATCTAAGTTCTTGTCCAGAAGAGATAGTAGCCGACTATGCGTAGCTTTGATCGTTATATCGGCATCGATTATTCCGGCGCCAAAACACCAACTTCCAGTCTTACAGGCTTGCGAGTTTACCAGGCGTATGGCGATGCTTTACCAGAGGAAGTGCTGCCACCACCCAGTCCTCGCAAATATTGGACTCGGCGTGGTATAGCCGAATGGTTACTGGAAACACTATCGCAAGATATCCCCACGCTAGTTGGTATTGATCATGGCTTTTCGTTTCCGTTGCGCTATTTTGAAGTTCATCACCTCTTGCCGGACTGGCCGAGCTTTTTGGAAGATTTCCAGAATCATTGGCCGACCGACCAAGACCACGTCTATGTCGACTTTGTTCGTGATGGCTCAGTCGGTAACGGCGATGCACGAATCGGAAATTCTCGATGGCGCCGAATCTGCGAGGAACGCTGCCGCGCCAAATCGGTGTTTCATTTCGATGTACAAGGCTCTGTAGCCAAATCTACTCATGCCGGTCTTCCTTGGCTACACTTTTTGCGCAAACATTTAGGCGAAAAAATACATTTCTGGCCCTTCGATGGATGGCAAATTCTACCCGGCCGATCCGCAATCGTCGAAGCCTATCCTGCTCTTTATAAGAGAGAGTTCGCTCTTGAAAATAGCACTCCCGACCAACACGACGCATACAGTATTGCGGCCTGGATGCGACAAGCTGATCATGACAACCAACTAATTGATTTTCTCAACCCCGCTCTGTCGTCTTATTTACGCGGAGTAGCAGAGGTCGAGGGCTGGATTTTGGGGGCAACAGCGATTTAATTGATTTCGTTTATGATACCGAGCATACGCTCAGGACCAACCAATAGCGCAACCTGTTGACAGTATAGGACGAGTTATTTGCTGTGTTCATCATCACCCATAGGATTAATACCTTCGGTAAACTAGCGCTGGAGTTAATGCAGATTTAACTTTCTAAACCAGCAGAAAGAGCCATATCCAAAATACATTTAAAGCAAGTCATATCAATGGATTTAGAGAGAGACTTCAAGGGCACCAATTTGGGCACTACACGAATCAACCTCAATAACACCTCAGCAACTTGATACTCGGCTAGACACTAAGTAGAATGCGGGTTCTAGCGTATTCCGATGTATTGCAGAGTGTTTAGATATTGGAGGATTAGCACTCCGAAGGCTGTGGTCGGACGTTCGAATCGTCTCGGGCGCGCCATTTTTGCTTCACTTCCCAAACCACATATTTGGCTATGTGCCCTGTATGTGCCATGCATCTAAAATCACTTAATGTCCATAAAGAGTTTTCAGTCTTAGCCCTCATTTGGTTTATGGGGCCCATCGGTGACATATTCAAATAGCTCCCCACTGAACAACCGAAGTAAATACACAACTTTTCCATTGCGTCTAATTCAACTCTAGGAGGCTGTCGGATTTAAAAGCTATAAAAATATAACAAATCGATATATAAGGATTTTATTGGTGAAAAATGCCAGAAAAATATTTTTTTAACAGTTTCAATAACTTACTGTTTTTTTGTGAATCATAATCCGACAGCCTCCTAGAGCATTTCTTTGTTAGTTAGAAACATCGCCTAAATTTTTAAAAATAAATTGCCTCGTTCCCGCGTGCTACCAAGGAATGCCGTCTGGGATGCGGACCTTGTGGTTTAAGAAGTCGCTGCCGCGACGCTTGCTTGAATCGAGGTCTAGCCCCCGAAGGCGAGATACTTTCTTTTGCGCCGCCTCGGCAACTGCTCCTGCCTTGTGCCTACATGGACAGATATTTGCTCCTCGGCAATTGCTCTTGCATTGACCTCTACGGGTGGAGGAAATGCCGCAAGATTGCCTGGAGCAATCTCGCTGCCACCACATCCCTGTGGATTATGTAGGCAAGGAGCGCGAGTCAGCAGGCGGCCCGTTGCCGCTTGAAAATCACTCGGCACATCCCTGTGCCTAGCCCTAGGGGTGCTACGCATGCAAATCGGCTGTCCTGCCGATGTGTCCCGGCGAAAGCTCCGGTGCTCGGCGCGGCAAACGGGACCCAGCCCGTGCCACTGCCTACTGATTAATAGATTGAGTTTAACAATGGGTGTGATCTTAAATAACCGGAGAATTGCTCTGGCACTAACCGGTGGTTAGCTTTTTAGCAGGGCTCCGTCTTCGAGGTTTTCTTTGAACAGCTAACCGGCATAAGCTGGATGTTGATCGCACCGCTGTCTATATTTAGGCAGGCTCGACAAATCCTATGATCTCAACAGTGATGTTTTTTAGTGTCGCATTACACCTATAATTCTGTATGAATTCAACTACATCGTAGGCAATTGATTTCGATTTGGTGCAGTCAATAATTACTTTTGAATTTGCCGGGATGGCGTCCAAAGCTTGCATTATGCTGGCTTTATTAAAAAACGTAACTTCTTCCGCCAAAACAATGTGATGAACCTCTTGCCCGTCTTCTGTAGTGATGACATCTTTCATATAATAAGCGTTGCGGTAACTGTGGCGTAAAGTGTAAAAAATGCCGAAGAGGATGCCTATGGTAATTCCCTTTAGTAAGTCCGTTGCCAAAATGCCGACAATAGTCGCGGCAAAAGGGACAAATTGTTCATCGCCCAATCGGTACATCTGTCTAAAAAGAGCCGGTTTGGCCAGCTTATATCCCACCATAATCAAAATGGCCGCCAAGCTGGCAAGCGGGATCAGATTCAGCAATTCGGCAATGGTAATTGCGCTGATTAATATGAATACGCCGTGAAGTATTGCGGACAGTTTGGTTTTGCCGCCAAACGAAATATTTGCAGAACTGCGAACAATAACCTGGGTGATAGGTAAGCCACCGATTAACCCTGAAATAATATTGCCCAAGCCCTGGGCCTTTAGTTCCCTGTTGGTCGGCGTGATTCTTTTATACGGGTCAAGTTTGTCGGTTGCCTCTACACACAGCAATGTTTCCAAACTCGCAATAATCGCCATGACAAAAGCGGTTTTCCAGACTTCGAAATTTGTTATTGCTGAGAAATCGGGAAAGGTAAACTGGTTGAAAAAGTCGGCTAAGTTTTTGGGAGCCGGAATATTAACTACTTGATCGGTCGTTAAACTGAAATCCAAAAATCCCTGTTGGTAACAGTAATTCATTACCATGCCTAAAACAACGACCACAATCGGGCCTTGTATTAATTGAAATAGTTTATGTTTTTTGGTTAAAACCGCATCCCATAACATAAGGATCGTAATTGATATTGCGGCAATCAATATGGCGCCCGGTGTAAAGGCATCAAAAGCTCTGGCAATGGATGAGAAGGTGGTCTCTCCGCCTGTTTGAAGGAACGAAAAATCGCCTATGGCGTTTTTATCGTACCCTAATGCATGGGGTATCTGTTTCAAAATAATCAGAAGCCCAATACCGGTAAGCATGCCTTTAATGACGGAGGAAGGGAAAAAGTAGGCGATAAAGCCCGCCTTGGCAAAGCCCATGATAAGCTGAATAATGCCGGCCAGAACGACGGCTACCAAAAAGGCGGGCCAAGAACCCAGTGTCGTAATCGCGGATAAGACAATGACGGCTAACCCGGCAGCCGGGCCGCTAACGCCCAATGGCGAACCGCTGGCGATACCTACCGCAATGCCGCCGACCATACCGGCTATAACGCCGGAAAATAAGGGTGCACCCGATGCCAATGCAATGCCAAGGCATAAAGGAACAGCCACAAAAAACACTACGATACTTGCCGGCAGATCGCTTTTTAATTCTTTAAATATACTCGTTGCTCTCATTGCGCTTTTTTAGCCTTTTTGTTTTGATAGATTGAAACTATACCATTGAAAACTTTGATGCTCGAAACGGATTACCCGCCGGAATGCTTTGTAATAGCTTGGCATTTGCAAATGGTACGGCGCGTACCCTGCTTCGCTAAAGGGTCTTTTTCAACATCTCCTTAACCCTGTTGCGCCGGTAATCTGCGAACATCTCGTCTTGGTATAAAAATGATTCCCACGCAGAATAATTTATTAACGGATGAGTGTTTTCTAATATACCACTGTTGGGTTGTCTATATTAGTGTGGCGTCGCTGTGGATGTTTATTCAATTTATGATTTATAAAACAGGGAGTTTGACACAGTGACGCCAAAAGAATTAACCAAACAAGCCTTTAGACTTTATGACCATATCAGGCTTCAAAGTTATAAGGTTCCTGTGCAATCAGATGCGTTTAGATGTTACGCGATTCCGAGCTTATTCAAGATATCAGCGGCGCTTGAAACTTGAACGTGGAACATTTTAAAACAGGACATTAATGCACAAGACGCCTGATTTATAGAATATTGCCGAGGTACAGCGTTTAAATAGCGCGGCGGCAGATGGGCAAGTGTTTTTGCGCTTTTTATGGCTATGCTTAATGGCTGGCTTAATCAGGTAGCGCCTTTCAGGCAGGGGGACAGGGCTCGGCTTTGAGGCATCCCGCCTTCTTCATATCGGGAACTTGCCGGCCCGGATGCCAACAGAGCCTATATTTCCCGTTCTGAAAGCAGGTTGCAGAGGGCAGTGAAGTTCAAAGGCTTGACCAGGTGATGGTCGAAACCTGCTTTATGTGAACGGGCTAATTCCTCTGGTCCCCCGTAGCCGCTGAGTGCTAT
>Ga0265297_10005555_pt1 | contig 19100 bp, 23 predicted proteins | sample Munlanlwell13791_FD_192502 | JGI IMG/M metagenome (GOLD analysis project Ga0265297, IMG submission 192502) | Leachate microbial communities from a municipal landfill in Southern Ontario, Canada - Leachate well 137-91 | ecosystem: Engineered > Solid waste > Landfill > Unclassified | place...
AAGCGCGCATTTAATGCGCGCTTTTTATATTTAAGACGAGTGTCTTGTTAATCGGACCGGTATCACTTAATATCTTTTCGTACGGGCCCTTAGCTTAGTTGGTAGCGGGTAAAGATATAGGTAAGGAAGAGATATGATATCTTCACCCATTTGCTTTTGTTTTTTGACATGTGGGCCGGTAGCTTAGTTGGTAGAGCGCCTCGTTTGCAACGAGGAGGTCAGGGGTTCGACTCCCCTCCGGTCCACATGTCAGAAAACAAAACCACTTGGAGGTCAGCGGTTCGAATCCGGTAGGGTCCACACGAAATAACTAAAACCACTTGGAGGTCACCGAGCGGGAATCCGGTAGGGTTCATTAATAAGGGCTTTTTTCTTGATATTTATCGGTGTTTTAACTAATGTGAGTTTTGTATCAGTTCGTTTTAAACAGAATATGAAGGAGGTGTGGAAATGGTAGCTGAAAAGGTAGTAGAGACTATTGAAACTTATCGTCAGCTTTTCATTGAGAGGAAGATCGGGAAAATAGATCATCCTCACGATGACATGCTTAAGGAGACTGAATTCGGCCTTGAACATTGTCACGGTATGCTTGATAAAATGATCGATTTTGTACATGAAGGGAGAATGGAAAAAGCATTTCGCTGGCTCGGTTTTATTCAAGGAGTTCTTTGGGCAAACAGGGTATATACTCTTACCGATCTCAAAAACCACAATCGACCCGATAATGGGGAAAAACAATAAACTCAAAATCGTCATCAAGGGATGGCGATTTTTTAATGGAAGCATATCGGATTAGGCTTTTGTTGATGTTATAATGATCATCATATGGAGAAGCGTTTATTTTCATCCGGGTTCACGATGTTCGAGCTTCTTATCGTTATGGCTTTCATAGCCATCATCGGCTCGGTCGGCATCGGCTATTATTTCAATTATCAAAGGCAAACCATATTGAGAACGACGGCGGATAATATCCAATCGTTTTTGTATATAACCCAACAGAGATCGATCGGACAGGAAGATGCTTCGCAGTGGGGCGTCCATTTCGAGAATCCGGCGGGCGGCAATAAGCCTTTCTACGCATCGTTCAAGGGGGCGACATATACGGCTCCGGTTGAGACGCGCTTCTTGGATGCGGCGTTGGATTTTGCATATCCGGCGGAGGGAGAGAGTGTCGATATAGTGTTCAATAGGATAAACGGTAAAGTGGCGGACGGCGTCCATAAGAAGGTGTATGTGTCATTAAATCCCGGAGCGGCCGTGAGGGGTATAAATATTTCTCCTTTTGGAGTGATAACAATGAATGACGGGGAAGTGGGCTGGTGGAGAATGGACGAGGGAAGTGGAACGACGACGGGGGATAGTTCGGGGTATGGGAATGGAGGAGATGTAACGGGAAGTGTCGCTTGGGTCGCTTCCGGTTGTAAAAATAACAACAGTGGATGCGCGGATTTTTCTTCCGGCGGATATGTCGATCTGGGAACGGATACGGTGTTGGATATTGCCGGACCGATGACCCTTTCGGCCTGGGTGAAGCTAGATAGTAATACAGCAACATATACTGTCGGAGGAAGAGCCGGTACAAGTACATCACAAACGACATATTGGATGGATATCAGGGGGGGGAACACTCAGATATATTTTGGCGGTTACACTTCGGTTGGCGGTGGAGCTTATGTTGCCGGAAATTATAATTTTGCCATCGGCACCTGGTATCATGTTGTCGGCGTAGATAATGGGACAAATTTAAAAATATATGTGGATGCTGAAGAAGTAGCTTCTGGTGGTCGGGCTGATAGGATAACCGGAGACTGGCCGGCAGCTATAGGAAAGAGGGGTCAGGTATCCAGCTCTTTTGATGGGCAAATTGATGATTTTCGATTGTATGATCGGGGCTTTTCTTCCGATGAGGTGAAACATCTATACGAAATAACCAAGTAAAGGGAACAAGGAGATAAGATCCCTTTAATTGCCATTTTCAGATCAATAATGGCAGAGAGGTGATTTTTATTGTTAACAATTTGTGACGGCCGTCACAAATTGTTAACAAGGGCTTGGGCTTCACAAAAGGCCGGAAATTCATTATATTCAGACGGTCAGTTGAGTTTGTCATACTGGCGAAGGCCCGCTTCGTCCGAACTACAGCGAGGCGAGCCGGTATCTAGCCTTGTTGGATTGGTTTATATGAATAAAGGGACTGGACCCCGTCCTCCGACGGGGTGACAGAAAAGGTAAGTAGGGAGGGTTCGCATAGTGGTCTAGTGCGCCGCACTCGAAATGCGGTTGGGGAGAAATCCCCTCAGAGGTTCAAATCCTCTACCCTCCGCTCGATGGTCCGTCTGAAACATATCCTTATAGCGACAGCTATTGTCGTATCGATCTCGGTCCTTATTTACCTTGCGGTTTTCGGCAGGGCGTTAAGTCAGGAAGAAGATCATATAAATATCGCCATTTCCTTGCCGAAGGTGATATTGACCTCTCGTGCGGCGCAGATAGGTGATGGGAAATATCTATCTTCCAATATCGATAGCTTCATCGAAGAGATGAAGGGGCAAGGATTTTCTCATATCGACCAGATGGGATCGGCCTATATTTTCACCAATAACGGAAAGGAATATATATCATCAGGCAGGATGTACTCTTCTTACTTCATGATATTCACTTATCCCGAAGAAAGTCGGTCATGATCGTGTTCGGGAAAATTTGTGCACATATCTGTCAAGATATTATCGTGATATAATTTTCGTATATGGATTTTCGGTCTGTCAAAAAAGTTTTGTGTGTATTCAGAGAATACAGGAGACTGGATTCCCGCCTTCGCGGGAATGACAGGAAAGGGCGCAGGGATGATATGGTTGATTGTCAGTCGGGATTTACTCTCGTTGAACTTCTTATCTATGCCGTCATATTCACGATAGCCTCCGGGCTTCTTACGGGGATACTTGTCACCATCAGTAGTGTCCAAACCAAAGAGAACGCGGCTTTTGAGGTGACCAGGCAACTGCAATTCGTCACTCAAAGGATACAATACGCGATACGCGACGCGAGCATAGTGGATATCGTGTATGAAGGGTCCGATCCCGGAACACCCTGCACCTCCCATTGCTCGGTAAGATTAAGGGTCTCCGATCCCGCTCTCGACCCTACGATAATAAGTTCCGATATAAACGGCGTTTATATGAAGGAGGGGGATAATCCGCAGGTCACGATAACTAGTCCGAACATCAAGATAACCAGCCTTGTTTTCGACAAGATCGGAAATCCCGGAGGTCTTTCGACTATAACCATGACCGTCGCTCTTGTGTACAACACTCCGGATCCGACATTGCAGATAGCGAAGACCTTAAGTTCCGCGATAGCGCATGTTTCGGCGGCCACCTTCGATACAGATCTTCTTCCTGATTCTTCCGAATCGAGAAGTATCGGAGGATCATCGCTCAAGTGGAAGGATCTTACGGTCTCAAACGGAGTAACCGTTTCCGGGGCGGCGGGGGTGGGAGAATTTGCCGGATTCACGATGCAGAAAAGCACTACTCATGGCAGTTCTAGTATAAACCAATACTATGTGACCTCAACTCCTTACGATAAATATGGGGCGAGGTTCGACGTGGGTGGAACACCTATGCTGTATTTGGAGGGGGATATAAACCAAAGCGGAAGAAGGGCGTATTTTTTGAATGGGAATGTGGGGATAGGAACTTCTGAACAGAAGGAAAAAAATGAAACAGGTTATGTAGGAACAAAGTTTCATGTATTGGCTTCGGGCGGAACGGGAGACAGAGAAGTTGCCCGATTTGAAGGAGGATCTGATGCTGATAATACTGCGGCTATAGTAAGAATAAATCACTCCAACGACCGTGGTATCTACTTGAGAGGAGGAAGAAGGATAAGCGATAGTTCTTTCGGGGAAATAGGCATAATCCAAACCAATGGTATTCTTGATAGCGCTGCCATAACTATAAACGACAGTGGTAATGTCGGTATCGGAAACATAGATCCGGGTTCCAATAAATTATATGTAAATGGAGCCGCTTATTTTTCTGCTGATGTATCCGCCTTGTCCTTTACTGACCGTACGCCTTATCCGGAAAATGTCGGAATAGCCTACGCCGCCGTGATGAGTATGAGCCGTTTGCCGGACGGGGAATATGATCCGGAGAACAAGGAAAATCAGCTCGATCACTCGACCCTTACGGACTTTGTGACGGGCAATGACGGCAACCGCGATCTTTCGGCAACGGTTTCGGCGCAGAACGAGGTGATAAAGGATCTGATAAGAAGAATAGAGGAGTTGGAAGGAAGATAAAGAGACTGGACCCCGTCCTCCGACGGGGTGACAATCGGAAAAATATTTCTCCACAATCCAAAATAAGATAAGTCTGTTATTATTTATTAATATGAGAAGCTCAACAACAGTTCGGTCCGGAAGAATGCGTTGGTTATGGATGGTTATCGCGATCGTCGTCGTCGCGTCCGCTTTATGCGTTACCGCTTTCTTTATTTTCTTAAAGAAAAAGCCGTATGTCGCCGTGTATCTCGCAACTGGCGATATCTATTACGGAAAGATGACCTGCTTCCCGAAATTCACGCTGACCGACGCGTTGTTCCTGCAAAGGGGGGCGGACGGCAATTTGGGATTGCAGAAATTATCGGATGCTTTTTGGAAACCGAAAGGACCTATGGTGATAGAAAGGGATCAGATAGTGTTTTGGTCGGAGCTTGACCCTTCAAGTCCTGTGGTGTCGGCGATAGAGGGAAGGCCTTTGCCGCAAGAGATGCAGCAGGCGCCGGTGAATAACGAACCGACCGTTCCCGACGAGGAAGAATCTCCCGCGGAGATAACCGAATAAATAGACAAGAAAAACCAAAGCCTCGCCTTATCGGCGGGGATTTTGGTATCATTTTGCCCTTGCCACCACTGCCGGAATTATTCTTTTAGGCTTCATTTTTCTTATTTCTTTCACAGCTTCCCTCATCGTTGCGCCGGAGGTGAGGACATCATCCACCAATATCACGGTTTTTCCCTCCACTTTTCCGTTATCGCGGCCGGATACGAAAGCGCCCCGGATATTTTCCGCTCTTTCCTTGTAATCTTCGATCGACATCTGCGGTTCGCCTTTTTTTATGCGTCTCAATACGCCGGGAACCACTTGGATACCGGATATCCTTCCGACGACAATTGCTATCAGTTCGGATTGATTATATCCGCGCTTTCTCTCTTTCGATGGATGAAGGGGAATGGGGACTATGATGGACTCGGACGGCGTCAGGCCGATCGAGGATATATGTTCCGCGAGCATATTCCCCAGTGTTTCGGACGCGGTTTTAATTCCGCCGTATTTCAGGATACGGATCATCTTCTTGATGTTCTTATCCCGATAGTCCGCGGCGGACCAAATGGTCATTGTTCCGACCCTTTCGGGATATCTGTGGACGACAAGATGGTCCGAACAATCCGCGCAGACGGGGTTTTCTTCGTTCTCATCGATATATTTTCCGCAGAGGATGCAAAGAGGCGGAAAAATAATGTCCCGCGCCAGTCTGCGTATTCTTTTGAAGAGCTTCATCCTGTATAATTATAAGCGTAATACCCATCCCCATGTTCGATAATCTTTTAGCTGCTCTCAAAATATCCGGCAAGAAAGGGCCGGTGATAGGCGTTGATATCGGAACCGTTTCCATAAAGGCGGCGGAGATATCTCCGAGAGGAGGAAAGCCGACCCTGACGAACTACGGAATGATAGAGGTGGGCGGTTATCTGGAGCGGGCGAACAGTGTCATCCAGACAAGCTCTTTAAGGATGGATGAAGGGGAGACGATCAAGATACTCAAAGAAGTGATGTCGAGAATGGGGACAAAAACACGCGAAGCGGTCGCCGTGGTTCCTTCATTCGCCTCGTTCATCTCGCTTATCGATCTGCCCGTTATGTCGACCCAAGAACTTGAGCAGGCGATACCGTATCAGGCGAAGTCGCTCATTCCGCTTCCGATGTCCGAGGTGGCGATCGACTGGACGATAGTCGGCAATTACGAGGATGAGAAAGGGGCGCAGAAACAGCAGGTGCTTCTTATTTCCATCCCGAACGACCAATTGGCGACATATCAGACGGTTTTCAAAAAGGCCGGATTGAGATTGAGGATGATAGAGATAGAAGGGTTGAGCCTTGCCAGGTCGGTTTCCCACGGAGAAACGGGTGAAGTGATGATACTTGATATCGGAGGATTTACCTCGACCATAGCGATAGCATCCGGAGGATCGCTTCGGGCCGTCGGTCAAACGGATTTTGCGGGTAACGCGTTGACACAAGCTCTTGTTAAGGGGCTGGGGATCAATCCAAGGAGAGCGGAATCATTGAAACGACAGCGAGGTCTTTCCGGAATGGCCGGTGAATACGGATTATCCACTTTAATGCTTCCTTTCGTCGATGTTATACTTAGTGAAGCGAGAAGAGCGAAAGAAATTTTTGAGGCGAAGCACAAGAAAAAGATCGGCAAAGTGCTGCTTTCAGGAGGAGGAGGGGATCTTATAGGTCTTTCGGCATATGTTTCCAAACAGCTTGGAATACCCGCCGAAAGGGGAAATCCCTTCAGGGAGATATCTTATTCTCCCGAGGCCGCACCTCTCGCCGCAAGCATCGCTTCAAGATTCGCGGTGGCCATAGGCGCCGGAGTGAAGAATTATTTTTAAACAAGCCTCATGGAAAACAACAATATGGCAGCAGCGCGGGCGCAGGCGGCGCGAGCAGGAACTTCCGGCATACCGCTTCGGGCGCTTGTTTTTTCAGGTGTCATATTGGCCCTTTCTTTGATGATATATGTCGGATTGGAGTTCGGGTACAAGAATTTTCTTATAGCTTCGATAAAAAACCTTGATACACAGATAACCGCCCTCGATCAACTGGCTCCCGCCGATGATAAGGAGCGTAATTTCATAGAGTTCTATTCTTTGGCGACGAATGTCCAAAACCTTCTTACAAAACATGTTGCCATATCTCCCGTATTCGATTTCTTTGAAAGGAATACCTTGCCCGATGTGGTCATTGAGACCATGAAGATAGCCGTTCGCGAGGGAACGGTGGCTTTCAGCGGGGCGGCGAGAAGTTATGAGCAGCTTGCGACGCAGCTTGCGATATACGAGAACGCTCCGGAGGCGATCAATGCCGGATTGGCCGGTTCGCGTCTCGGCAACAATGTCGTGCAGTTCGAGGCCCGTTCGACCATGACGACCGACCTTTTCTCTTCGGTCACGGCTATCAGGATGACAGAGACGGAAACGACGCCGACCACCGTTACAACCACCCCAACTCCATGAAGGATTCAACAAAAAGATTCTACAGTCTCATTGCAAGCTTCGCGATGGCGATAGGCGCTCTTGTCGTTTATACGACGATGATAAGCCCTGCTTTTATGGAGGTGCAGGAGCTTCGCGGAGAAAGGCAGGCAAAGGAGGATACCTATAATGACTATAAGGAGACGATAGAGGCGACGAACAGTGTTCTTGCCAGATCGCAGAGCCTTTCCGCCCTGACAGACGCCTTTAACCAATCCATTCCGTCATCGGAATCCATCCCTTCGCTTCTCAATCAGGTTTACGGATTGGCCAAGATGAACAATGTTTCCGTCGGGTCCATAGATTTTCAAACGCTTCCCATCGGTATCGTTCCCTCCGATTCCGTCATTCAGCCGCTCGGAAAAGTTCGTACGACCGTCAAATGTGTCGGAAATTATTCCGATATGAAGAATTATGTGAGGGCGCTTGAAACCAATGTGCGGCTGATGGACATAGATTCCCTGGATGTATCCGATGGGAACAAGCCGAATCCGGCGCTCATCTATACGATAACCGTCGATGCCTATTATCAACCCGATACAACCGCTCCAGTCGGCGGAAAGCTATCCTTCGAAACGGCGGCACATTCCTCTCCGGGGATAGTTATCGATTCGCCCAAGCAGGGGATATACAACATAACCCCCGACCTGTCGCTGCAGGATAGGCTTGTATCCCTTAAGCTCGAGGTGCTTGATCTGGGATTGGCGATCTCGGATGTTCCCGTCACGGTGGATGGATCGACAAATGGAAAGATGACATACGGAAACGATGCTTGGACATTCGTTCCCGACAAACCGATATCTTTTTCCGCCGGACAACATAAGCTGACTGCCGGATTCAAGGATAAGGCCGGTAATGCGTCGACATTCACGATAAACTTTTTAACAAGATAACATGGCGATAATAATCCAAGAGGAAAGGAACAGATCGAGCCTGATCGTCATCGTGGTGGCACTTGCGGTACTCGCGGCGGCAGGTGGGCTTACCTATTATCTGTTCTTTTCTCCCGTTCCGCTTGCTGAACAGATCGTCGGAAGTTCCAAGTTCCAAAGCATATCCCGTCTTTCCAACATAAGGATAGATGTCGATCAGATAACCGGCTCCGATGTGTGGAAGTCGCTTACGCGGCCCGAGCCCGTTCCGCCGATCGATCCGAAGCTCCCCAGTCGAAGGAGTAATCCTTTCGAATCTTTTTAATCCTTAATGGACGCGAGAACTTTAGCCACAAAGCTTGTAGAAGGAGCGATAATCTCCGATGAGCTTGCCCAAAAGCTGATCAATGAGGCGACAACCACCGGAAAATCCTTCGAAGAGATCGTCTATATAAAAAGGCTGATCGACGAAGTTTCCGTTGCGGAAGCGAAAGCGGCCATTTTAGGGATACCATACAAAAAGATAGATCCGGCCCAGATACCGGATACCACCCTGAAACTGATACCGGAAACGACGGCGAGGACCTATAAGATCGTTCCGCTTGAACTTACCAAAGAGATGGCGGTCATCGGCATGCTGAATCCCGATGATAATCAGGCGCAGGAAGCATTGCGTTTCATAGCGAAGCAGAACCGATTGAGCCTCGGAGTGTATATCATCACGCCTTCGGACATGGAGATGGTTTTCCGCAGATATGCTCCGTATGAACGCGAGGTACAGGAGGCCGTCAGATCATTGAATGTGAAAACGGCATCGCCGACCGGACAGAGAGTGGTTTCTCTCGATGAGATGAATGCAAAGGCGGACGAAGCTCCGATAATCAAAATAGTTTCATCGACATTGAAGGCCGCTGTTGAACAGAAGGCTTCGGATATACATATAGAACCGCAGAGAACGAAACTCCGTATCAGGTTCAGGTTGGACGGCGCCTTGAAGGAGGTCGCTTCTTTTCCGATAGAGCTTCTGCAGCCGATAGTCTCCCGCGTAAAGGTGCTTTCAGACCTTAAGATAGACGAAACGCGCGTTCCCCAGGACGGAAGGTTCAGGACGATCATATTCGGACGCGATGTCGATTACCGTGTCGCCACCCTTCCCACGCCTCTCGGAGAGAAGGTGGTCATCCGCGTTCTCGATCCGATGACGGGATTGAAGAGCATCGCGGACCTCGGCCTTATCGGACAGAACGCGGATTGGGTTCTCGACGCGATAAAGAAGCCTTTCGGTATGGTGCTCGTCACCGGACCGACGGGATCGGGAAAAACGACCACTCTTTACGCTTTTTTGCAGATGCTGAACAAGGAGGATGTGAACATCATGAGCATGGAAGATCCGGTGGAATATTTCGTGGAGGGGGTGAATCAATCCCAAGTGAGGCCGGAGATCGGATACAATTTCGCGACCGGTCTTCGTCAGGCCCTCCGTCAGGACCCGGACATCATCATGGTCGGTGAGATACGCGATGGCGAAACGGCGGGCCTTGCCGTGCAGGCCGCACTTACCGGACATATAGTGCTTTCGACCCTCCACACGAACAACGCCGCAGGTGTCATTCCGAGACTTGTGGATATGGGTGTGGCGCCGTTCCTTCTTCCTTCATCGCTCAATATCATGTTGGCGCAGAGACTTGTAAGAAGACTTTGCAATAACTGTAAAAAACCGGAAGAAGCTTCGGCGGAAATGCAGAAGCTGATAGCCGATGAGCTTGCCAAGTTGCCGCAGTCGATGAAAGAGGGGTTACCGAAGCCGCCGTATAAGATATACAAAGCTCCCGGGTGTGATGAATGCAAGGGGAAGGGGACCAAGGGCAGGGTCGGCCTTTATGAGGTTATGAAGATGACGAGAGAACTGGAGGATGTGATAACTTCCGGAGCGACCGAAGGAAAAGTAAAGGATGAGGCAAGAAGACAAGGGATGGTCAGCCTTCGCCAGGATGGAATAATAAAAGCCCTTAACGGCGATATCTCAATGGACGAAGTTTTGAGGGAGACCGCTGAAACATAAAGCGTCCCGATAGGTTATAATTATTCGGAATGACAGACTATAAAGAAAAACTGAACCAGTTACTATTGACCGCCGCAAGGCAGGGGGCTTCCGACCTTCATATAGCCGTCGGAAGAAGGCCGACCTTAAGGATAGACGGAGTGCTTATAAACCTTCAGCAGGAACCGATATTGACCCCGGAAGATACCCAGGGGTTGTCGATGGCTCTTTTGACGCCCGACCTGAAGGAAAAACTGTTGAGGAACGGGGATGTGGACTTTACCCACGCCTATGAGGATAAAGCCCGCTTCAGGACCAATGTTTATTTTCAGAGAGGTTTTTTGGCCGCCGCCTTGCGTCTTATCCCGGCTGAGATAAAGACCATAGACGAGCTTAAGTTGCCTCCGATACTTCATGAATTCGCGAAGCTGTCACAGGGATTCATTCTCGTCGTCGGTCCGGCCGGACAGGGAAAATCTACGACATTGGCGGCCCTTCTTGATGAGATAAATCATAAGCGCATGGACCACCTGATAACGATCGAGGACCCGATCGAATATCTTTTCGTCCAGGATAAATCCATCATCTCCCAAAGAGAGGTTGCGAGCGACAGCCCCGACTTCCATAGGGCGTTGCGCGCCGTTCTTCGTCAGGACCCGGATGTGCTCATGATCGGAGAAATGCGCGATCAAGAATCCATCGCGACCGCCATGACGGCGGCCGAAACGGGACATCTCGTATTCTCCACCCTTCATACCAATTCCGCGTCGCAGACGATAGACCGCATAGTCGATTCCTTTCCGGCGGCGCAACAGGACCAGGCCGCTTCGCAGTTGGCTGCGACCATTGTCGGTATCGTTTCGGAGCGTCTTATTCCCAGGATAGAAGGCGGACGCGTTCCGGCGTGCGAGGTGATGCTTGTGAATCCGGCCATAAGAAACCTGATCCGCGAGAAGAAATTCTTCCAGATCGACCTTGTCATCGAGACGAGTCTTCAGGACGGCATGCTTACCTTGAACCGTTCGCTTGCCGATCTCGTCAAGAGAAAAGAAGTATCGATGGAAACGGCGGAGCTTTATTCCCTTAATCCGAGCGAATTGAGACTTTTGCTCGAGAGGATGTAGGAGAGGGCGTAAAAATCGTGAAAAAGGACGGAAATAGCACTCGATAGAATATGAAGTTCGAATATCAAGCAAAAAGTCAGGCCGGAGAAACACAGGCGGGAACCGTTGAAGCGACGGATAAGGACGCCGCTTTAAGGATCCTCAACGCGAACGGCCTTTTTGTGCTTTCGATAACCGAGGCGAAAAAGGACGGCGCGAAGAACTTTCTATATCGTCTTATAAACAAGGTTTCAACGAAGGACCTTATGGTGTTCACCAGGCAGTTTTCGACGCTTCTTGCCGCCAGTGTTCCGCTCGGTTCGGCTCTAAAGACATTATCGGCGCAGACGAAGAATGTTCTTCTTAAGGAGACGATAGGGGAATTGCAAAAAGAGATCGATTCCGGTCTTTCTCTTTCGCAGGCGATGGATAAGTTCGACTCCGTTTTCACCGAGTTCTATGTGAACATGATACGATCGGCCGAGGTGACCGGGCGTGTCGACGAGGTGATGGAGTTTTTGGCGGACTATCTTGAAAAACAGGAGACGCTCGCGTCCAAGGTGAAGAACGCCCTGATATATCCGGTCTTTATGATAGGGTTCCTTTTCATAGTCGTCATATTCATGGCGGTCGTCGTTTTTCCGCAGATAGAAGATGTTTTCAAGGAATTGGGGTCGACCCTCCCTTGGGCGACGATGGCCATAATCGCCTTCGGCAAATTCCTTGTTAAGTGGTGGTGGGCCGTCATCGCGGGAGCCGGATTGTTGGTGGGAATAGTAGCGGATTACTTAAGAAGCAAGGAGGGAAAGGTGCTGATAGACGAGATATTCCTTCGAGTACCGCTTTTTAATACGCTTCTCAAGCATCTATATGTCGCAAGATTCACGGATTCGGTAGGAGTACTCATAAAAGGAGGTGTCGCTATCGTTCAAGCTTTGGAGATAACGGCAAGGACCGTCGGAAGCGCGGTTTATACCGAAATGTTGAAGGAAGCGGCCGATGAGGTAAGGAACGGAGTGCTTCTTTCCACGGCCATAGCGAAATATCCCAATTATTTTCCGCCGCTCGTTTCGCAGATGATAGCGATAGGCGAGAATACCGGACAATTGGAGCCTTTACTTAAGAAGGTATCCTCATTCTACGCGCGCGAGATCGATGATCTTGTCGGAAGCCTTGTGGAGCTTATCCAGCCGCTTTTGATGCTTGTGATCGGAGCAGTGGTCGGAGCTTTGTTCGCCTCTATCCTGATGCCGATATACAGCTTCGTATCCACAAGTCTTCAATAGGGAAAACAAATTGTGATATAATATCAGGGATAAAAACAGACCAAAAAAGCAAAGAATTACAATGCAAAAAATGAAGAGACAAGGAGGTTTTACCCCGTTACAAACAGACGATATCTGCGTTTCAGATGTAGCGCAAAACAAAAAAATGTCAGTGAATAAGTTTGTAACGGGGTTTACCCTCATTGAAATGGTCATCGTCATCGCCGTCGTAGGTATCCTTATGGGAATAGCCTTCAACGGTATAAGAGGAGTGCAGTCGAGCGCCAGGGACACGAAGCGTGTCGCCGATCTTCGGTCGGTCCAGTCCTATTTGGAACTCTATTTCAACAAGTGCGGTCATTACCCCGGCAATTCCAGTTGCGAGGTTGCGGATATAGCGGAATGGAATGTCGCCGCGGGAGGCGGTCTTAAGCAGATATTGGAATCGACCGTCGCCAATTCTGGAGATATACCGGATGATCCGTTCTCGACAAGATCGGGAACCGGAGCGGTCCATTACGAGTATGAAACCGATGCCAATAACGCGGAATATGTCATAGGCGCCATGATGGAAAAGACTCCTCCGCGCGGAGGAGCGACCGGAACGATCCATGGCTTGGATTGCACCGAGTCCGCCACCAACAAGATCTATTGCGTAAGAAGCTAGTCAAAGCAGTTTAATCGTGGATATTCTTTTTCCTATTTTCCTATTCATCTTCGGAACGATCATCGGCAGTTTTCTGAATGTCGTCATTTTGAGGTATGAACCGGGAAAAGCATTCTTGGGAAAGCAGCTTTTGGGCCATTCCCATTGTCCCCGTTGTGGGAGAGCTCTCCGGTGGTATGAGCTGCTTCCGGTATTCAGTTATGTCATACAACTCGGCAAGTGCAGAGGGTGCGGTAAATCCATATCCTTCCAGTATCCGATAATAGAGATAATGAGCGGTTTCATCATGATGTCCGCTCCTTTCATGGGGTTGTCCATGTGGCTTACCGTCCTTTGGATCGCCGCGCTGTTCATTCTTCTCGCCGCTTCAGTCATAGATTTCAGGCATTATGTGATACCTGACGGAGCGACCATCACTCTTGCGGCGATCGGTGTCGCAATGACCGTTTTGGAGCACTTGGGCCTTACCGGGCAGATAGCCGTCGTGCAGGGTTCCTTCCTCGGCGGATACGCATATATTTTCAGCTTCACCCAAAATGTCATCATCGGTCATATTGCCGCCGCCGTCGCTCTCGGATCGGCATTCTCGCTCATAATTCTTTTGAGCCGAGGGAAATCGATGGGCTGGGGAGATGCAAAACTTGCCGCTGCTGTCGGATTGATGCTCGGATGGCCTGATGCGATACTCGCCATAATGATAGCTTTCATGATCGGCGCCGTAGCAGGTATATCGATGATGGTTTTGCGGATGAAAAAATTAAAGGATGCCTTACCCTTCGGTCCATTCATAGCGGTGGGAGTATTGATGGTCGTCTATTTCGGATATGAGATAATGGTCGCATATTTCAGATTCCTCAATTTAGGAGTCTGACGGGCGTAAAAATGAAGAGGATGCCGGAAACGAAAGGCGCCCCGTTACAAACCAGGTTTGGAGCGGGGCTTATCCGTTCCATAAGATCCAAGGCGGGATTTACCCTGATAGAGCTTTTAGTGACCACTGCGGTCATGATGATCATCATGGGCTCCGTTGCGGGAACGGGTATTGCGAGGAGGACACAGTTCAATCTTTCGATAAATCAGGAAAAATTAAGGACGCTTGTTTCCAGAGCCAAAGGATTGACGCTGAACAGCTTGATAGAGCAAGGGAGCGATATTTGCGGCTATGGAGTGCATATCGAACGAGAAAGAGCCTTCATATTCGCGGACCGGAGCGCTACCTGCTCTGCGAGCGACCGGATATATACTTCCTCGTCCGAAGATTTTCCCGGAGGTATAAACGAGCTTCAAGCTGAAGCCGGAATATTTTTCTATGATATGTCGTCCGGTGGGGTCACTCCTCCGAGCTTCGGGAATGGGTCCGGAAAGATAGATGTTCTTTTCGTTCCTCCAGATCCGACAACCTATGTGAACGGAGTTATTGGCGGATCGACGACTATCGGTGTTGCGGCATCTTCAAGGGATTGGAGAAAGGTCATAGTGGAAGGGAGCGGGCTTATCAGCACGCGGTCATATTGATATGAGAAGATCATCCGAAAAGGGACAGATACTTAACGAAGCGATCGTTGCCATGGGGATCGTGACGGTCGGCGTGGTCGCCATATTCGGGTTCATAACCAGGGCCATCAGCCAAGGCAGATATATCGCCGACCAGACAGCGGCTGTCAATCTTGCATCTGAAGGTGTGGAAGTGGCAAAGAACATACTGGATGCGAACGCGCTTCGTCCTCCGGGTGGGCCATGGAACAGCGGGTTCAATCCTCCGGCTACGGCCTATTATCAGATCGATTACACGGAGAGAACCCTTACCGGACATTCGGTATCGCCCAATTACGGGGGCTCTTATCCGTACAGCCTTACTCCTTTGGGATTTCAGAACGGATATTATGCCTATGGCGTCGGAACGCCGTCCTCTTTTGTGAGAACCGTCCGAGTGGAAAATATTTCCGGAAGTCAGATAAGGGTGACGAGTCGGGTCGATTGGAGGAGTCGGAATCAAAGATTGAACACCGTTTCGATAGCGAGTGATATGTTCGACTGGAGATAACCGACATATCGACAAAAAAGAAGTGAAAACTGAAAATAAAAAGAGAATAAAGATGAAAGGGGAGGCGGGGTTCACCTTAATGGAGATGATGGTGGCTCTCGGGGTTTTTTCGACGATCGTCACCATAACGGCTTCGATATTTTTGGGAACACTGCGTGACGCGAGATATGTTTCATCCCAGGCCGCCGCCGTCGATAATGCCGGATTGATCATCGAACAGATAGCAAGGGAAGTCCGTACCGGTTCTTCTTTTTCGGTGCCGAACGGAACCTCGGACAGATTGGAGTTCATCAATTATCACAGTCGTTTCACGAGGTATATGTTCTCCGAAATAGGAGGGAAGAAAAGGATATCGAAATGCGAGGGGGCTTCATGCGCGGGAAACAGCGATCCCGGTGAACCTCTTACCTCGGAGAGCATTGATGTCGAAGGGTCGTTCCACATCACCGATTTTTCCGGTGACCCGAACGGCAGGACCACTCCCAGGATAACCGTCGTTGCCGGGGTGAAGGATGCGAGAGGGAACCCGCTTACCAATATACAGACCACTATAAGCGCAAGACTGATTTATTATAAGGACTGATGAACAAATATCAGACGAAAGATACGGGAAATTCGGGGCAGATGATGATACTGCTTGTGATAATCATGTCGGCGGTGGCGCTTGCGGCCATGGCGTTAAGCAGTTTTTTGATAGTCGCTCAATTAAGACAGGTCACCGATGCCAGATTTTCCGGTTCCGCCCTCTTTGCCGCCGATGAAGGCATAGAATGTATTCTTTTCCACGAGTTTAATTACGATACCTATAACGCCACGGCAAACAACAACCCGGGTTCCGGATGTCCGACATACGGAGATACATTGGACACCTGCAGCGGATCATGGAGCGGAGAGAAGACCGTTGTGGGAGGAGGAAAATACAGGTTCAGGTGTGATAATCTTCAGACCACTCCGACCGATAGATACTTCATCGCAGTTGCGAGTGATGCTTCCGACAGGGTGACGAGGGCTTTGCAGATAAGGCTTATAAGGAGATAACGGATATCCATCTGTTATAATCAGATATAATGAAGAAAGATATGGCGGTCACGCTGATCCTTCTCGCCGTGTCGGTCGCGGTCGTCGTTGCGGTATTTTTTTTGACACCGATAAAAGACATATTTTTCGGTCATGACAGGGAAGCGGTGCGAAACGCGATAGCCGATGGGCGGATAGAGATAACGACGAAGGAAGATGTCAGTCGTTATTTCGAACACCTCTCTTCCGATGAGGTAAGATCTCTTCTTGAAGAACATGACAGCAAGGGGGAATTCAAATTCCTTATGCCGCAGTTCGATACGGATACGAGCGAAGGACCGATCGTGATAAGCGAGGAGGAGAGATCGATCGAAGGCAAAGATGTCCTGTATCTTACGGTAAAGGGCCTGGCTTTGGGATCGAGGATCGATTCGGGGATAGACGGTTTCGTTTCGGGAGGATATCGGGAAGACAGCGACCCTCCGTATGCTTGGGTAAGCGAAAGGGTGATATCGGAAGATGCGGGGACATATGCCGATGTCCTGAAGACAACCTATTTTCCCACCATATATATACCGGGAGGAGCGCAGGCGCTTTTTCTTTCAAAAACGGATGACACTTTCAGGAAAACCGACCTGTCATCACCGGTCGCACCGTTACTTACCGACCGTTCGCTGCCCGAAGATATTTTTCCGGACGGTGCGCAGATAGCCCTCGTAATAGAGAAGGGAGGTAGATTGGTATTTGCCGACTTGGATAATGTCCTTCTATCGAAGAATGGAAAGATAGTGATGGTCGAGAGATGAGTGCGGTTCACTACATATATTATTTCATAATATATTCTTTCATCGGATGGGCGATGGAGGTGGTCTATATGAGTTTGAGGAGTAAGAAGTTTGTGAACAGGGGATTTTTGAACGGGCCTTTTTGTCCGGTCTATGGTTTCGGGGCGGTATCGGTGATAGTTTTCTCCGATCTTGTTACGGATGGGATATTCCCGGTTTTCCTTTTCGGTTTTTTCTTTCTTTCGGCGATTGAATATATGACGAGCCTGATATTGGAAAAGATGTTCGGTGCAAGATGGTGGAGTCATTATGAATGGAAGCTTAATATATCAGGAAGAGTGGCTTTTATGCCGTCGTTGTTCTGGGGAATATCATCGGTCATTTTTGTGACCGTCATCCATCCGGAAACGCGTTCGCTCGTTTCTTCGTTGCCAGCATCGACGGTCGGGGCGATCATTGCTTCCGTCGTGATGTTGTATTTTATCGTCGACATGATCGTTTCCTCCCTGATGGCATGGAAATTAGGGCGTGATATGGGAGGTTTGTCGGAATATTCCGATATAACGGATATCATAAAGAAACTTTCGCCGAGCGAAAGAAGAATAGCGTACGCTTTCCCCGACCTTATCTCCGAACTTACCAAGAAGATCCTCAAATAACATATCGGGATTTGGTATAATATCCATATGAACAAAAAGAAGATCACGATCATCGCCATATCAGCCGTGATCATAATGGGAATACTCATCTATATCTTCGCCTTTTCTCCTTTTAAAGATGCGATAACGCGTATGCCTCTCAATTCCGCCCTGCAGACAGGAAGAATAGAGGTGATGAGCGCGGCCGACGAGGAGAATTATTTCACCTTCGTGTCGGCGGATGAGGCGAGAAAGATGTTGTCCGATGCGGAGACCGCCGGACATTTCAGATTTCTGATGCCCCAGTTCAGTATTCCATCCACCGGTCTGAAAGGGCTTGTTATAAGGAACGAGACCATTGATCTGGAAGGAGTGCAGACGAAGTTCCTTCTTATCTCCGGCCTCCCTGCCGGCACCGTGATATATTCGAACTCCGACAAGTTCGGTCAGGGAGGCATAAGCACCGGAGATGACGCCTTTGCTTGGTTCAGAACGAAGAATATCGGCGAGGAGATCATGACGACCCTGTATGCTCCGGCCTCCCTTCTTGTGAGAGCCGACAAAAAGGTATTCCTTTCCCCGATCGACGATGTTTTCAGGGAGATGTCCTTGGGGTCGCCGATACTCAGCCTGATAACCGATGTTTCTTTAAGTGAGGATCTTTTCCCCGCTTCCTCGCAGGTGGCCTTCTATATATCCAAGGGGGAAGATAATTCCCTTGCCGGATTGGGTAATCTTCTCACGAAGAACGGAAAGATAGTGATGGTAGAGAGATAGCGCAGAGATATGACTTTGAAAATATCCGCCCGAAAGGGCGGATTTTATAACGGACGAGATATCGGTTAAAATGATCGTAATGGAAAAAATGAAACTGGCCCTCGGAACCGCTTCCGAACAGAAAAGAAGGTATTTGGAGGAGGTTCTTACGGAAATGGGGATCGAGGCGGATATTTTTCCCTTCCAGGTTGAAAGCGGGATATCCGAACAACCGATGACATCGGATGAAACGAAACAAGGGTCGGTCAATCGGGCTGCGGCGGCGCTTGCGGCTGATGACGGGTCGGACTGCGCTCTCGGAATAGAAGTGGGCTATCATCCCGTTGAGGACGACAAGTATGAGATATTCTGTTGGGCGACGGTAACAGACCGTGCCGGATCGTGTATTTCGCAGAGATCGCATGGGTTCATAATGCCCGAGTTCCATCAGGAGAAGATGAGACAAGGTCTTAACCTGGGCGATCATGTGAAGGAATACTTCAAGATGGATGCCGATCCGGTGGTGCAATATGTGGCGGAAATGATACGAGGAAGAAAACCGTTTATAACGAACGCCATCAAATA
>Ga0265297_10005556_pt1 | contig 19095 bp, 9 predicted proteins | sample Munlanlwell13791_FD_192502 | JGI IMG/M metagenome (GOLD analysis project Ga0265297, IMG submission 192502) | Leachate microbial communities from a municipal landfill in Southern Ontario, Canada - Leachate well 137-91 | ecosystem: Engineered > Solid waste > Landfill > Unclassified | place...
GCCGCTGGCCGAGGTGGCCGAGATCGTCGTCGAGCGTTCCGGCCTGCTCGGGCACTACCGGACCGAGAAGGAAGGCGAGAGCCGGATCGAGAACCTCAACGAGTTGGCCAACGCCGCCGTGGCCTTCGCCCAGGAAACGGACGACCACAGCCTGGTCGCTTTTTTGGCCCATGCCGCCCTGGAGGCCGGCGAGCACGAGGCCGGCGCCAGCGCCGACGCGGTCCAGCTGATGACCGTGCACGCCGCCAAGGGCCTGGAATTCCACACCGTGTTCATCACCGGCCTGGAAGAGGGCCTGTTCCCGCACGAGAACGCACTCAACGAGGTGGACGGCCTGGAGGAGGAGCGCCGGCTGATGTACGTCGCCCTCACCCGCGCCCGCCGCCGGCTGTTCATCAGCCACGCCCAGATGCGCATGTTGCACGGCCAGCCCCGCTATGGCCTGCCGTCACGCTTCCTGGAAGAGATTCCGACCGCGCTGGTGCACTCGCTGAACCGGCGCCCGGCGCCCAGCTACCCGGCGCCCGCCGCACCGCCTGCCAGGGTCCAATCCACGCAACCGTCGCGCGACCTGCCCCACAAGATCGGCGCCCGGGTCAGCCACGCCCGCTACGGCGAGGGCGTGGTGTCCGGCTACCAGGGCCAGGGCGCCGAGGCCGAGATCCGAATCGCCTTCCCCAAGGTCGGCGACAAGTGGTTCATCCTCGACTACGTCAAGCTGACGCCTGCTGAACGATGACCATGGGTTCTGGCCGATCCATAGCGCTATACGATTCCAGCAACATCAGTCAGTTCGACTGTGCTCTTTCCGGGGCAGCCGAGGCCGTCAGGGAATATTTTGCCCCGCTAATCAGCGCGGGCAGCCGTGAATATGTGGCCAATACCGATGCTGCAATGGCATTGGTGGACATCGACGGCTGCCTCGTACCCATCACGATCAACCAAGGGCCATACACCGAGCAGTCATTCGTCGCCTCACCCTACAATCACTTCATCACCTATTTCAAGGAAGAACTGGATCGAATCAGGTACCCCATCATCAAGTGGTTCCTGAAATCGACCGTCTCCCTGGCCGGCTGGTTTGCCAAGCACGCGCTGATCGACCGGGTGATCGTGGTAAATAACTGGTTGTTATCTACCAATCCTGGTCTGGCTATCGATTGCGAACAGGCCGGACGGCTGACCGCCTTTCTGACCGACCGCTTCCCCAACCATGCCATCGTCTTCCGAAACATGGACGACAAGTTGTCGGCCCCATTACGGGACTGCCTCAAACGTACTGGGTACAGGATGATCGTTGGCAGACTGGTCTTTATCATCGACATCGCGCAGGGAAAATACCTGAAGCGGAACGACCATAAAATCGACCAGGCATTGTTGCGTAAAACCGACTTGATTCAGGGGGACAAGGCCAGCATTGCTGACGATGACCTGGCCCGGCTGCTGGCGCTTTATGACCAGCTTTATCTCGACAAGTATTCAAAAAACAATCCGAACTACACCCTGAAATATTTCAAACACCTCTTGTCCTGCCGGTTGCCCGAGTTTGTCTGTTTCAGATATGGCCAGGACATCGCATCGTTCGGGATGTGGATTTTGTTGAACGACGTGCTTTATGCTTCGCTAGCCGGCTACGACCTGTCACAGCCGAGACGGTTGGGCGCCTATCGGGCGATCATGGCCGCCGAGGTGGCCGAAAGCGTCGGGCGTGCGGCCTTTTTCCACCTCAGTGCCGGGGCCGGCAAATTCAAACGGCTCCGCGGAGCCGAACCCGTCCTGGAATACTACGCCATACATGATCGCCATTTACCGGTCTGGCGCCGACTGCCATGGGCCATATTGGCCGTCTTTTTCAACGGCATGGCCGGCATATTGGCCATGTTGAACAGATTGAAGCTGATCAGACCCAACGTGGTCTAGGAATATGCGATGCGCATCCGCTCCGACTGCGATCCGCCCCTCCGTCCTGTCATTCCCCCTACCATCGAAAGCACGTCATGTTTGCCCATCGCCCCCTGCGCAGGAAGATCATTTCCTACTTTGCCAAGCGCAACGCCGCCCAGGTAGCCACCCTGACCGGAAACGCGGCCGAGGCGCAGCACAGGACATTGCTGAAACTGATCGCCCAGGCGAGAGAAACGCTTTTCGGCAGCGAACATGGCTTCGATGCCATTGCCGGCCATGCCGACTTTATCCGCCGGGTACCGCTGACCGACTACGAAGGGATGAAGCCCTACCTGGACAGGCTGATGGCCGGCGACCGGAACATCCTTTGGCCTGGCCGGCCGGTGTACTGGGCCTTCACCTCGGGCACCACCTCCGGCGCGAAGCATATCCCCATCTACCCTGGCTTCATCAAACCTTACAGCCGAGGCGGCCGCGACGCGCTCAGCCGGTATATCGCAGAAACCAAGAATTGCGACTGCATCATGGGCCGAACGCTGTATTTCTCGCACGACATCGAGTACGGGCGCATCAATGGCATTCCGGTCTCACCCATCTCCGGTATCGCCTATGCCCATATCCCGGCCCTGTTCAGGCGCCGCCTGCTGCCGAGCGAGCGGGTCAACCGCATGGCCAATTTCGAGGAAAAAATCGCGCTTACCGCCAAAGAAGCGCTTGGCCAGAACATCACCATGGTCACTGGCATCCCGGCATGGATACAGATGTTCTTCAACACCCTGAACGAAACGACCGGCCGGTCGATCAAGGAACTGTTTCCCAATCTGTCCCTGCTCGTCCACGGCTCGGCCAATATCGAACCCTATCGCCGTAACATAGAAAACGCCCTGGGCGGCAAGATAGACACCCTGGAGATCTACCCTGCCACGGAAGGTTTCTTCGGTTACCAGGACAGACAGGACGACAAGAGCCTGCTCCTGAACCTTGCAGGTGAGACCTACTATGAATTCGTCCCGGCGGACGGGTTCGACAGCCAGGAACCGAAACGGCTCTCGCTCGGTGAGGTCGAGACGGGGGTCAATTACGCCGTGGTCATCAGCAACTGTACCGGCCTGTGGGGCTACCTGCTCGGCGACACGATACGGTTCACCTCGCTTGCCCCCTACCGCTTCCTCATCACCGGACGGACCCGCCATTTCCTGTCCACCTGTGGCGAGCACATCATTACCGAAGAGGCCGAATGGGCCATGGCCGAGGCCTCGCAAGCTTTCGCCACCGAGGTGGTCGAATTCACCGTCGCCCCCGGCATCGACAAGCTTACCGGCCTGCCGCTACACCGCTGGCTGATCGAGTTCGACGACCGCCCGCCCGATCTGGATCGATTCGCATCCCGCCTCGATTACCTGCTGGGCGTCCGAAACATCAACTATAAGGAGTTTCGCGAGGCGAACATCTTACTGCGCCCCCTCGTCGAACCGATCGCACGGGGAGGTTTTGCCGGCTACCTGAAGAGCATCGGGAAACTGGGTGGCCAGCACAAGATGCCACACCTCAGCAACGATACCGCCATCTCCGACGCCCTGTCGCGGCATAAGGTTCCTTAAACGGACTCACCGGTCAGTTGGCTTGACCGGGCGAGGCCGGCCGTTCTTCTCCGGCCTGGGGTGCTTCATAACCAAAGCGGTGCAGCAGCCGGTCGAACCTGCTGTTAATCTCGGTCTCGATCTCCGGATTGCGCCGATACTCATTGCGCTTGTAACCAGCGTTCTGGGCGAAATAGGCCTCCACATGCGGCCGGACCGGCGCAAAGTCGCCTAGGCCCAGGCGATCGTAGATGCGCTTCATCTCTCCAGCCGGATCGCGCAGCAGATCCTCGTACCTGACCTCCTGAAACTGCTCCGGCCTCATCCCGGGCCTAGCATCCTCTATCGCCTGATACAGACGCTCGAAATTCGCGAACACCTGATCCTCGAGGCCCCGAAAGTCAGGATCCTGCAGCCCGTAGCTCGAATACAGGGTGTGCCATAGATGCAACGTGGAAGGTATGACCTGGTATGGATTGCGTACGATGTGGATGAATCTTGCTTCCGGAAAGATCTCCAGGAGCGCCTTGATCCGGTAACTGTGGGTGGGCGACTTCAATACGATGCGCTTGCCTGTGCGGTAACTGATGCCGCGCAGAAAGGTCAGGAAGACTTCCCGCCATACATTCAGCTTGGCAGGCGCCAGGCCCTGCAAGTCCAGATATTCCGAAAACTGGGGCGCGCGGTTAGGGAAGGCGATCGTCAGGTATGGAGAAGGCAGTCCGAGGTTGCACAGGGCGAATTCATCCTCCTGGGGCGTGTCCCAGCCCAGGCGCATGTTGTCCATGGGGCGCTGCTTGGGGGCAGCCCAGGCATATAGCCGGGTGGCATAGCCCCGCGTCAGCAGGAAATGCTGGGGGAAGATGCAATCATATGTCGTTGGGCTGGTATAGCGGTCATCCAACGACATTAATTCATGGAGCAGCGTGGTCCCGGTCCGCCAATGGCCGATGATGAAAAGTGGCGGCGCGACCAGCTTGGTTTGCCGTATGTGCCTACCCAACAGTGCGGTCTGCAACAAGCCGAGCGAACTGTTGCGCAGGGTACTGAGCGTAATGAAGGGTAGTGCCGCCCAATGGCGTGGCGCTACCTGAAAGCGATTCCGGCCGAGCAGCCTAGACCATCCAGTAAAACCCATGCCCCACCAAATCAGGGACATCTGTTCGCCTCCTTGCGGAAAGACCTAACCATGACTCGGTTGCTTACCTGATAGCCTTGGCAGAGAGTGCCAAGGGCTTGAGACAAGGCGAGTGTTTCAGAAGGTATATCCCACTCCAACCAGTATCGAATGGTTGAGCAGGCTGCCGAATTCCGTCTTGGAATCACCGTGGAATAAATTGCCAACGGCAAACAATTTGGCATTCTGGCCGAGTTCGTATTCGAGTATGCCAATCAAACGGCTCGAATCATCGTCCAGCCCATGTATATAACGTACGGTCAGGTCGATATCATCGTACAGCGCGGTATCCAAGTACTGCAGCATAAGATAATTCTTCCGCACATAAGCATTGGCTGCAGGCGTGTTGCCCGGCGTATAGCAGACGACAACAGAACTGTTGGTGCAGCCTTCGCTGTTATGGAAAAACTCCATGGCGATGGCAGAGCCACCCTCGAGGGTATAGGTTCCTCCCAGCAGGAATTGGTCCGAGTTGCCCTCGCCGGCGCGCCCCTCAAAATAGAGCAGAAGCGCGTCCGTTGCGGTCCACCCTGCGAGGTAGCCGAGACTAGCGTCACCGTCATCCTGATAAGAAGGGATCAGGCTGAAATACTTATGTTCATTGGTGTAGTCGATCTTGAGCGCGTAAACCTTCTTGAAATCGACTTGGTCAGACCGTCCTTTGCCGGTATTGGCGATCAGGGACAAGCTCCATGTATTGTCGGGTATCCAGACCATACGGGCATATTCCATACCGGGCACTTCGGCCTGAGGCGAATTGCGGCCGTTCTCCACGTTGAATATATTCGATGGCGACAGCAGGTACGAGGGGCCCCACTGCAGGTTCTCCCGGCCATAGGAGACGAAGAAAGAGTCGTTCAGGCGGATACGGGCATACCCCTCCTGGACATATGCATCCGATTCGCTGTCGCTGGTTCCATCCAGCAAGCCCTCGCTCCAATCTCTTCGGGTCACGACAAAGCGGGGCTTGAAGACCAATTCGATGAAATCGTTGCTAAGCAGGAAATCCGGGCGGATCTCAACCTCCGCTTGTGTGGACGGAATAGCCAAAACATTATTCGGGTTGAGTGCTGATTGAGCGAGGTCCTGGCTGGCCAAATAGGCTTGGGCATAGATCAGGGCTGCAAAATCCAATGGCGCACCGGCATCGGCATTCGTGACCTTGTCGGTTGCCGCCGATACACCTGCGCATGGCATGAGGCTGCCGACTAGAAGTGCCACCAACAGGGCCACAAAACCATTACCGTTCATAATCTTTCCCTGCGGAAAACAACCTTGCCTTGAACTCATGCCCACAGGATCCGACTAGGCAACGGAATATGACCGGTTACAAGGCATGACATCTATTTAGGGGCACGCGGCATGATGGGCGCGATGCAGTTGCATACTTTCCGGACAGTTTAATCGATTGGATGAAATGGCAGAAGCCGCATTACTCGGCATACCCCATCAACCATGCAACGCCAGCCTTTCCAGGGCAGAGCCTGCGGTTTCAAGCCCATTGCCAGAACGGCTGAGTGCGGCAAAATGGCGACAGCGTTCTCCGACTGCATCAGCGCTGATCAATTGCTCCAGCGCCCGCAGCATCCGACCAGTGCGATGCCCAGTGCGCCCCAGGTTGCGCGACACGCCGAGTGCTGCAAGACGGCGGCTATTGTCGTGCTGGTCGAGAAAACGCGGCTGGGTAAGCTGGGGCACCCCGGCGACGAGCGCCTGGGCTATCGTTCCCATGCCGCCGTGGTGGACCACGGCGGCGGCATGGGGCAACAGCCGGTCGAGTGGAACGTAGCCGAAATAGGCGACGTTTTCAGGCAGGGACGGGGGGTCTTGCTCCGTCTTCAAGCTCAACAGGATCGCCCGGCGTCCCAGCCGACGAGTAATTTCTGCTGCCGTATCAAAAAATCGCGGGCCGGTCGCGATCAGGCTGGGTTGGCTGAACACGATGGGTGGCTCGCCTTCGGCCAGGAAGCGCTCCATTTCCCCCCATTGCGCGCAGGGCATCAATTCATCGAACAACGGAAATCCGGCCAGGATGGTCTGGGCCGGCCAGTCCTGACGCGGCTGGGCAAACCAGGACGGAAACATGGCTAGAACCAGTTGCGTCGAACGCCACCAGCCCTCAAGGATGCTGTGGACCGGAGGCAGCCCGAGTTCGCGCCGAAAAACATTGAGGTCACGGCCTACCGAATGCTGCGCCAAGCCGAGTATCGCCCGCTGTCTGAGCCAGCGCAGAGCGAAACCCATGGGCTCGGGCAAACCTCCCGGTTCATGGAGTCGTCCAAACATCATGGGCTGAAGATGGACCGTTGCCAGTGGGATGCCCAGCCTGTCTTGGGCAATGCGCGCGCCGAACAACCACCCCTGGGCGGCCATGACCGTTTCCCCGGGCAGATGCAGCGCTTCGATAGCACGAAAGGTCGAGCGCGTGATCGCGGCGCTCCGTCGAACCAGTTGCCGGATCAGCCTGGGCGTGGAACTGGCCCAGCCCCCCTCGACGGGTGGCCCATCGGACGCCTGTATGGGCGCCCACCCCAGACCCAGTCGTTGCGACAGCTCCTCCAGATATCGATCGCCCAGCAGGATGACTTCATGGCCCCGTGCTGCAAGGGTCGCGCCCAAACCTGCGAACGGCAGGGCATTGCCGGCGCTCCCCGGACATATCAGCAATACACGCATGGCAGCCGCGCCAGGGTGCGGGGAGGCTCTTGATGATCAGGAGTCGTTTTCAATCACTTCATGAACAGATTGAGATTGAACAGATGGTCGGGCAAGGAGCGCAGCTTGGGCGGCCCAAAGTCGAGCATGGTGACATCGGCGCTCATCAACTCGTCGTAAATGCTGATGCCCGAGATAAAGGGACGCATCTCGCCGTCATACTTCACCTTGTTGCCATATTCCATATCCGCACTTTTGAATTTCTTCCCGGACACGGTTGCGTATTCGGCATGCACACCGACCAGTCGCTGTTTGGAGACCCAATACTTGATGCGGTCATACGTGGCACTCTTGTTGATGCTTTTCAGGTCGTAGACGTAGCAGTCCTCGCCCTTGTATTTATCGTCCGGCAGCGCGATGGCCTCATAGTCGTCCGCGTAGTTGGTCGACGCGATATCGCCATAGGCCGCATTTCCGAGCAGCCTCTGGCGTTTGGAGATCGGCACCGGCTTGCTCAGACCTGGCTTGTAGAACCACATGTTGCCGTGAATCATCAGCAACTTGTTGCCCTTGTGCTTGGGTGGGTCCAGGGTTTCCGCCAACATGTCGAAGCCTCTGGCACTGACGTTGAAGTTCATGGTCGACAGCTCGCCCTTTTCCTTGGCGCCGATGCCCAGCTTCCAGATGATGCCATCGACATTGCCGCGTGACCGGTCCGCCGTGCGCAATATCTCATGGCTGGTAAGGGCTGCCATGGCCGGAGCGACAATCATCAGGCACAACGATACGAGCGACAATCGACGGATAAGTTGTTTGGCTGGTTTCATCATGTATGACCTAGGCTGTTGACTATGTTCATGCGTGCGGCACGGTTGGCAGGGGGGATGGCGGCCGCTAAGGCCAGCACCACCATGAAGCACAGGCTCAGCAGAACCGTATCCGGCACCAGATGCACCTCCAGCGGCACGCGGCGGGTGATCTGCGGTGGAATCCAGGTGGGTTGGGCGATTTTCACTACCAACCAGGTCAGGCCGGTGAACACCAGTCCCAACAGGGACCCGGCCAGGCCCAGCAATGCGCTCTCGATGGCAAACAGCCTCACGATTCCACCCCGCTGCATGCCAAGCGCGCGCAAAGTGCCTATCTCGCGCGTGCGCTCCATGACCGCCATGCCGATAGTATTGATTACGCTCATGACTACGATGATAAAAACGATCGTAAATAGAAACATGAAGATGACATCGAACATGTCCTTGACCTTGGCGTAGAGCGGGGAGAGTTGCTGCCAGGTCCTGATTTCCACCGCCAGACCCCGGGCAGCGAGGCGCCTCTCCAGTTCGGCACGCACAGCCTCGGTGCGCCGGGTGTCCTTCAGCAATACGTTGACCCGGTCGATACTCTCCGTATCGTACAACGACTGTGCGAACCCCAGCGGAACGATCATCTGTTTATCGTTCATGGCCTCCAGTGCGGATTCGAAGGTTTGGTAGACCTCGATATCCAGGGCATTGATCTGCCCGCTCACGGTCGGCGCCATGGCCACGGCATCGCTGCCCAGACCGAGTCCCAGCAACGAGGCCAGGCCGGAGCTCAACCCGACGCCGCCGGTAACCTCATCCTCAAGCTGTTTTCCGTTGAACAGACCGACCTTGCGCAGGCTGGCCGGCCCCTGTCCGCGTATGGCCCTCACAGCCGAGGGCACCCTACCGCTGGCGACGAATATGGTGGAAATTTCACCGTTGCTGAGCAATCCGGTGATATCCAGCTGCGGCGTTACAAGGGCGACATCAGGCATACCACCACTGACCTCAAGGATGCCTTTCTGTTCCGCTGCCGTGAGCAGGTATTGCGTCGGGTCGGCCTTGCCCTGGCCGAGGAACCCACGTTTGAATAGGGACAGGTGCCCGTTGCCCTGGGTGTAGATGTAGGTGTCCTGCAGGCCGGAAAATATGTAGTCGGTAAAGCCGCTGAACACGTTCACGGCGGCGAATCCCAGCCCGATTGCCAGCATGGTGAAGCCGGATCGGCGCCCGTGGCGGGCGAGATTGCGGGCGGCCATCTTGACCCAGGTAAGCATTCGTCTACTCCGCTACGCTGCGCATGACTGCACGGCCGGGCCGGCTTCGGGAGCAAGGCGGTCATCCGCCTCGATCGCCCCGTCCCTGAGGTGTATCAAGCGGTCGACCTGCTGGATAAGACGCTGGTCATGGGTGGAGAACAGGAAGGTCGTGCCCTGCTGGCGATTCAGGTCGCGCATCAGGGCGATGATGCCGGCGGCGGTAACGGAATCCAGATTGGCGGTCGGCTCGTCGGCAATGACCAGGGCCGGCTCGGTAATGAGGGCGCGGGCGATCGCCACCCTCTGTTGCTGCCCGCCGGACAATTTTTGCGGCCGGTGCCCGATATGATTGTCCAGGCCGAGGCGTTTCAGGTAATGAAGTGCCTTGGCCTTATCCTGCTGACTAACCCGGCCACGGATCTGGAGGGGTAGCAGTACGTTATCCAGGGCCGACAGCACAGGCACCAGATTGAAACCCTGGAAGACAAAGCCGATGCGGCAGTTGCGCAACCGCGAACGCTCCATATCGGAAATCCCGAATGGGTCCTGGCCCTCCAGGCGAATCTGGCCGGAGGTGGGCTCGTCGAGCAGACCGATCAGGTTGCACAGGGTCGATTTCCCGGACCCGGAAGGGCCCCACGCCGCGATGAATTCGCCCGGCTCGATATCGAGATCGACATTCTTCAATGCATCGATACTGGTTTCGCCGAGCGTGTAACGCTTGCAAACCTGCCGCAATTCAACCAATGCCACAGGATGCCTCCTCTTCTTGCGCAGCCCCGCCTGGACTGGCATCGGCCTTCGGTTCCGCGAAGGCATAGGCGATGATGTAGCCGTTATCCTTGTAGGTGGCCACCATCGAATTGCGTCCACTGCCCCGGTGATGGACCCGCCACTCCCGCCCACCACTCTGAAGAAGCGTGGTTTCGTAGTGCTTTGGACTGCCTTCGATACCCGTACCCCAGGCCTTGCTCGCGGCCTCCTTGACGCACCAGATACAGGTTGCCATCTCGGCACCTTCGTCATCGGGCATGGCATCAAGCATGCCGGCCTCGACCCCTGTCAGGATGTTGTCAAGCACGCTCCGGCTCCGTGTCTCGATCCGTTCCAGGTCGATACCGACGTCATTGCCACAGGCGATGGCCACCGCCCGTTCGCCGCTGTGGGCGATGCTTATTTTGGGAGCCGGCGTGGACAGGCCGCGCACGAACGGGCGCCGCCGCTCGTCCTGGGCGATGACGAAAGCGGCTGGATGGAGCATAGGTCCGTCCCCGCCGCCGCGTAACCATAGACGCACGGCGTCCTTGGCCGCGATGCGGCCAAGGAACCACTGCGTCTGACGTATGGGAACCCCGGCGAGGTCGTCGAACTGACGCAACTCATCGGCATGCAGGTAGAAACGCGCCAGGACTTTGATCGCCATATCGCGCAGCATGCCGCTGTCGGCATGCGCAGCCGCGGCCTTTGCCGCCGTAGGGGGCAACTGGAGCGGGTCGCTCAGGCAATATCGGAGCGGGTCGCGCCGGAAATCGAACAGATTACGCGACCAGTGGAACACCCAATCCTGCCAGCCCTGGATGCGCATCCAGACGCCGCCCTCGCCGTCCTGCAACTCGATGTCGGCGCTGAGAAAGCGATGGTTGAATTGGCTGATGCTCAAGGTTACGGGTACGCGGGTACCGGGCGCGGGGGTCGGGCGGTATATTTCCAATTTGCGGATGGCGATCGGGAATACGTACACGCCTTGCTCCATTGCCCACAACCCGATCAATTGGCCGACACCGTCCAATAACACCGGGTCGGCCAACAGCTGCGGTTGCGAGGTGGATCGGAACAGACCGGCGCCGGGCATCACCTCCAGAAAGCCGGTGGCGGCATGATCGCTCAGCAGGGTTTCACCGGCGACACACTGGAACAGGGGGCCATGGAACAGCCGGTGTTCCCGGTAGACCGCCTTGTCCGGCCAAGGGTAGGGTCGCGGATCGGTCAGAACGACATCGGGCAGCCGCAGGGTTTCCTGATATTGTCGACCGAATATGGCGATACCCTGTATGGCCGGCGTTTCCTCCGCATCCGGGTACAGCCCGGTGGCGATGTGCAGGCGGTCGAGTTCCGAATCGTGATGGTGCATGCGGGCATAGGCGCGCATCGGCAAGCGTTCGCTTTCCACCAGTTCGATCCAGCGCGTGGCCTTGATCTCCTCGAAACCCACCAGGCCATAGCCCGGCGCCAGGCAAGCCGCCGCCTCCGCCATCCACTCCAGTCCCATCGTCATGGGCAGCACCGGGAAACACTCGGAATCGGGTTTGACGCCCTTGGCATTGACGAACAAATGGTGCGCAAGGTGCAGGTCCTCATTCAGGTCCAGAGTCCGCTCCAGAAGGATTTCCTTACCTTCGACGTAATGCGTGGCCTGACCGACGAATGGCATCCTGGGCGTCTCGCTGGTATCGGGCTTAGGCAAGGTGTCGAAATCGAGGTTGCGCAGTGTGCGATGGGCATACAGGGGGGATGCGTCATGGATGACCCCCTGGATCAGCAAGGCGCCGCATAGATGATTCAGCTGGCTTAATGCGGAACGATAATCGACGTCGATGGACAGGCCGATCACGTCGTTCGCACCGATGTTGGTCTTGGCCTGGGCATACATCGTCGCCCCGCCGCCCACCTGGATGAAGATCCGGGCGCCATCCTGATACATGCGTCGCGTGGTCTGCCAGAGCAGCACCGGGTGATCGAGGTTGGCTATCACCGTGGCGCGAATGGCATCCGGGCTGGCCGGATAGACGTCGCAGCTCATGGCAGAATAGGCGGGTATGGCCAGCCCGCTGACATGCAGATCCTGCAGGAAGGGTTCCATCAGCGGCCGCACCGCCGTGAACCGGGGCGTGTGTATCGCCGGATAGGGCAGGCTCTGGGTCCAGATGCCGTCGGCGCGCAGTTCACCGATGAACTGCTCCAGTTGCTCCACGGGGCCGCCGAGAATCTGGAAGCCCGGCGAGATATGCACGGCGATGCCGACATCCGGATACTTTGCCTGGCGAGGCGCAAGTGCCTCGGCAGACGTACTCGCCAACGCCATCCCACCCCCGCTGGCGATCAGCGTGCCGAGGTCGACTTCCGACGCCTTCCAGTGAATCGCGATGAACTCGTCGAAGTCGAGTGCACCTGCGGCACACAAGGCGGACAGCTCGCCATGGCTCTGCCCGAACACCATGTCCACGGGCACCCCGAATTTCTGCAGCAATTTCCAGCTCGCCCAATTGGACAGCGACACCCCGAACGAGGACAGATCGCGCTCCGCAGGCAGATGCATGCGCGCCGCATCGGCGATGCGGGGCGATGCCAAGCGCTGGCGCATGCGCTTGCGCTCCGCCTCAGCCAAGGCGCGTGGCGGAAAGAATATCTGACTGGTCGGCATGGGATCCAGGGGATGGGCATCGCGCAGCTCGGCCTTGTCAAATGCCTCGCGGACCTCCGGAAAACGCAGGCAGAGGTCGAATATGTGCTCAACGTACGGACCAAGCAACCCAGGGAAACCCTGGCCAGGGAACATGCAGGCCACCTTGCCAATGCGGGCTGTCTGGGCGCTGAAATAGCTACCCTTCAGGTCGTCGAAATGCGGCGTCGGCGAAGACAGCCGTTGCCGGCAAACCGCCAATAGCTTGCTGGCTTGACGCAGATCGCCGACGACGACCGCAAGCCGCATGGGGGCGTCCGGGTCGAAGGCGCAGCTGAGACTATAGGCGACGTCTGCCAGAACCGGCGCGGGTGTCGTGGCGTCAATGTAGCGCTGTAGCCTGGTCAGTTGTGCCGCCAAGGCGTCCGATGTGCACCCGGAGAAGACCAGCAGTTCACTGTCCCAATCGAGTTCGGTCTTGATCGGCCGGCTCCGGATCGAGGCGGCTTCACCGGCTGCACGGGTCTCTTCCAGGACCAAGGCATAGCCCCCGTCATCGGTCTGTTCACATAACAGCAGCCGCCGCAGCGGCAGTCGGTGGTCCTGGATCCAGGGTCTGGTTTCACGCTGAGAAAAGAATGGCAGTTGGCCAGTAAGGTCCTCATCGACCATCGCGAGTTCGCCCACCGGCATGAGTTTGTTGCTAAGGCTCAACGCGGCCTGGACCAGCGCCGCGAGGCCATGGCCCTTCGATTGCCGGCGAATGGCGAGCGGGCGTAATGCATGCGGCGCATCGTCTGCCGCCCTGCCGAAACACTGCGCCAGCCGTTGTTCAACCCGGGAGGCGTCACTGGTACCGTGCAGCCGATACTCGACCAGGCCAATCTCCGCGGCCGCCACATTGGCTGCGGACAGGGCGTGCCCGATGGCATCCGATCCCTTCGCGCAGCCACGAATAACGGCATAGACCGGGTCCTGGGCCAGTGCCGCATCCTCGAGAGGTTTCAGTACGACCGCCACGGCGCCCCCATCGGGGCGGCTATCCAGCCCGACCACGATCAGCGGCACCCCCTCCGATAGCGGCGACTGGCAGGCTGCGTACAACCCGGCTACCGCGCTGTCCGGGCCAGACTCGGCGGCAATTGCCACCGTCAGTCCCCATTTTTCCTTGCAGCCATCGACGAACATGGCGAGTTCGTGAGAGGAAAATTCACCATTCACGCATACGGTCGCCCGGCCACCTGCCGAGAGTCGGCCCTCATCGCCAAGACCTGCATCCAGGAGCGCCTGTCCGATGGTTTCAGTAGCGAGTGCAATCGGGTCAGGCAAGCCAGCGTCCGATGCGGTGTAGGGATCGTGGCCATTGACCAGGGCGTGCCAGAATTCATCCAGACCGGCCGCGCCGCCGAAATGGCAGGCCATACCGACGACGGCAATATCCACTGACCTCATACCGAACGTCCCAGCCCGGCGTGCATGATTGCGGCAATATCCGCTGCGATCACCACCTCTGCCGGACCTCGTGCGCCCCTGGATATCTCGCGCAGGCCCATGGCCACGCCCGAGCGGCGCGACACCAGGCCGATACCCTTGGCGGCATAGAGGTCGCGCAGGCCGGGCGTGACCATGCCGGAATCCCACGGTCCCCAGTTGATGGACCTAACGCGCACTTCGGGCCATTGTGCCCCCAGCCGATCCGCCAGCTTGTTCAGGACCTCGTTGGCCGCGCTGTAATCGCACTGGCCCACATTGCCGAAACGGCCTGCCACGGATGACAGGAACAGGACAAATTTGAGCCCCTTCGACGACAGCTTGTCTGCCATCACCACGGCCGGGACGACCTTGGTATCGAAGACGCGGTCAAACGATTCCAGCGACTTGTCGCGAACCAGTTTGTCTTCGATCAGCCCGGCGCCGTGGATGACGCCATCCAGCCGGCCATGGCGCAGGTAGATGTCATCGATCAGACGCTCGAACGCAGCGGCATCCCGGATGTCCAGGGCATGGTAACTAACCCGTGCCCCGCTTCGTTCGATGGCTTCGATCGTGGTCCGGATTTCCCTATCCTTGAGTAAACGGGAGAGCTTGCGCTCGATGTCGGCCGGCCTAACAGCGGGATCAATAAGCCGCGCTTCGTCGATCAGCAGTGTACGCAGCTGCCCGGAATCGGCGATGTCGGCCCAAGCTGGCGGCTCCTTGACCGGCATGGGACTGCGGCCGACCACGATGAAGTGGGGATGATCGCGCTCGGCGATCGCCTTCACGAACTCGGCGGTGATACCCGTAGCCCCACCCGTCACCAGAACGACGCTGTCGGCATCGAGCCCGAGATCGACCGTTGCCGCCGGACTGGGCGACTCGAGCAAATCCAAGCGAACACGGCCCTCCGGCGTCATCCCGACCTCAGTTTCGGGATCGGCCGAGGCCAATTCCGTCAGCACCTGCGCAACCAGCATATGGGGGTCCATGTCCGGGTCCACGTCGATGCATTTGACCCGCAAACCCCTTATTTCCCGGCCCAGCGACTTTGCCACACCGGCGGCACCTCCGGCACCAGCCGTGAAATGGCCGCCGCCGCCCAGGCCGAAGCAGCCGTCCAGGGACGAGACGTGTACCACCCAGCCGCCACCCGAGGCCACACAGGCCTTGAGATCGCCCTCGAACGCCTTGGCCAGCATGAACAGCCTGCGGGCAACGTCGTACTGCCCGGCCTGCTCGTCGCCGTCCAGAGCCAGATTGATCAAGGCGCCCACCCTTTCGCCATCACCTCTGACCAAGTCGGGCAAACACGCCAGACTGTTCTCGGCATTGAAATCCACCTCGATGCGTTCGGGGCCAACCTCCTGAGTCCGCCGACCCGGCAGGATTTGCCTGACCTTGTAGCCACTGGCGGAAAACAGTGCATGCAAGGCGGCGCTCAACGCGGGCGATTCGCCGGCAATCAGGATGATCTGATCGGCCGGGAAGTCGATTTCCTCAGCATCTTGATCCAGCGGAGCGGAAACCGTCCGCACGACATAACGCTTTACCGACATGGCGGTATCTTCGGGGTTAACCCCCGGCATTTCGTTCTGCTCAAACGATGCCGGGGGCAGCGCTTTTTTTGCTGGTTCACCTTGTTTGGACAGATTGCCTGCGTACCACTCGACAATCTTGCGTATGGTCTTGAGTCCGGCCAGCTCTTCCAGGACCGTCTCCTCGTCGGTTCCTGATAGCAGATTGTGGTGGTTTTTCAGGGCACTGAAAATTTCCACCCGCTTGATCGAATCGATACCTAGATCGGCTTCCATATGGGCATCCAGATCGAGCATTTCCGGCGGGTACCCGGTACGTTCGCTGACCGTACGGATCAGGTCCTGCTGAAACGCCTCGGGCGTTGCGTAATCCCCACCGGTTGAAGCAGCGGGCTTGGGGACATCGGCTGAGGCCGCCTGGACGACGGGCGTTGCCGATACCGGCTTCACTGCTGCAGGTATAACGGGTGTGGTAACCACCAGTCGGGGCAGCACCGGGGCGGGCGGCGTGGCAGCCCCCCTGGCCACGGCTGCCGAGGCCGTGACCGGAGCGATTGCGGGCCTCGGTTCATGACCGCTGGTAGCGGCAGGTGCGGACCGGCCGCTTAGCAACTGCTCCTGGATATCCAGGAAACGCTGCATGATTTGTTGCTGGGCATGCTGCAATTCGATGAATTGCAGCATCGCCGTTTGCACCTGCGGCAATAGGGAATCGTACAGGTTGGCGTCTGCCGCCGGCTGTCGCGCTCCCGCAGCCGATGGCGGATAAAGGTCGTTCATGACGGGTATCCTTTCCGGGATAGTAGAGACGTTCGTTGTAGCCAAGTCGGGTTCTATCGACGTCGCTACAGGGCGTGGGTGCCAGGGTGCGGCCCGGTCACCGTTGACACGCCAGATCATGGGCCCAGGCTTGGCCCTGGCGGCAGCCTGCGTGGCCAGACTTTGCATGGAGTCAGCGTGCGACTCCAGACCCGCAAACCAGGCAGTCAGATCAACCGGCAGTCCATGCGCCGCCGCCATTGCCAACAAGTTGGCCAGTTGCAGCATGCCATGCCGGCCGGGCATTTCCAGGCTGCTGATAGCGTGGGGCCGGTCGGCGAGGATGCGTGAAACCAGTCCGCTCAGGACCCGGCCCGGCCCGACCTCGACGAAGAAACGGGCGCCGGCCTCATGCAGGTTGCGGATTTCCTCTACGAACTGAACCGGTTCGGCGATATGCCTGGACAGGACTGCGCCTACTTCCGCAGCCGACTCAGGATAAGCGCCGGCGAGGGTATTGCTGTAGACGGGGAACTGCGGCGATTTGAAGACAACGGACTCCAGGGCGCCGGCCAGCTTCTGGGCCGCACTGCGCATGCCGGAAGTATGGAAGGCCGCCGTGACCGGTAGCTTACGGGCATTAATGCCGCTTTTCTTCAATGATTGGGCAGCCCGATCAAGCAGGCTGTCCGGTCCGGCCAGGACGGTCTGGTCGGGTGCATTCAGATTGGCCAGCTCCAAACCATCGAATTCGAGCGCTTTCAGGGCGGTGGCCGCGTCCGCCTGCACCGCCAGCATGCCGCCGTTCCCTGCCCGAGCCGCCTCCGCGGCGATCTGGCCGCGTTTATACGAGAGGCGAATCAGGTCGCCGCGGCCGATGACACCGGCCGCGCAAAGGGCTGCATACTCGCCATAACTGTGGCCGGCGGTGAAATTCGGCACCAGTCCAAACAAAGCGAGCAGGTCCAGGGCAGCGAGTTCCACGGCCCCCAGGGCAGGCTGGGCGATACGGGTGTCATTTAGTTCAGTCTGTTGTTTCTGCCGTTCCTCGTCGGAGAACACCGGCAGGGGGTAGATATAGCCGGACAGCGGCCGCTCCAGATCTTCCGACAGCGCCGCATCGGCTTCCTCAAAGGCGGCATGCATGACCGGCATGGCCACGGTCAGATCGCGCAGCATATTGGTCTTTTGCGACCCCTGGCCGGGAAACAGGAAACAGACGCCGCCGATGGCGGTCTCTCCTTCCTGGTAATAGACGCCCTCTCTGCCGGCCAGGATCTCGCCATTGATGAGCTTGGCGCGCACTTCCGCCAACCGCTGTTTCAACTCCACTGCAGAGCCGCATACCATGGCAAGACGGCAGTTGGGCGTGACGGAACCGCCTAGCCGGTTGCTGCGATAGTGCAGCAAGGCCAGTTGATCGAAATCGATATGTTCCGGGTTTTCCAGCACGCCTGACAACTGTTCGAGTTTCCCGGCGAGCCCCGCTTTATCGGGCGCCGCAAACAGAAACAGATGAGCCGGCCGATAGATTGGCCCTCTCACGGCCGATGCCCCGAGCTGGCGGGTATATTCTTCCATGACCACGTGGAAGTTGGTGCCGCCGAAGCCAAAGGCGCTCACGCCGCAGCGACGGGGACCGGTAGCTGGTTTCAACCAGGGCCGCGCTTCGCTGTTGATGTAGAAGGCGGAACGGCTGAAATCAACATGGTGATTCGGCTTTTCCACACCCGCGGTAGGCGGTAGCACCCGGTTACGCAAGGCCAGTACGCTCTTGATCATGCTGGCGAGTCCGGCGGCCACCTTGGTGTGGCCGATCATGGATTTCACCGAGCCGACCGCGCAGTACTGATATGGCCCTTCCGGTTTGCTGAAGGCGAGGTTCAGGCATTCGATTTCGGATTTGTCGCCGACCGCCGTTCCGGTGCCGTGCGCCTCGATCAGCTGGACGCTGGCGGGGTCGACGCCGGCATCCGCGTAGGCACGCTGCACGGCGAGCACCTGACCCTGTGGATGCGGGGCCGTGAGGCTGCGCGCCCGGCCGTCGCTCGAACTGCCGACACCCTTGATGACCGCATAGACACGATCGCCGTCCCGCTCTGCGTCGACCAGACGTTTGAGCACCAATGCCGCCACGCCCTCGCTGATGGCGATACCGTCGGCACTATCGTCGAAGGCGCGGCTACGGCCCCGGGGTGACAATGCCTGGGTCTTGGCAAAGGCCATGTAGGAGACGGCGTTATTGGTGCCGTCTGCGGCCCCGACCAGGGCCAGGTCGGCCTGCCCGGAACGCAGCTGGGCAACACCCACGCTCAATGCCGCCAAGGAACTGGCGCAGGCGGCATCGACGGTAAAATTGGTGCCGTTCAGGTTCATGCGGTTGGCCACCCGTCCAGCCAGCACATTGCCGAGCACGCCGGGGAAGCTGTCTTCGTTCCATTCCGGCAACTGTTTCAACAGGGCGGCACGGATACTCTGCCTGGACTCATCGGTCAGGCCTGGCACCCTGGGCAGGTAATGGCCCAGCATGGTCCGGAAGATAAAAT
>Ga0265297_10005557_pt1 | contig 19094 bp, 14 predicted proteins | sample Munlanlwell13791_FD_192502 | JGI IMG/M metagenome (GOLD analysis project Ga0265297, IMG submission 192502) | Leachate microbial communities from a municipal landfill in Southern Ontario, Canada - Leachate well 137-91 | ecosystem: Engineered > Solid waste > Landfill > Unclassified | place...
GACCACTTGAACCAAGGCACGACGGCGCTCTTCAGTCAATGGCGGCAATGGAATCCGGATAGTCATGCCGTTGGTAGCAGGGTTTAAACCCAGATCCGATTTCAAAATGGCTTTTTCAATCGCCTGGACCATGCCTTTTTCCCACGGTGTAATCGTCAATGTACGTGCGTCTTCGACCGCTATGTTGGCAACCGACGATAAAGGGGATTCAGTCCCATAATAGGTAACGCTAATTTGATCCAACAAACTGGGATGCGCCCTACCCGTCCTTATTTTTGAGAATTCATGTTTCAAGGCTTCAATACTTTTGCCCATGCGGGTTGAAGCATCCTGTTGAATGTCACTAATCATTATCTGTTCCTCGTTGAATAAGAGATCCTATCTCTTCGCCCATCATCAATCTCATTACTGCACCTTTCTCAAAAATATTCATCACCCGCATTGGCACATTATTATCCCGACATAATACCAACGCAGTGGTGTCCATTACATTGAGGCGCTGATCCAGCGCTTCGTCATAAGTTAATCGTGGATAGAATTTAGCATTCTTGTCTTTTTGCGGATCGGCGGAATAAACGCCTTTCACTTTAGTCGCCTTAATCATCAACTCGGCATTGATTTCAATCGCCCTGAGACTGGCTGCCGAATCGGTAGTAAAAAAAGGATTGCCGGTTCCCGCCGCAAAAATAACAACCCGGCCTTTTTCCAGATGTCTAACCGCCCTGCGGCGGATATAATCTTCACAAACCTGATTGATTTTCAGCGCGGACATTACCCTGACCTGCTGTCCGTGAGCTTCCAGCGCATCTTGCATGGCTAAGGCATTGATCACGGTAGCCAGCATACCCATTTGGTCGCTGGTTACTCTATCCAATCCTTCCGAAGCTTTTTCCGCGCCACGCAATATATTACCGCCACCGATAACCAAACCAATTTGAAGACCGGCATCGCATAACTCTTTAATTTCAGTAGCAAGACGTTTAACAATATCTGCATCAATACTGCCACCTGTCTCACTCATTAAAGCTTCACCGCTTAACTTAAGTAAAATTCTCTGGCAAATCAATTTAGTCATTTTAATTATCGGGGGCTGGTAGTTATTATCGATGCGTATTCTACGGAGTTAGCCGAAGAGTGAATTAATTGCCTCTAACTTGCGCCATAACTTCTTCGGCAAAGTTTTCTTCTTTCTTTTCAATACCTTCACCCACTTCCAAACGGGCAAAACGGACTACGCTGTTACCTTTGGATGCAAGCAGTTTGCCGATAGTAACTTTATCGTCCTTAATGAAAGGTTGACCCACCAGGGTGATTTCGGCCAAAAACTTGCTGATACGGCCGACTACCATCTTCTCAATAATGTCTGCCGGTTTTCCGCTTTCTGCAGCTTGAGCCGAGAAAATCTCTTTTTCTTTCTCAATAAGTTCCGCTGGCACTTGCTCGTCGGAAACACAAGTCGGTTTACTTGCTGCAATATGCATCGCAATATCTTTGCCTAATTCGTCATCAGCCTTGGCTAATTCAACGATCACGCCGATTTTTTTGCCGTGCAAATAACAAGCTGTACCACCCGTAGCGGTGTGGTATTTCAGGAACCTTCTGACAGTAATATTTTCGCCCAACTTGGCAATCAGACCGCGACGAACTTCGTCTACGATAGTGCCGTCGGCCAACTTCATTGCCAGCAGTTGTTCTTCTGTTTCGACATCGGAACTCAACAAAGCCGCCGTGACGTTATTGACGAAATTCACGAAATCATCAGCCTTGGCAACAAAATCAGTCTCGCAATTGACATCGGCAATCGCCACAGTTTTGCCGTCATCACTGACTTTTACGCCGATGATGCCTTCGGCAGCAATGCGATCGGATTTTTTATCGGCCTTGGCTAAACCGGATTTGCGCATATTTTCAATCGCCAATTCCATGTCGCCATTCGCTTCAACTAACGCTTTTTTGCACTCCATCATGCCGGAGCCAGTTCTTTCACGTAGTTCCTTAACCATTGCAGCACTAATAGTATTACTCATTCTTTGTTTTTCCTCATTAGTTCATCACTATAAAAACGCCCCCGTGAGGAGGCGTTTTTTTTGCCTAACTTCTAAGCGCCCAAAAAGCACCTGTAAAAAAATAAAACCGTATTTTATTCAGCCGCAGCTTCTTCAACAAAATCATCCGCTTTTGCTGATAACCCCAAACTAGCTGTTTTAGCTTCCATGACTGCCGCGGAAACACTTTCGCAGTAGAGTTTAACGGCACGGATCGAGTCATCATTACCAGGGATGATGTAATCAATTTTTTCCGGTGAATTATTCGAATCCACAATGCCGACGACTGGAATACCTAATTTCTTGGCTTCACTAATCGCATTCTTTTCATAACCGACATCCAATATGAAAATCACGTCAGGGACGCCTTTCATGTCTTTAATTCCGCCCAAACTGCGTTCCAGCTTTTCAAGCTCGCGTTCCATACCCAACGCTTCTTTCTTGCCGAAACGTTGATAAAGGGTGCCGTCAGCCTTCATCGCTTCTAATTCTTTTAAGCGATTGATAGATTTCTTGATGGTTTTGAAATTTGTCAGCATGCCGCCTAACCAACGATGGTTAACATAAGGCATGCCACAACGTGTTGCTTCTTCGGCAACCACTTTACGCGCTGCTTTTTTGGTGCCGACAAACAGGACGGTGCCTTTGTTTGCTGTCATCTGACCCAGATAATTCATTGCGTCGTTGAACATTGGAAGCGTTTTTTCCAAATCAATGATATGGATCTTGTTACGTGCGCCGAATAGGTATGTAGCCATTTTCGGGTTCCAATAACGAGTTTGATGTCCAAAGTGAACACCCGCTTCAAGCATTTGACGCATAGATACTGCTGCCATTAATTTCTCCTAAGATAAAAAATTCGGAACCGCTGTTCCGAGTTGGGTTACGCCTCCACCTATCCCGATTGGAAACCGGTTACAATAATTTGTAACCAGCACCCTTCCAAACGTGACGATAGGCGTGAGTATTAGTTCAAAAAAGAACTTCCCTTTATACCATAATTAGCCATTCACAACAAGCTGATCTCTGTTAAAATGGCATTATTACACGGGAGCAAGAAGAGAAATTCACGACTAAAAACCCAGTCGCTTGCGCCTTTTGCCTTTTGCCTTATACCTGATTTTTATGAGCATAATTATTAAGACCGAAAGTGAAATTGAAAAAATGCGTATCGCCGGAAAGCTGGCGGCCGAAGTCTTAGAGATGATCGAGCCTTATGTCGTTCCCGGCGTCACCACAGACGAGCTTGATCAGATCTGTCACGATTATATTGTCGACATCCAAAACGCCGTACCTGCGCCACTCAATTACCGCGGATTTCCGAAATCAATTTGCACGTCAATTAACCAGCAGATCTGCCACGGCATTCCCAGCGGGAAAAAACTCAAATCAGGCGATATCGTCAACATCGACATTACCGTCATCAAAGACGGCTACCACGGAGATACCAGTAAAATGTTTTGCGTCGGCGAAGTAAGCCAGCATGCAAAACGCCTGGTTAGAATAACCCAGGAAGCCATGTTTTTAGGCATCCAACAAGTCAAGCCGGGCGCCACACTAGGCGATGTCGGCCATGCCATACAAAAACATGCGGAATCCAATCGCTACTCCGTCGTCAGGGAGTTTTGCGGACACGGTATCGGTAAAAACTTTCACGAAGAGCCCCAAGTGCTGCATTACGGCAAAGCCGGTGAGGGAGAAGTCCTTGAGGCTGGCATGATATTAACTATCGAACCCATGATTAATCTCGGAAAACGGCATATGAAGGTGTTGGCCGACGGCTGGACGGCTGTAACCAAAGACAGAAGCTTATCCGCGCAATGGGAACACACCATCCTGGTAACCCAGAACGGCTATGAAATCCTGACTTTACGCCAAGAAGAAATGTGAACACTTTGAATAAAACGATTTTCAGCCAAAAAGACAGCCTGCAACAATTCAAACAGCTGTTAAAGCAAAAAGATGCTGAACTAAGACAAAAATTCAACCCGCACAAATCAGTCGCCAAACTACTTCAAGACAAATCCGATTTTATCGATGAAATCTTGATCTGCTGCTGGCAACATTTTCTCGGCGAACACACCGATCAGCTCTCGCTGTGCGCCGTCGGCGGTTACGGAAGAAGGGAGCTATTCCCCTACTCCGATATCGACCTGGTTGTCTTGCTGGATTCCGAAGACACAACCGCCTACCAGGAAGCACTGTCAAATTTCTTTACCTTTCTATGGGATATCGGCTTAAAACTGGGACAAAGCGTCCGCACTATCAATCAATGCATCGACGCCGCGATAGCCGATCAAACCATCATGACCAGCCTTATGGAAATTCGGCTGATCATCGGCAACGCAAAGCTGCACAAAACACTAAAACAACAAACCACTTCAGACAAAATCTGGCCGTCAGATCAGTTTTTTGCCGCGAAAATGGAAGAACAGCGCCAGCGTTACGCGAAATTTCATGACACCGCCTACAATCTTGAACCCAACGTCAAAGAAGGACCCGGCGGGTTACGCGACAGGCAAGTCATCGCCTGGGTATTTAAGCGCCATTACAACTCATCAACACTCAAGGAGCTGATTAAATACGGCTTTATGCCCGAATCCGAATATCTAGAGCTGGTTGCCGCCCTGGAAGTGCTATGGCGGATTCGTTACGCACTGCATCTTTTAACCAATCGCTGCGAAGATCGGCTTATTTTCGACTATCAGCGCGATCTTGCCAGACAATTCGGCTTCAGCACCGAGCATCAGGAATACAATCAGGACGTCGAACAGTTCATGCAGTTTTACTTTAAAACCGTACTCGGACTTGAGCGCCTCAATGAAATGCTGCTGCAATTGTTTAATGAACGCTTCGTTTCCGGGGAGGCCATTTGCAAAGCCATCCCCCTTAACGACAAATTTGTCGTCATCAACGGCTACCTTGAAGCCGCTGATGACACCCTTTTCGAACGACACCCGCTTGCCTTACTGGAACTCTTTTTAGTCCTGGAACAGAATTCCTCAATTAAAGGCGTCCGGGCAACAACCATACGCCTGATTCGCAAAAACCTGCACTTAATCGACGACGCATTTCGCCACAACAAAGCCGCTAACCGTCTTTTTATAGAAGCCTTTCGCCAACCTTTAGGCATTACCGACCAGCTCAGACGGATGAACCGTTACGGGATTTTAGCCGCCTATATCCCTTGCTTTGCCAATATTGTCGCCCGTATGCAGTATGATTTATTTCATATTTACACGGTAGACGAACACACTCTTTTTGTTATCCGTAACTTACGCCGCTTCGCCTTAGAAAGACATCTGGACGAACTCCCTTTCTGCAATGACATTTTCCAACTGATTGCAAAACCGGAAATACTGTATCTTGCCGGCCTGTTCCACGACATAGCCAAAGGCAGGAACGGCGACCACTCCGCCATTGGCGAAGAAATCGCCAGGGAATTCTGCGTTCAGCACGAACTTTCCTCACACGACACCAACCTGATATGCTGGCTGGTGCGCAATCACTTGGTCATGTCGATGACCGCGCAACGAAAAGACATCAGCGACCCGGACATCATTCATCAATTCGCGCAAACCGTCGGCAGCATCGAATACCTGAACTACCTGTACCTGCTGACCGTGGCCGATATTCGCGCAACCAACCCCGAACTTTGGAACGCATGGAAAGACGCCCTGCTAAAAGAGCTTTATTCGGCGACCTACAGCACCCTGCACAGAGGCTTGCACAATCCCGTAAAAATAGCGGACCGCCTGCTTGAAAATAAAAAAGAAGCAAAAGACGAACTGATAAAACTCGGTATCTCCGAACCGGTCATCATCAGATCCTGGCAACACGCCAGCGACGATTATTTCTTAAGATATTCAGCGGATGAAATAGCCTGGCATACCATTGCCATAGCCTCATCCAAGGAAGATGAGCTGCCCCTGGTCTTGCTGCGTCCGCAAACCCAACGAGGCAGCGCGGAGGTTTTTGTTTACACAAAAAATGAAGAAGCTATTTTTTCACTCAGCACAGCCACGCTTGATCAACTGGGGCTCACCATTCTTGACGCCAGAATCATGACCACCACTGATGACTATGTACTTAATAGTTTTTTGGTCCTTGAACAATCGGGAGACCCCATCAATGAATTGTTCAGAGAAGTGCATATCTGCACCGCACTTCGCAATAACCTGCTGCATCACGAAGTGAAAAAACACAAAAACATTCACCGCCAATCAAGGCAGGCCAAACATTTCCCCATCCCCACCAGCATTCAATTCCATGCGGACCCTTTAAACAGGCATACGATCATTGAACTCATCACTACGGACCATGCCGGGCTTTTATCAAAAATAGGCCGTGCGTTTGTGCAAAAAAACATTCACCTGCACAGCGCAAAAATAACCACCATCGGCAGCCGGGCTGAAGACATGTTTTACATTACAGACAACCACTCACAACCTATAGCGGACACCGCCAAACAGGAGCAAATACGCGAAGAGATGTTGAAAATGCTGGGCGCAACAAGCTGACACAGACATGGTTCTGCATAGCCCCGATTAACTCATCTCGATGCCGGCGCTTCTCTCAATAAATTGAACCAGCCACTCATGATCATGGCTTCCAATATCGGCATAGCGCAACCCGATTTTGCACTGATCGCTAGACATGCGCCGCGAAAAAACCACTTGGCATCGCGCGGCGATTTTGGACGACTGCCCCTCCCCATCAAACAGATTCAGATCAACAAATACAGACACCGGCTTACCGTCACGAACGAAACTCCCACCCGGCGTAATCATATTCCGTTGTCTGATATTACACTCAACACCAAGCCCATCACTGGATACATCTACCGCAACCACCTTAATGCGCACACCGTCTTCGGTAGTGACAATAGCAGAAACCTGTATTGGAACCCGTTGATAAAGCCTTCTTTCCATAACTATCCACACCCACTATCACATCACACAAATTTAAAGATTTTAGTTTAAAAATTTAATTATTCCAGCATCCGATACCGCCGGAAACAATGATCAAATAATCGGTTCACCTCGGGCAAGCTTGGGCAAATTACCCTCCAAGCCCATCGCACCGCGCATCACTTTATTTTTAGCGGGCAAAATCCGCTCAGCCAAACCCAGTCCCAAGTTGCGTAAAAACTTGACCGGCAACACCCGATTACTAAACACCCGGTAAAAAACATCCATTACCGTCATCATTTTCAAGTTTTCATTGCGGCGCATTTTTTCATAACGCTTTAAAACCGACACATCGCCCAGCTCAAGCTCCTGTTTATTTGCATCAATCAGCACCTCGGCCAATGCCGCCGCATCCAGCAAACCGATATTAACCCCCTGTCCCGCCAACGGATTGATCATATGCGCCGCATCGCCAACCAGAACCACGCCGGGCTTAACATAACTTTGCGCATGCTGGCGTTTCAATGGAAAACTCGCAGTCCCCAGGATGGCATTAACCTGACCCAGGCAATCGGGAAAAGCCGCCGTCAACTCTCGTAGCAAATCTTCGTTGGACAACGCTTTCAACCGGCACACTTCATCCGGCGAGTTATACCAAACAATAGAGCCATAATGCCCGGTTAACGGTAAAAACGCCTGCGGACCACTGGGTACAAAACGTTGCCAAGTTATATCCTGTTGCCCGTACTCCGTTTCGATATAAATCACCAAAGCGTGCTGCTTGTAATCCCAACTGGTTACGCCCAAACCCACTGCCTGCCTGACCCTGGATTGACCGCCGTCTGCCGCAACCAGCACTTTTGCCGACAAAATCCTGCCGTCATTCAACTCCACTTCGGTCGATTTTCCAGCCGAATAATTGATTTTATTAATTGCAGCCGGACACATCAGCTCGACATTATCAAAATCCTGCAAACGCTCCAATAACGCCAGTTGAGTCACCCTATTTTCAACGATATAACCCAGTTCGGGATAATTAATATCATCACTGCAAAACTCGGTATCCCCCGCCGTTTCCCACACCCGCATCCGACGGAACGGGCAAAGCCTGCGATTGACGACGCCACGCCAAGCGCCGACGGTTTCGAGTATGTTTTTTGACGCAATACTGAGTGCGGAAACCCTTAAATCATGCGGCTGATCGGCAGCAAAAGCCTGTGGCGGAGCGCTCTCTATCACTGCGACACGCAATGGGCTCCCGCCGAGCCCGCAAGCAACGGCAGCGCCAACCATACCCCCGCCCACCACTACAACATCAAAATTTTCTTTCATAATCAACCAAATCATATTAAGGTGAATTCACTCGGACTATTGCAATACCCTAAAAAGCACAGTTCGCTTGCAAAAATCGAAGAGATATTCAATGGAAACAATCAGCCATCAAAACCAAAGCGGAAAGATACCACATCTATCACAAGCAACATGACAAAAACCACAACCAACTTTGCGACTATGAACCACATATCAACTAATTACAGGCGTACACAACAAAAGACTGCGTGACAGAATCGCCTGCAATCCGTATAATTACTTGGTTTTGCCGTATCGCCGCCTCTGATATACGCATCAGAACGAGCGCGGAACGAGGGTTCTTGAATTACAGATTAGCAACCCTTTTGTAATATTTTTTAGAGGTAACAATGAGTCAAAGTACGCTACCCGCCAGACAGGGTTTATATGATCCGCGCCACGAACATGATGCATGCGGCGTGGGTTTCATCGTTCATATAAAGGGTCAAAAAAGCCATGAAATCGTACGTCAGGGTTTAGAACTGCTTAAAAACCTGACCCACCGTGGCGCGGTCGGTGCTGACATATATGCAGGCGACGGCGCCGGCATTTTGATTCAAATGCCCGATGCTTTCTTGCGCGCAGAATGCGGCAAATTAGACATATCCCTCCCGACCGCAGGCGATTATGCCGCCGGCATGGTGTTTTTGCCGCGTGACGCAGCCAATCGAGCGACTTGCGAAAAATTATTAACCGACATTATTGCGCGGGAAAAAGCCGTACTGTTGGGTTGGCGCGATGTACCTGTCGATAACCGCACACTGGGCGAGTCGGTCAAACTGGTCGAGCCGTTTATCCGGCAGATTTTTATTGGCCGTGGCGAAGATTGCGCAGACCAGGATGCGTTCGAGCGCAAGCTGTTTGTAATCCGCAAGCAAGTCGAAAATGCCGTCCGTGATTTAAAGCTGGATGGTGGTCATGCGTTTTATATCCCATCCTTATCCTCACGCACCATCGTATACAAAGGCATGCTGCTGGCAGACCAGGTCGGATCATTCTACGCCGACTTAAGCGATGAAAGCATGGTCAGCGCCCTGGCATTGGTTCATCAGCGCTTTTCAACCAACACTTTCCCAACCTGGGATCTAGCGCATCCTTTCCGCCTGATCGCCCATAACGGCGAAATCAACACTTTGCGCGGCAATGTTAACGGCATGGCGGCGCGTCGCCATTCTATTGCGTCCAAAGTATTGGGCGACGACATGCACAAACTGTGGCCTTTAATCGACGAAGCACAATCGGATTCAGCCTGCTTCGACAATGCGCTTGAATTATTAGTCGCAGGCGGCTATTCAATGGCCCACGCGATGATGCTGCTAATTCCCGAAGCCTGGGCCGGCAACGTCCTGATGGATGAAAAACTGCGCGCGTTTTACGAATATAACGCCGCCCTGATGGAGCCTTGGGACGGCCCCGCCGCCATCGCTTTTACCGACGGCCGCCAAATCGGCGCGACCTTGGATCGCAACGGCTTGCGCCCTGCCCGCTATCTGGTCACCGATGACGATTTCGTCATTATGGCGTCGGAAATGGGCGTATTGGAAGTTCCCCAACACAAAATCATCAAAAAATGGCGTTTGCAACCGGGCAAAATGCTGCTGATTGACACCGAGCAGGGTCGCATCATTGATGACGCGGAATTGAAAGCCAATTTGGCATCGCTCCACCCTTACGCTGAATGGCTGACCAAAACACAAATCCTGCTCGCCGAACTGCCGCCCGAAGTTTCAGCCATGGCACCGGACGCGCATACCCTTTTGGATCGGCAACAAGCATTCGGTTATACCCGCGAAGACATCGAGTTCATCCTGAAACCGATTGCGCAAACCGGCCAGGAGCCGATCAGCTCAATGGGCATCGACGCCGCGCTGGCGGTGTTATCGCAACGTTCGCGCATGCTGTACGATTATTTCAAGCAAGGCTTTGCCCAAGTCACCAATCCGGCCATAGACCCGATCCGCGAAGAATTGGTCATGTCACTGGTTTCACTGATCGGCCCGCGCCCCAATTTATTGGGCCTGGACGAAGGCGGCACTCACATGCGCCTGGAAGTGGAACAGCCTATTTTGTCCAATCAGGATCTGGAAAAAATTCGCCGTATCGAAACACGCACCGGCGGCGCATTCAAAACCAAAACCCTGACGCTTTGCTATCCTTCCGACTTGGGTGCCGGCGGCATGGAAGCGGCGATAGACAAGCTATGTCTTGCTGCGAAACAGGCGGTTGAAGAAGGCAATAACATCCTGGCGCTGTCCGACCGCGATCTGGATATTGCGCACATCGCGATACCCGCCCTGCTCGCAACATCGGCCGTACATCACTACCTGACTCGCGAAGGTTTGCGTACCAAAGTCGGCCTGGTTGTCGAAACCGGCGAAGCGCGCGAAGTCCATCATTTTGCGCTGCTGGCGGCTTACGGCGCGGAAGCGGTCAACCCTTACCTGGCGTTCGACACGATTTCAGGGCTATGCCAAGAGATCAGCGACCTCAGCGAATATGAAGCGCACAAGCGTTACATCAAGGCGATCTCCAAAGGCCTGCTTAAAGTCATGTCCAAAATGGGCATTTCGACGTACCAGTCTTATTGCGGCGCGCAAATATTTAATGCAATCGGTTTGTCGGAACCTTTCCTGGATCGTTACTTCACAGGCACAACCAGCACCGTTGAAGGCGCCGGTTTAGCTGAAATCAGCGAAGAAACCACTCGCCGTCACCGTATTGCGTTCAGCAATGCGCCGTTATACCGCGACGCGTTGGATATTGGCGGAGAATACGCATACCGGGTACGCGGCGAAGCGCATACCTGGACGCCTGCGACCATCAGCACCTTGCAACACGCAACACGCAGCAACAGCTATGAAAAATATGCCGAATTCTGCCGCCTGATTGATGAGCAAAACGAAGCCTTGTTGACCTTGCGCGGCTTAATGTCGTTCAAGGAAAGTGCTACACCGGTGCCGTTGGACGAAGTGGAACCTGCTGCGGAAATCGTCAAACGTTTCGCAACCGGCGCAATGTCGTTCGGTTCAATCTCCTACGAAGCACATACCAACCTGGCTATTGCGATGAACCGCATCGGCGGCAAATCCAATACCGGCGAAGGCGGCGAGCTTCCAGAACGATTCCAGACTCTGCCCAACGGCGATTCAATGCGCTCGGCAATCAAACAAGTCGCTTCCGGCCGTTTCGGCGTGACTACAGAATACCTGGTTAACGCCGACGACATTCAAATCAAGATCAGCCAAGGTGCAAAACCCGGCGAAGGCGGACAGCTGCCCGGCCATAAAGTCGATGCGGTTATCGCCAGAGTGCGTCATTCGACACGCGGTGTAGGCTTGATTTCGCCGCCGCCGCACCATGACATTTATTCGATTGAGGATTTGGCCCAGCTGATCCATGACCTGAAAAACGTCAACCCCGAAGCCCGGATCAGCGTCAAGCTGGTATCCGAGCACGGTGTCGGTACTGTGGCAGCGGGCGTTTCCAAAGCCCATGCCGATCATGTGACCATTTCCGGCTATGACGGCGGCACCGGCGCCAGCCCGATGACTTCGATCAAACACGCCGGTTTGCCGTGGGAAATCGGCCTTGCCGAAACCCATCAAACATTGGTATTGAACAAACTGCGCGGACGTATCGCCGTCCAAGTCGACGGCGGCCTACGCACCGGACGCGATGTCGTCATAGGCGCATTATTAGGCGCGGACGAATTCGGCTTCGCCACGGCGCCGTTGATCGTGTCGGGTTGTTTGATGATGCGCAAATGCCATTTGAACACCTGCCCGGTCGGCGTAGCGACGCAAGACCCCGAACTGCGCAAACGCTTTACCGGACAACCCGAGCATGTGGTCAATTACTTCTTCATGGTCGCGGAAGATGTGCGTCAATGGATGGCGAAACTCGGCTTCCGCAACATCAATGAAATGATCGGACGCTCGGACTTACTGGACATGCAGCGTTCGCTGAACCATTGGAAAACCCAGGGGCTGGATTTCAGCCGGGTTTTCTACAGACCCGAAGTTGACGGTGCAACGGCTATTTATAACCACGAAAGCCAAGATCACGGCCTGGAACAAGCACTGGATCACACCTTGATTACAGCGGCCAAACCTGCGCTGGAAAACGCGCAACCGGTGGTTATCAATACGCCGATCCACAATATTAACCGTACTTTCGGAGCGATGTTATCCGGTGAAGTGGCCAAACGTTATGGCCATAAAGGCTTGCCTGACGACACCATTGCGATTCACGTCAAAGGCACCGCAGGCCAAAGTTTCGGCGCGTTTTTGGCGCAAGGCATCAGCATCGATCTTGAAGGCGAAGGCAACGACTATGTAGGCAAAGGCATGAGCGGCGGGCGTATCGCCATACGCCAACCTAAGGACTGCCCGATTACGCCGGCGGAAAACATTATCGTCGGCAACACCGTGTTGTATGGCGCGATCAGCGGCGAATGCTATTTCAGCGGCGTTGCCGGCGAGCGTTTTGCGGTGCGCAATTCGGGCGCCATGGCGGTTGTAGAGGGCGTCGGCGATCATGGCTGCGAATACATGACCGGCGGCGTAGTCGTCGTACTCGGACAAACCGGGCGCAATTTTGCGGCGGGCATGTCCGGTGGCGTGGCTTATGTGCTGGATGAAGACCGCAGCTTCGAAAAGCGTTGCAATCTGGCGATGGTTGAACTCGAACCAATCCCGGAGGAAGACGACACGCTGGAAGCTATCGCACATCAGGGCGGCGACATGGAAACACATGGACGCGTCAACATTATGTCCGATATGACCCGGCATGATGCGCAGCGTTTAAAGCATTTGATTGAAAACCATAAGCGTTATACCGACAGTGCAAGAGCTCAGCACATCTTGGATAACTGGCAAGATTACTTGCCTCGCTTTGTTAAAGTCATGCCGGTCGATTACCGAGAAGCGCTCAAACAAATTCAGGCGGAACAAGCTACCGCGGCGGCATAATCGTTACGACACTATTGGCGCTACCAACTTAACGCAAAAACAACTCAAGGCTTAACCGCTTGCCCTAAACCTGTCTAAGGGCGAACGGTTAAACCGTTCATGGTTCGATAAGCCTCTCCTGAGCGCAGTCGAAGATCTCGCCACGAACGGCTTAACCTTAAACGTATCATGTTAAGTTAGTAGCCACACTATTTAAGTAGAAGGTATTAAAGATGGGTAAACCAACCGGGTTTATGGAACTACCACGCACAGAGCGGCATTACGCCTCTCCTAGTGATCGTATCCAGCATTATCATGAATTTACGCTATCCCCCAGCGATTCCGAAGTCGCTGAACAGGGCTCAAGATGCATGGATTGCGGCATCCCTTTTTGCCATAACGGCTGCCCTGTCAATAACATCATCCCGGATTGGAATGACGGTGTTTATCGAGGCGATTGGCAGCAGGCGCTGGATATTTTACACAGCACCAACAATTTCCCCGAGTTTACCGGACGCATTTGTCCTGCGCCCTGCGAAGCGGCCTGCACACTCAATCTGCAAGATCAGCCGGTGACCATTAAATCGATAGAATGCGCGATTATCGACAAAGGCTGGGAAATGGGCTGGGTAAAACCGCAAATCCCGGAACTTCGCACCGGCAAGCGCGTTGCGGTAATAGGTTCGGGGCCTTCAGGATTGGCCTGCGCCCAGCAGCTGGCGCGCGCCGGACACGAAGTCACGGTCTATGAGAAGAATGACCGTATCGGCGGCCTGTTACGCTACGGCATTCCCGACTTCAAGATGGAAAAGCACTTGATTGACCGGCGCATTGCGCAAATGCAGGCGGAAGGCGTCAGCTTCAGGCCCAACAGCCATATCGGCAAAGACATTTCCGCGCAAAAACTGCTCGCCGAATACGATGCCGTGGTTTTAGCGGTAGGTTCTGAAAAGCCGCGCGACCTGGAAGTTCCCGGACGTAACGACTATAAAGGCGTTTATTATGCGATGGACTTTTTGCGCCAGCAAAACAAGCGCAACGCGGGCGACGCCATAGCCGAAGAGGATGCGATTACCGCGACCGACAAACATGTCGTCGTGATCGGCGGCGGCGATACCGGTTCCGATTGCATAGGCACGTCAATCCGCCAAGGCGCAGCATCCGTGGTGCAACTCGAAATCCTGCCGCAACCGCCTGAAAAAGAGAACAAATTGCTGACTTGGCCGCTGTGGCCCAACAAGTTGCGCACCACGTCTTCGCACGATGAAGGCATCAAAAAGCGTTACTTTAGCGTCAACACCCAAAGCGTTACCGGCAAAGACGGCAAAATAACCCACTTGAACGCGGTTGAAGTGGAATGGAAGCAAGAAGGCGGACAATGGAAAATGAGCGAGAAGCCGGATAGCGCATTCACGCTGGAAGCGGACATCGTGTTTTTAGCGATGGGCTTTGTTCACCCGGTACACGAAGGCTTGCTAAAAGAGCTGGGCGTTGAACTTGAGCGCAATAACATCAAAGCCACCGATAAACAATACCGTACTTCGGTCGACAAAGTGTTTGCCGCCGGAGATGGACGGCGCGGTCAATCGCTGGTGGTCTGGGCGATACGCGAAGGCAGGCAAGCCGCCCGAGCGGTCGATGAGTTCCTGATGGGCACATCGGAACTGCCGAGATAATGCTGTTAGGGCGGCTTTAGCCGCCCTTTGAACACAAAACTGTGCGCATTCTTAGATCGAAGATGCGCACAAGCATATCCTCCTCAAGATAAAAACGTTCTAAAGCGCTTTTGATTTCCTCTTTCCGCACCGTTTACATTGATAAACAGTGATCAACTTACCCTGTTTCACATCAAACTGCTTTTCGTTTAAGACTTCCCATTTATGAAAGCCGCTGCTGCATAGGGTATTGCCCTTATGCAGCTGAGATGGTTTGGGTCGTTTAAATGGAACCACGTCGCCCATGATTTTCCTCCAAGCGGAATAAACAAGCTTCCACAAGAAACCAGTGGCATGCAATCGGTTTTAATGCCAATAACAGACAAGCAAAGCGCAGTCCCAAATGAATGCACTTAATGCCTGACCCAAGACATCACTTTTTAACGATGGTATTCCACGCCGTAAGCCAGGCTTGCGATTGGTAGAAATCGGCTTTCTTATCAAAAAAGCCGGTCAACACCAGTTTCAAAATGTTCTCAATAATACCGAAGAACTGGGCATAACCTAGCTGCGGGGTGATATTGCGCAGTTCTCCCGCCTTGATGCCTGCCTCGATGATCCTGATGATTTTTATAAAGGCGGCGGCTTCGTGCAACGGCTTCGCTTCCGGTAAAAATTCATCGGTTTTTACAATCAACAGAAACCGCATCACATCCGGCGCTTCGTCGGTTAACCTGAATAATAAGTCGACTATGCTTCGCAATTGCTCGGATGGCTTTTCATTCTTGCGCCTTATGTCATCGATAGAGATGTTTAAACTGTCGAGAATATTTGCCCGTAACTGCGCGGCAATTATTTGTTTGCTCTTGAAGTGCCGATAGATTGTGCCGACATCTTCTAGGCCGGCCGCCTCTTTAATATCGATTAGCGATGTATTGAAATAACCTTTTCCGGCAAACAATTGCAATGCCGCCAGCAATATTTCATCCTGCACTTCAGATTTTGTCTGAATGTCTTCTATTTCCTGATCCATGTTCTTCTTTAACAGCTGATTCAATGCGCTGTATTGTGTGTTAGTGAAAATCCGAACGGTCTATAAGACATAGACCCAATTTTATTTTGCGGACAACACCGCCAGTGCCGCCCTTAAGTAATTAACCATCGACCATAAGGTCAAGATGGCTGCGACATACAATAAACCGTAGCCGCAATAATTAACCGGCAAACCCAGAATATCATCGCGATATAGCAGCATGCCGATCGCCAGCATTTGCGCGGTGGTTTTCCATTTGCCCAATTGAGAGACCTTGACCTTCGCCCGTTGGCCGATCTCCGCCATCCATTCCCGTAACGATGCAATCGTTATTTCCCTGCCGATAATAACCGCGGCAGGAACAGCCAGATAAGGACTACCTTGTTGCTGAACGATCAACACCAAAACCATAGCCACCATCAATTTATCCGCAACCGGATCAAGGAAAGCCCCAAAAGGGGTTTCCAGACTCATTTTTCTGGCAAGATAACCGTCCAACCAATCGGTAAAACCCGCAATAATAAAAATCAGCGTACAGGCGAGATTTGAATATTCCCAAGGCAGGTAGAAAACCACTGTTATCAGCGGGATTAACCCGATCCTTAACAGCGTCAGATTTGTCGGTAAGTTAAATTCAATGGTCATCTTGATGATGAAATAGTTCGTAAATCCGTTGCGCCAACTGACGGCTTATGCCATCCACACTGCAAAGTGCATCCACTCCAGCCTGTGAAATACCTTGCAGCCCCCCAAATTGTTTCAATAAAATCTGCCGCCGTTTAGGCCCCAATCCCGGAATCGCTTCCATAGCCGACTGTTTTTTGGCCTTGCCCCGGCGCTGCCTGTGTCCTGTTATCGCAAACCGGTGCGCTTCATCGCGGATATGCTGGATCAACAACAAACCGCTGGCTCCGGGCTTTATATCTATCGGCTGATCCTGGTCCACCAGTATCAGCTTTTCCATACCGGGTTTTCGATCCGGCCCTTTGGAAACGCCCACTATCATAACATTGTTTATGTCTAATTCCGCCAGCGCCTTTTGCGCTTCATGCACCTGGCCTTTACCGCCGTCTATCAGCAATATATCCGGCGCGGTATGTTCGCCCTGTTTCAGCCGCTTAAAACGCCTGAACACCGCCTGATGGATCGCCGCATAATCGTCGCCGCCGGTGATGCCTTCGATATTAAACCGGCGGTAAGCCGATTTTACCGGCCCTTCCCGGTCGAAAACAACGCAGGATGCAACGGTTTGATCGCCCTGGGTATGACTGATGTCAAAGCATTCCAGACGTTTCGGCAGCTCCTTGCAACCCAATTCTTCCTGCAAACTGAGAAAGCGGGCATAAAGCCCCTGTTTATCGGACAACTTGCTCAACAGCGAATTTTCGGCGTTGGTGCCGGCCATTTGCAGCCATTTCAAGCGCTCGCCCCTGACGTTGTGGGCAATAGCCACCGCATGCTTTGCTTGGGCCGCCAGCACTTCCATCAACAACTCGGCTTCTTCCGGCTGGTGGCTGACGATCAATTCATGAGGCGCCTGTTTATCCAGGTAGTATTGCGGAATAAACGCCTGGACGATAGCCGCCGGATCGTGCTCGTCGGTTATCTTGGGAAAAAATACCTTGTTACCCAAATGCTGGCCGTTACGGATAAAAAACACCTGCACGCAGGCCACACCGGCCTTGGTCGCGCAGGCGATAATATCGACATCGCCGCGCTCGCCGTGAACAAAGTGCTTTTCCAGCACCGAGCGCAATTTCAAGATTTGATCCCTGAAACCTGCGGCCTGCTCATATTCAAGATTAGCCGCCGCCTGTTCCATCTTGGCAATCAACCGGTCGATCAGCAGGCCGCCCTTGCCTTCCAGAAACAACACCGTGCTGTCGACATCCTGAGCATAGGCGGCCTTGTCGATCAGGCCGACGCACGGCGCAGTGCAGCGCTCTATCTGGTGCTGCAAACAGGGCCGGGAACGGTTGTTGTAAATGGAATCATCGCACTGCCTGATCGGAAAAATCCGTTGCAGCAGCTTGAGACTTTCCCTGATCGCACCGATGCCCGGATAAGGGCCGAAATACTTGCCCTTACGTTTTTTTGCGCCGCGATGCAGCGTGATCTGGGGGAAATCATGTTCGCTGGACAGAAAGATATAGGGATAGGATTTATCATCCCTCAAGCAGATATTGTAGCGGGGCTTGTGTCGCTTGATCTGCTGGCATTCCAGCAACAGCGCCTCGCCCTCGGTATGCGTGACCGTGACTTCAATATTCGCAATCTTGGCGACCATCGCCTGCTGCTTGGCCCCGGCGGTTTGCTTTTTAAAATAACTGGAAACGCGGTTTTTAAGATTCTTGGCCTTACCGATATAAATAATCTCGGCCCGATCATTCAGCATCTTGTAAATGCCGGGGCGGGTGGTCAGGTTTTTTAAAAACGCTTTAACATCAAAACCATTTTCTGCTAACTCGGGGCTCACACTTTATCCTGTAACATACGGCGCACTACGATGAATCTATCGCGCAAGCATTTTACCAGCAACGAGGCGCGTTATCTGCCTGCATTTATTCTGCATCTTGCGAATAACGCTCTAAAACTTCGGCATCTATAGTCATTCCGCGCAATCCGGTTTTAACCGATTGCCCCGCCGCAGCTGCTGCCCTGTCCTGCCGTGCAGCCATAACAATGTTGCAAGGTGGCAATGATTTTGCCGGTTAATACTGGCACCTGAACCAAATGCAGATTTTGCTTGCCGCCCAGGGGCAATTGCAGCATTTGGTTAAAGTCGCAATCGTAGACAAAGCCTTGCCAATCGACGCTCAAAGTATTCTTGCACATAAGCTTGCCCAAGTTTGGCGCATGGAAGTTAGCCTTTAGCAACTGCATATACTGATCAAACCGGCCGGTACTGAGCAGGACGGCGCCGAACCGTTGTATCGGTAAATTGGTCATCGCAAACAGATGATTGAACGCGACAGCGTAATGCTCGTGCAAATGCCGCTTATAAGCGCTCTCCAACGTCTGCTGTTCGGGCGGCAAGGTGCGCTTTGCGGATTATAAACCAGGTTTAATTCAAGCCCGGTATCGGCTTTTCCGTAACCCAGCTTGTTCAACAATTGCAAAGCCTTGATGCTGGCATTAAACGTCCCTTTGCC
>Ga0265297_10005559_pt1 | contig 19092 bp, 14 predicted proteins | sample Munlanlwell13791_FD_192502 | JGI IMG/M metagenome (GOLD analysis project Ga0265297, IMG submission 192502) | Leachate microbial communities from a municipal landfill in Southern Ontario, Canada - Leachate well 137-91 | ecosystem: Engineered > Solid waste > Landfill > Unclassified | place...
ATTCCCGTATCCTGGCGCTTCCTATCGATTCAAGGGCGCGTTTGGCGCTCTCTGTCAGGTGATACCACCCTTCATCGCCGACAGTCGCGGCCACAAAGTCACCGTCGGAAACAGAATTTATGAAGTCGGCCATTCGTTCCGCTTCGCCCTCGCCCAGGTGATTTACGTTGAAAAAACCTTTCTTCAATACGGTTCCGGTTTCATCGTCTATGACCACGACATCCCAACCGCAGCCTGTATATTGCTCATTATTCGCTTGATGCCAGAAATTCGTATTGAACGCGCTTTCGCCTTTATCGTTGACTATAATCCCGGCGTCCCAACCGTCAAAATACCCGGCAGAAAACGCGTACACCCGCGCCGGCAAAGCAGCGCCGCATATTTCATCTACGGTCACTTTCTGGACCTCTACATATTCGATCGCGCCTGTTTCCGTCCGGGTATAGCCGTATAGATAATATTCATTTGGGTTCTCCTGACTCTTAATCAATTCGCCTTCCGGATTATACCAGCGCGTTGCCAAGCCTGACTTCACCTCGATCGTCTCGAGGCGGCCATACTCATCCCTTATATACTTAGCGACTTCGCCCGTTTCATAGGTAACGGTGTCGACGAGGCCGTCTTTAAATGTAATGTCCTGGAGCGCTTCAGGATTTTCGGAGTCGTTAATATTTATTATGGTGCCATCCTTTAACTGGATGGAGTCGATATTGCCTTCTTTGTGGTACACAATGATCCCGTTATCGCCGGCTGCCTGATACAGGTCGACTTCGAGCACGTCGTTGCCTTCATCGTCTTCGCCGTAGTTATACCTGTATCCAAGCCCTTCCGCGGTCTCTAAAAATATCAGCGTATTTGAATTGTCGTATGTCCTCCTGACGCCCTGTTCGTCTATCACTATCGTAAGACCGTCGGCGTATTCATATGTAAATGTCTCCACCACGGCGCCTTCAAACGTTACTCGCGACGACGATATCCTCTCCCCGTTGTATATGTAATCCGTAACGAGGCCCTCATCGGACGTGTTCGACGTTATCTTCCCGTCTTTATACAGGTATACATACTTCGTAGAATCATTTGTTATCTCCACAAACTCCGCGCCCTCGGCGTCTACCGGATACTCGTATGAATAAACTGCACCTGCTTTTGTAGCGCGGTAGATCCTGCCGTCCTTATATTCGAGGACAGCGTCGGGTTCCGTCAAACCCGGTTCCGGGAAGAGCAGGGCTTTTGTCACGGTAAACCCGTCGTATTCATACTCTATCTTGCAATCGATACCGTTTTCATCGGTCCAGGTCCAGCCTTCAGGCCCCGTGTCGCCGAATGTCAGAATTGAGCCTTCCGTCCTCTTAAGCTCGAGGAGTTTATCGTTTTTGTCATAAACGGCATATAGAGGAGTCGAGCCGTAGAATTCGCTTATAGGGACTTGAGCGGAAAAGCTTATCGAGCGTAAATAACTATCTGCGAAAGGCAGAGATATATCGGCATCGAAAAATGGCTTCATAATCTCGTCCGGAATGAGGTCGTCTTTCCAGTCGGTCGAAATATCGTATTCCTTTATCGCCATAGCCGCCATGTGGGCAATATATATAGATCCACTTCTGGCCGCATCGTCATCGCAGGGGATTGTATACCGCACTATTTTTGGATTGTCGGTATTGCCGCCCAGATACAATGTCATGTCTTCCCATTCGGACGATACATCCGACAGAGAAAACGAATAGTCCCTTAGAGAGGTATAGTGGTTGTAAAAGTCTATCGTAATGGGTGCGCTGCCGGTTGTAGCCGCGTCTTTACGGATCGCCAGGTATACGAGCGAGTCGGGATATTCTGTATTCAGATAAAAGGAATATTCATAGGCATACATGTATGTCGTTTCCGGCAAGACATTGTAGTTTATAGCGATTCGCACATCGCTGTCTCCAGGCATGGGAATAAGCGGGCCGTAATGCTTGACTTCGATATTCCCGAAATCGGAACGCAGATAAGTTGAATAAATATCCCCGAAATGGTCGCAAGGAAGCCTATCTGCAATAATCTGCCATGTAGGGTCTGTGATGGATGCGAGATAAACACCAATGTCTTCCGTCACGAACTCGCCGGATCTATTGTGAGTAACATTCGCCGACAATAACCGGCCGGATACGTCCCTATTATAGGCATATGTTTCGATGACGCCTTTCTGTTCGATCCGAGTAATATAACGGTTATCAGCATCAAAGGTTACGTCCGCGCCGTTTGGCATTGTGACATACTCTAATTCTCCGTCTTTAAGATGATAGGTCCAGTCATCGGCCAGATGGACCGCGCCGCCTATCACTTCGTATCCGGCTCCGAAGGTGGCATCGGTTATACTAATATTCTGATACGGCATATCTATAGAGGTAAGCATTCCGTCCGTATAGCCTGCCGTGTAATCGGCCGTTTCCGCCTGTTGAAGGATTCCGTTTTCATCATAACAGTAGGTCATTCCCATCATCTCTACTATCGTCCCGGTAATGTTCAAATCGTCGTCTAATGTATAAGAATACGCCAGGATCGATCCATCCGGCTTCACCACCGTGTGTATGAGACCGTCCTTGTAATATATCTCCGCCTGGTCCGGTAAGGTCGCCTTTTCGAGAACGCCGTATTTTATAGTGCCGATGGCTCCGCCTTCGAGCAGACATTCTGCGGAAAGTATGTTTCCAGTATCATCAAAAACAGGATCAATCAGCTCGAGGCCATTGGTAAGGGTAGCGCCGGTAATTACGCCGCCGGTGAGTTTTATAACGGTGCCGTCGGATAATATATATTGGATCAATTCTTTTCTTATATTGTCGTCCGGATCCTCTCCGTAAATATATTTATAGACCTTGCCGTCCGGTTCCTCGACGGTATCGATGCGCTCGCTTGCATATCTTATTATGTTCCCTTCCGTGGTTATTTTAGAATCTATTACGTCGTTCTTATACAAAATCTTGCTTCCGTCATCCTGGTAGACAGCGTATTCGATCAGCTTCTTTTCCGCAGTAGCTGTATCGTAGCCGAAGTCTTTTATCGTAACCTTTTTGCCTGTTTCCGGAATTGTTTTATAGACTTCCGCCACTTCGCCGTCTTTGTAAATAACCTTCGTATTCTCATCGAGCTCAAGGCTTTTCAGCATTCCGCTCGCGTCATATATGCGCTGTATCCGGTCGCGGCAGACTGATATTTGATCGATATTCCCAAGTCCGTTATTCCGGATCAGATAACTCGAATCTCCCAACCCGGCCGTCGGAAGGCCGTCGTTTGCGGCTGTTATCAAATTACCATCCGGATCGAGGACCCGTCGTATCTCTCTCTCCTCGTCGTAAATTACCGCGGTAAAGCGAAGCTTTGCCTTGAAAGCAGCCAAATCTATATCAGCTAAATCTTCCCAACAATCGTTCTCGGCTATATTGGAAGGAAATTTCTCAAAAACAGACCTTAGGGCGTTGAGGTTCATTTGCGCGGTTTGCTTTTCGTTTGACAGATTCGTCACTACGCCGGACGCTGCCTGCAACTCGGAATACGCCTTGTCCCTGGCATCCCGCGCTTCTATTTCGGCGTTCGTCCTTTTCTTGACCAAACTTTTATTAAACAGCCTCTCCCAGAAGGTTAATCTTTTCAGCTTGTTATAAGCGTCCTGCCATATAAAGTACTTTTGATAGTAGTCGCTCTGGGCCTGATTTAAGTCCCCGTACGCGGCATACAGGGCCAGCGTAAGTTCGTCAAATGTATCTTCGGCTTCATCTATGTCGGTCCCGGTGACTATCAGGCCACCTTCCTCAACGCTCACCAGATTGCCTGCCGCGTCATACCGGGCCGTCCGGCCGTCCGGATCCTCAATAAGTATTTCAATAACACTTTCGTCCTCTCCGTAAGTGATCTTCGCGCCGGAGGGCGTAATTATCGATAGAGAGGTAACGGTAGAACCAAAGTCGAGGCGATACCCGTCTCTATCGATAAACGTTTTAAGCCGGCTGTATATGCCGTCCGTTTCCTGCGCTATATCAAAATAGTAATCTCCGGACTCATCCCCGATCACCTCCAGGATGACGCCGTCATCGTAACGGATGACCTTGCCGGAATTGAATTCGACGCGCTTCAGGCGGCCGGCGGCAGTATAATAGGATGTCTTGTCGGAGTCGTATAGGACCGTAACGGCCTCACCATCAGCGTCCTTTACGTTATACTCATAAGTAGTGACACTGCCGTCCGGGTAAACAACCGATTCGACTAGATCGCTTGCGGCTTCAGTATTGTAATAGAAGATCGTCCCATCCGGTTTTGTAACGGACAGGGTCCTGCCTTGCGGAAGCATTACAGCCCCGCTAAAAAGCTCATCGAATGACTTCAGCGGAAGGATGTTTTCCGACAGGTCGGCTATCGTGCCGTCCGGATTTCTTGTCTCCCTCACCCTTCTATCGCCGCCGTATATTATCGTATCGAAATAAGGCAGGTCCGTATAGTCGTAGTCGGCCCGCAGGTTGCCCATACCGTCGAACATCTCTCCGGGAGAGCCATACCAATAATAAAAATCATCCGCCCTGGACGTATCCATACAAGCATATGCCGTCTGGTCGTCCGCGGGACAGAGGGATTTGGGGCTTAATGAGTGCAGCTGATACCAGTTTGAAACGTCAAAGTTTATGTAAGTACAATACGGAGACCCAAAATCTATCACAACGTCATCCTTGCCGTTATTGTCCAGATTCGCCACTGTAATCGAAAGAGAATTTACGCTGTTGATCTGGAACCATGGATTGATGTCATCATTATTCCATGTATATATTCCGCATTGGACATAGTCAAATATGGCTTCGTCCTTGCCGTCGCCGTCGAAGTCCAGCACAGATATCTTGTCAGGGCTTGTGACATTTATCTGCCACCAGGGGGTGGCGTTATCCGGGTCCCACGTATAGACGCCGTATTGGGAATAGTCAAATATGGCTTCGTCCTTGCCGTCGCCGTCGATGTCGGCCGCAACCATCCTGTCACAGCTGGTCACGTTTATCTGGATCCACTGATCCTGCCGCTCCTGATCCCAGGTCCATACGCCGTATTGGGAGTAGTTAAAAATAGCCTCGTCCTTGCCGTCGCCGTCGATGTCGGCTGTAATAATCTGGTCGCAGCTTGTGGCATTAATCTGCGTCCACGGATCCTGGCGATCAGGATCCCAGGTATATACGCCGTATTGGTCGTAATCGAATATGACCTCGTCCTTGCCGTCGCCGTCAAGATCGACTGTAACGACCTGGCCGCAGCTTGTCTCGTTTATCCGCACCCACTGGTCCTGGTCCCAGGTCCATACGCCGTATTGGGAGTAATCGAATATGATCTCGTCCTTGCCGTCGCTGTTTAAGTCAATCGGCGTTATAGACTCGGGGCTCTCCGGATGGACCTGTGACCATTGATACGTTGAATCCGGCTTATAATCGCACATATGGATGCCATGGCCTTCTCCAAAGTCGGCAATGATCTCCTTACGGCCGTCACCGTCGAAGTCTCCGGCCGTTACAGACTGCGGGCTCAACTCGTGAAGCCTCTGCCAGTAAACATTATCGTACTTGACCCACAGGCCGTGCCCCTGTCCGAAATCTACAAGGATATCGTCGAAGCCGTTACCGTCGAAATCGGCGCACGTTATGCCATTGTCGGGGTTGCCTTCGAAGCCGTCCACGAACCTGTAAGTATCGGTGCCGCCTTCCGAAGACACCATTACCTCTATAATACTTCCATCATCCAGACGATACGTCCTGCCGAATACGTTAATGACCTCGCTTAACCTTACCGTATATTCAGCGTCGCCTTCAGGGGATACGCCTTCCTCAGATTCATATATATAGGTAAGGCCGTCTTCCGTCTCCACACGGGAGAGGATTCCGTCATCGTAATAAATTGTCTTGCCGGAATTGAATTTGACACGTTTCAGGCGGTTGTTGAGATTGTAATACAAAGTCCGCTTCGGGTCGTTCAGGATGGATATACTGCTTGGGGTAATCCCCGAATAGCCGTCTTTCGAGTACTCTTTAAGAATCCTGACAGGTTCCCCGTCGCTATCCGGAACGTTGTCTTCGCAGACAGCGAGCGCTCCGTCCGGATAGAATACATACCTGACCAGCCCTTCTTCGTCATAATACAGGATCGTCCCATCGGGCAGGGTCGCGCGGACCGTCTTCGATCTTCCTATCTCCTGGATCGTCCCGTCCCGATATTCAATAACCGCCTCCATCAATACGCCGTCTTCGACCGACAGGCCTCTTATTAACCGTATCACGGGGTCGGAGACAGTTTCTATGTAGTCGATCCTGCCGTCCTGTTTATAATGTATTATGTCCCCGCTTTGCGTCGTAACGCTCATCAGGGCTCCTCCCGCTTCACCATTTTCGGGAGATAACAGGTCTTCCAGGCATCCTTTTACGTTCGGAAAGTCAAAAATGGGATCCGGAATAGCTATTATCGATGACCCCATAGGCCCTTTTAGCTCGACCGGATCGTTGACCGGCTCTGATCCTGTCCCTGCACCATCGGAAGGAGCGGAGAGAATGGTATTGTTATAGTCTTCTATATCCTGGTTGAGGTTTACGAGGTCCTGGTGGAGAGCTTGCTGATTTTGCAAGTAGTCCGGCGCGAAGGTCTGGGCCTGCTCGGCGTCCAGGCGTTTGAGTGTGGCATCGGTCATCCGGCCGGCCAGATCGCCTGCCCATGAGATCTGCTGGAATAAAAAAATCCCGGCTACGAACGCCGAGATCGTCCTGAATAGCATCTTTAAGTTCCTTGGCAAAATCATGGTAAGCCTCCAAGTTTATTAAGCCATGGTGTTGGCTAAGTGCCGAGGTCTCCGACCGAGGCCAATTCAACTCTTCGCGCCAAGCACTTCAAAGTATACCATGCATTTCCTGATTTGTCAAGTTTATTTTCATCTTTTATCAAATAATTCAACACACACCTACGAGGTGTGACGGTCCAAGTAATCACACCGCGTAGGTGTAACCATGGAGTAAGACTGGAGGCTGCTCTAGTCTTCGGGAGGGACGGACATACCTGTCGCGGCTCCGATGCCGGAGGCGACCTCTTTTATTATCCCTATCTTCCTGTATATGGGGTGGATATGCTGCCTTATCAAGGGGAGTTTCCCGGCAAAATATATAGAAGCGCCTATGCAGGTCACGCCGCCTATTATGAGCGTCCAGGTGACGCCGATAGTACTGGCAAGGCTCCCCGCCAGGAGGCTCCCTACCGGCGCTACGCCGATAAACGACATGACATACAGGCTCATCACGCGGCCCCGTTTATCATCGTCTACGATCGTCTGTAAGATCGTATTGCTCGCGGCCATATGGGCCATGAAGCCGTATCCGATAAATACCATTAATACGAGCGACAGCCACAACACGCGGGACATGGAAAATAAGATCAGCGCGCCGGCGAAGATCGACGAATATATGGGCATCATCCTGCCGAGCCCCAACACGCTCTTCCTCGACGCCAGATATATGGTCGCCGCCATGGCGCCAATTCCCGCCGCGGACATCAGGAAACCGAAGGCTTCAGGCCCCCCATGCAGGATGTCCCTGGCATATACCGGCATCAGTACGACATAAGACGCGCCCATGAGACTGATGACGCTAAGCAGGAATAATATGAGCCTAATGGGCACGAAGCCGAACGCGTACATGAACCCCTCTTTAATGTCTTCCATCAGGCGCGCAGGGCCCTTATTTGCCGCCGGGCGCTCATTGATCTTCATCGCTAAAAGCGAAGCTATAACGGCAAAAAAACTTATTCCGTTCAGAAGAAAACATGGACCCTCGCCTATCATCGCAACCACTATCCCCGCCAAAGACGGGCCGATGAGCCGGGCCGCGTTGAACATGAGGGAATTGAGCGCAATCGCGTTGGAAAGATTCTCCTTCTTCTCCACCATCTCCACTATAAAAGACTGGCGGGCGGGCATGTCGAGAGAGTTGACGCATCCGAGGAATATCCCGAGGGCTATGATATGCCAGACCTCTACAACACCTGTAAGCGTAAGGACGGCCAGGGTGAACGCCTGGACCATCGAAAGCGTCTGAGTTACGATGAGGGTCTTGTGGCGATCCCACCTGTCGGCCATTACGCCGGTTATGGGGCTCAGGAGAAACGCGGGTATCTGGCTTGAGAATCCTACTATACCCAGGAGGAATACCGAATTGGTCATGCGATAGACGAGCCAGCTCATCGCTATCATTTCCATCCACGTCCCTATAAGAGATATAAGCTGGCCCGCGAAAAACAACCTGAAGTTCCTGTAATCCAGGGTCCGGAAAACAACCTTTACATTATCGCTTATTTTAAAAGGCATATTAATTAAGTCCTGTCGCTATTCCTCGGAGAGACCCTTATGGCGCGCGCGGGACGCACCGGACACTTGGCCTGGCATATCCCGCAGCCGACGCACAGGTCCTCGGAGACATACGGTTTACTGACGACGCTCGCCCCGGAAGGCTCTTTCTTAAGTTTGATCGCCTTCTGCGCCACAGGGCAGAATTCTTCGCACACGATGCATTCTTTGCCCTCCGCCCACGGAATGCATATAGAGCGGTCGATCTCTGCCGTCCCTAACCTGACGAGGCGTTTCTTTTCCACGGTAAGCGGCGGGATGGCGCCCGTCGGGCATGTATTGCCGCACAGGGTGCACTGGTATTCGCAGTACCCCATCTCCGGGACGAGTTCCGGCGTCCAGATACCTTCGACGCCTGCCTTCAGTAATACGGGCTGGAGGCCGTTCGTTATGCATACCTTCATGCAATTGCCGCAGCGGATGCACCTGTCGAGAAACTCCTCCTCTTTAAGAGCTGCCGGAGGCCTTATGACATTGGAGTACGAGGGCCTGAGCCTCTTTCCAAACCGGAACCCCGTCAGGAATACGGACGATAAGGCCAGCGCCATGAATTGCCTGCGCGATATGCCGCTGCCGGGCGCATTATCTTGCGGCTTCGGATCCTCCGCGCCGCCCGGGCCGGAAAAGCCAAAACGCGTAATATGTTTGGGGCAGTTATATACGCAATCCATGCAAAGGATGCATTCACCTTTAACATAACTCGTGTCTTCCTTTATCGCGCCCATCCTGCAATCTGCCCTACATATACCGCATTCGACGCAGCCCTTCACCGTCCTGCCGAGGAGCGCGAAGCGCGCGAAGAGAGCGTATAACGCGCCGAGCGGACAGACCGAGCGGCACCACAGCCTGCGTTTCAATAGCGCCAGGGCGCAGATAACTATAAAGAATAAAAATATAAGGGCCGAATGCGAAAAGTAATATACCTTGATCCCGAGCACTGTCCCTTTTAGCGAGCGGTAAAGGTCCTGGACATATCCATGCATGCCCAGATTTCTTATCAGGATAACGAACAGCGAATTTAAAGTGAGCGTCACCGTCGGGATCAGGTTCAGCGATACGAACCTCGCCATAATGACTATCGGATCGAGTATCCAGGCCAGCTGCAATCCCGCGGCCGCAAAAAAACCTATTATCCCAAGGATAAAAAATTTCGGTTTTCTGACGACGGTGTTGGCCTTGTCGTTTTCCGGCTTCTTGAGGCTCTCGCGCGCTCCGGCAATATCTATGGCCGCCCCTAAAGGGCATACCCATCCGCAGAAGAACCTTCCAAAGACCAGAGTAAGTACGAGCATGGCGAATGACGCGGCAAGCCCCGGGAGGAGCACCCTTTCGCTGACCGAGGTCGTAATGATAACGAGCGGATCTATCCTGAAGAACGCGCTCGGAGAGACCGCTGCCTTAAGCGGATAGGTGGTCGACCACAGGATATAGATGAAGAGCGTCAGGAACGCCGCCTGGGATATCCTCCTTAATATTACAAGCTTCTTCATGTTTATCTTATACCTCGATATATTTCCTGGACGCCTTCTCTATATCAATACTGCCGAATTTTCGTTCAGCGGCCACGGCTATATTCGGTATCGACAACGGGTCCGTATTCACTATGGTGCAGGCGTACGTATCCGCGAGCGTTGTGTCAGTAGAGGCGATCACCGTCCTGGCGGGCATCACATCCTTAAGGTTCCCGCCCGTTGGGCCGTTACGCAGCAGGACCCTGTACGCGTCTATTATGTTCAGGTCGGGATTCATGAAGTAAGCCAGGTCGACGAGCTTTTCTCCGATATCGCGGTGGATGAGCCCCCTGTTGCCGCCGCACACCCCCATGAGGTTCTTCATAGAAAGGGTAAGGCCGGCCAGGCCGTGATGTTTCAATACCGGACAGTTTATGAATGTATCGCATTCCACCGCGTCGCGTATCATGGGCCATTTTTCCATCGGGCTGTCGTAATCGAAACGCGCCGCGATCGTATCCCAGTCGTCGGTAAAGAATACGTCCGCTCCTTTTTCTTTCGCGGCCTTTTCTATGCCGCTATTGGCGTAACAGCGCCTCGCGTCGTTGCAGGTAACGTCGAAGACTTTCACCTTCTTCGCGCCCGCCTTAAAAGAGAGCTCCACGAGCGCGGCGACGACCAGGGGATTGGTATTCGCGGCCTGTTCCGGCGTCCGGTCCCAGCCTATATTCGGTTTGACGACCACTACGCTGTTCTTCCTGACGAACCTCTCCATGCCTCCCATAGCCTCTACGGCCTTCACCGTCAGAAGATAAGGGTCATCCCCTTTAGCGATGACAAGGTCATAGTCGCCCTTTATGCCCTTCCTGGGCCTGCCGTTAAATTTAGCGCTGTCCGCGGCGGCGGCCGTCTCTTTATTTAAAAGGCCGGCGAACGGCAACAGCGCCAGAAAAGCCAGAGCTATTTTTATGAAACTCTTCCGCGAGACCTTCCTGTTAAGAAACGATTCCATATGAAGCCCTCCAAATAAAGGCTCTGTTTTTTCATTTATATGGGCGAAATCCCGCCCCGGGTATCCGTCACTTAAAGACTGCTGATTTGAATCGGCGGGACGATTTTTAAGCTCTTCCATAGACGATCCTTTTTTTGCCGATAAATTCCGCGGCCCATGCCACCCAGACGCTCACTTCGTAAAGAAGGACCATCGGGAGAGCCATGGCCGTCATATTGAATATGTCGACCGTGGGTGTTATGACCGCGGCGACTATTGTTATTACGACCAGCGCATACTTGAAATTTTTCCTGAGTATCCTGGCGTTTATTATCCCTACGCGCGTCAGGAAAAAACTTAATACCGGCATTTGGAATACCAGTCCGCAGGCAAGCACCATACCCGTTACAAAAGAGATGTACCTGGCAGCCGATATGACGGGCACGAGGTCTTCGGCGCCTATGCTCAGGAGAAATTTAAGCGCGTTCGGAAGGAGGATATAATACGAGAAGAGACAGCCTGCCAGAAAAGAGGCTGATACGAAGATTATGAAGTAAAAGGCGTACCTCTTAAAATCGTCGCCTATGGCCGGGACCGCAAAGGCCCATATCTGGTGGACGATCACGGGAAAAGAGAACAGAAATCCCGCGGAGAAACTGACCCTCATATAGACGAGGAAAGCCTCTTCGGGGCTGAAGAACGCGAGGCGGTCGATAACTCCGGAAGCCGGGGCCTTCAGGAAGGCGAATATCGGCTGAGCGAAGGGAACGCTCGCTATCGTCGCGATGATGACGGCGGCCGCGGAGATTATTATCCTTTTCCTAAGTTCGCCGAGATGCTCTAAAACCGTAGACTTGCTCTCCATGACAAAATTTACTTTTTATCCTGCTGTTGATCGTCGGACGCGCCGTCCTTGAGCGACTTCTTGAACTCTTTTATCGTTTGTCCCAGCGCCCTGCCTACCTCCGGTAATTTGCTGGCTCCGAATATCAGAAGGCATATCAATAATATCACCAGCAGTTCCTGCATCCCTATTCCGAATATCCTCATCTTACCCTCCTTTTAAGCGAAACACGCGCCAATTCAAAAGTAAAAACGAATTATTCTTCGAGCGAGGCACCAGAGGTGCCAAGTCTAGAAGATCCTTACGTAGGAAGTTCTCGACTCGCCCATCCTAAACACCTGCTCGCTCGAACAATAAGGCTCACTAAAACAATAAGGCTCGCTCGAAACATATTGAATCCAATCTCGCAGGTTATTAGCTCACTTTTCCTGCAACACCTGTATAAACGCGTCCACGATTTTAGGATTAAACTGCGAACCGCTGTTCGCCCTTAACTGCTCTATCCCTTCTTCCTTAGTCAGGTTCTTCTCGTAACCTCTGTCGGAAGTCATCGCATCATAAGAATCAGCCGCCGACACGATCGCCGCCAGTATATCTATGTGTTCGCCGTCGAGCTTGTCCGGATATCCCTTGCCGTCATAACGCTCGTGGTGCTCCCTGACCACATCCAGGACCTCTTTATTAATAGCGACCGGCTTCAGGATATTTTCGCCTATGACCGGATGTTTCATTATTATGCCGCGTTCTTCGTCGGTCAACTTCACTTTCTTGTTCAATATGACCTCCTTGACGCCCAGTTTCCCTATGTCATGCAGGAGCGCTCCCTCTCTCAGGATGTCTATCTTATCCTGCGGCAATCCCATTTTGCGGGCGATGCTGACCGCGTATTCGGATACCCTTTCCGAATGACCCTTCGTATAAGGGTCCCTCGCCTCCAGGATGCGGATGAGGGACTGCATCACGCTGTAGAAATATTCCAGGACCTTCTTCCTGGATCCCTGCAGGTTCGCGGCCATATGGTTAAAGGAGCGCGTCAACTCGTCTATCTCATCGTCCCCCTTTACCTTTACGCGGTACTTCAGGTCCCCTTTGGCTATGTGGCGCGTCCCTTCCACCAGCATCCTGATCTTCCTTGTGGCCATCCCGGAAACAAGCATACCGAAAAGAACGGAAAGGACCAGCCCCAGCAGCAGGACAAAGATGGAGCGTCTGTTCACCTCGCCCTGCATCGCGTGAACGTCGTGGGCAGCTATGTCTATTCCAAGGATGGCTGCTGTCTTATTGTCCCTGCCGCGGATCGGCGCGTAACCGGACAGGAAGACGCCCCACTCGTCGGTAACGAGTTCCTTGTCGGCCGACGGCGCGCTGAAGGCCTTTGAAAGCTCCGGAAAGCGTGAACCGTCATACTTATCGCCGGGCTTCGCCGGCGGCTTCACTCCGGCGCGGCTGCCGGACTTTAGATCGACTACGAACTCGTATATACCCTCCTGGCCTGTCCTGGAGAGGATGTAAATATAGATTATGTCGGGGAATATCTCCTTTATCCTTGATAATTTATCCGCGACGCTCCTGTATTGAGGCGTCTCCATCCCCTCTTCGCTCAGCGGTATCTTAAGTATCGTATCCGCGTCCACGTCAAGCGCCATCGCCTGCGCGACCATCATCAATTCCTCGCGTGCCTCATCCAGTTTAGCGCGCATGGCATATTGATATACTAAAAAGTTGCCGACCATGCCGGACAACAGCATCAGGATGATCATGGCAAGCGCTATCTTGACGCGGAAACTCCTCAAAAAAAGAAATAACCTTTTAGTGATCATCCTTATAAGGCCTCTCGATCCTATTGGGTCGTCGCGGTATCATTGACAATATTACGGTTAGGCAGAAAGTAGAAAGACTTATCCTCGTCGTCGAGCCCCTGGCCGGACGGCTTTTCCATGATTATACGGCTGAAAAAATCCTCCATCTTCTCCGCCACGGTATTACGTTCATGGTCCGCGGTAATGACATGGTAGAGTTATAAAGAAGCACCATCTCCTTCATCTCCGACCCTATCCTGTCATATATGAATTTGGAGTTCTTTACGCTCGCTACATCGTCGTCTTTTGCCTGGATGAGCTGCGCCGGGACACGTATGCCGCCTAAGCGCTTCGTAAGGTATCTCACCAGGAGCTGGAGCTGGTACAGGAGGGTGATCGGAAAATACGGATATCCGTACTGTTCGACGCTCTCCATATCGCCGAGCCTGGCGTTGGAGTAATATTTGTGGACGCGGCTCCGGATCACCTCGTTCTTTATCCCGTATGGGGGCTCTTCTTTATAGTAGAAGAAATGTTTCAGGAACGTCCTGTAGCCCAGCGGGAGGAAGAAACTGGAAGCGGGCGTATTCCATCCGTCATAGAAAAGGGTCGGGGCGAGACAGCTCACGCCGCATACCCTGTCCTTAAATTCGTCCGCAAGCAAAAGCGCCAGGAGCGCGCCCATCGAAAGGCCGGCGGTGAATATAGGCCCGTTAGATCCGGAGGCTACTTCTTCCAAAAGAGCCTGCCTGACCGATCCGTAAAAATCCTGCCATTTAGCGTTCTTTATGCTCCATAAAGGCTCGCCGTGATAAGCGAGCCTAGGGCATGCTACGGAATAACCTTTCTTGTTCAGGTAGGTCGCCAGGAACTTCATCTCATTGGGAGTACCGGTAAGGCCGTGGATGAGGATAACGGTGACGCCTTTGTCGCCTTTCAGGAATATACCGTTCTTTTCGGACGAGCGGCTCTCAGGGGCCCGTTTTCGCAGGGCGCCATTGATATCGATAGAAAATATTACGGACATATCTCTCCCTATCCGGGATAAGCTAGCGGCAGGGAAACCGTGAACGTCGATCCCTTCCCCTGCTCGCTTTCAACGGCGATCTTCCCCTTGTGGGCTTCGGCGATCTCTTTCGATTCGCTCAAGCCCAGCCCAAAGCCGCTGCTGGACGCGCGGATCCTCGAGACCTGGTAAAACCTGTCGAAGATATAGTCTACCTCATCTTCAGGTATTCCTATACCGGTATCGGTGACAGCCACAACAGCAAAGTTATCGCTCTTCGAAGCCGATACGTCTACTCTGCCGCCGCGGTAGGTATATCTCACGGCATTATCGAGCAGGTTCGCGAAAAGCCTCTTGAGTTGTTTTTCATCGCAGTCGAGGGTCAATCCTTCGGGACGGACAAATGATACCGATATCCCTTTCTGTCTTGCCGCGGTCTTCGCATCGTCCAGGACTTTCTCTACGATGCGCCCGAGGTCCGCCTTCCTTATCTCCAGGACCGTCCGTTCGTTACCCGGATCGCTCAGCACCATGAGGTCGTCGATTGTCTTGCGGAAACCGTTTATCTCTTTCGTCGCCCTTGTCAGGAAAGACCTGTATTCTTCGTCGGAACAACGCCTCGCAAGGACAGATTCGACCTCCCTCTTTAACATGTTCATAGGCACCTTCAGGTCCTGCGAGATATCCTGTATGAATCTTTGCTGAGACGAAAAAGACCTGTCGAGCCTCTCTATCATGTCATTGAACGTATCGGCAAGCCTCTTTATCTCGTCCCTGGTATCTGGCATGTGGATCTTCAATTTCAGGTTCTCGGCCGTTATCTGCCTGAGCGTCCCTATCATTTTATCTACCGGACGGAGCGTCAGGCGGGCGAGGAATACCCCCGGAGCGCCGGCGAGAATGACTGTAAGCGGCAGAAGGATAAATAACGCGAGTATCAGGTTTTTAAGCGCGAGCGATATCAGGCTTATCGGCGCCGCCACCCGCACTATATATACAAGCTTATTGTCTTCCAATACCGGTTTAAAATATATCCTGAACTTTACTTTTTTACCGTCCGCGAGCTGCCCTGATGCCGTATAGAAATCGTCTTCTCCATTCAGCACATCCGCCATATCCTCTTCATCTAAAGGACCTATGCTAGGCATAGCCTTTGAGGTTGCGAGACTCTTGCCGGAGGGGCTCATTATCTGGACGAAAACGCTCATCAATTCCGGGTCCTTGCGCTTCTCTTCCATCCAACCCTCGGCGAATTTCAGGAAAGAGTTTTTATCGCTCCCCCGGAACTGGTTTGCAGACTTTCCGTCCTCAAGGTTACCGTTCCTGACGATCTGCCAGTAAGCGCTGATGGAATTGGTCAAGCCTTCCGCCCGCGCGCTGATCAGGTCGTCCAGATGGCCTATGAGGATCTTTTCAAAGCTTTCGTAAAGGACCGCGCTGTACGCCAGGAGCGTCACCGTCAACAGGACCATGTACCAGAGGATGAGCTTAAATCTTACGGACCGGAAAAACATCTGTTATGCCTCCTTCATGCCGCGGCAGTTTCTTTAAACCGGAAAATCTCCGCCGTAATATACGAATATATTCTTCACTTTGAGGGCGCCGGACGGATCCCTGTAATATGTTATCGAGACCGGGTCTTTCACGCTCAGGTTGGCGAATCCTATATCGCTGCCGCCTTTTACGACCTTAACGCCGTCCGGGACTGAAAATGTCATCCCGTTCATAGAGATCGTCCCCCCGACCCAATCTATCGAATCCACCCTGCCGGTCATGCTCTCGGTCTGCGGCTCTTGCGGCCCGGACGCAGGAAGACCCTGCTCATCCTGCGCATATCCGGAAAGGGCCGCGAGGGCTATAATTATGATCAGCAAGAAGTTTGTTCTCATTTTTCTTTCGCTATCCTGGCAACGGCCTTAACAGCCAATTCTATCGCCGCGTTCAGGTCATCCAGGCTGAAGACTCCCGTAGGGGAATGTATATAACGCGTAGGTATGCTCAATACCCCGGTAGGAACGCCTTCTCTATTCATATTTATTATCGCGCCGTCAGTCACTCCGCCTTCGACTACATCGATCTGGTATTTTATCTTGTCCTTCTTCGCGATCTCGATGAACATATCCTTTATCTTCTCACTCACTATCACGCCTCTGCCGGAAGCCTCTATTATGGTTATAGCCACGCCCCGGCCTAATTTCAACGCGGACTCCCTTTCCTTTATTTGCGGCGTATCACCCGCTATCGTCGTATCTATAACTATCGCGAAGTCGGGATCGATTTTAAAAGCAGACGTCCTGGCGCCCTTCAAACCCACTTCTTCCTGCGTAGTGGCGACCGCGTATACTTCGGCGCCGGCGCCGACCTTTTCCATTATCTTCAATAACGCGTAACAGCCTATCCTGTTGTCAAGCGCTTTGCCGTAAAAAAGCTTTCCGTTCAAGACGCCGGCGTTCGACTCGAAGACGATGATATCGCCTATCTCGACCTTCCTGGCGGCTTCAGCTTTGTCCTTACACCCGATATCGATGAACATGTCTTCGTACTTTATCGGATGCTTCCTCTCCTCGTCTTTCTGCAAGTGGGGAGGCTTCGTACCTATCACGCCCAGCCAATCGCCCTTTTTCGATTTGACCACCACGCGCTGGGCGGGCAGTATCCTGTCGTCGATCCCTCCGACCTTTATGAAATTTATGTAGCCGTCGCTCGTTACCCCCTTCACCATCAGCCCTATCTCGTCCATGTGCGCGGCTATCATTATCTTTTTCGCGCCTTTCCCTTTCCTCGCGATGACGTTCCCGAAATTGTCTATCTCGGCATTGCCGCATCTTTTTTTGAGCTCGCCTTGCATTATCCCGGCGATCTCCTTTTCATATCCGGAAACCCCCGCCGCATCCAATATCTTCTTCAATAGATCATCCATTTATCTCTCCTTCCACCGTTTTTCGCATATCGTCCGGGATCCGCCGCGGCTTCATCTGGGCGCTGACGCAGGCCCAGACGGTCCTTGCCTTAACGAGCACCGCGTCGCCTCTTTTTATCTCCTGCAGGATATCGATCGAGCAGCTGCCCATCTTCTCGACTTTAGTAAATATATTTATTGTATCGGCGTATCTGGCCGGGCTCTTGTAGTCCACCTCCAGATGGACGACGGGAAATATTATCCCCTGACCCGCGTAGCCGGCGATGTCGATACCGATAGCGCGAAAATATTCCGTGCGCGCTTCCTCGAGATGCTTTAGATACGAGGCGTAATAGACGACGCCGCCGGCGTCAGTGTCATGGTAATATATCTTTTTTTCCAGGTGAATATCATTCATGATCGCGCCTTTATCAATATTGAAGCATCTCTTTAAACGCGTCGGCGGAGACCGAAACGTCGCCGCTGAACGGATAATCGAATACCAGTATAAGGAATAAGATAAGCGAGATAGATACCGACAATAACGCGATCATGAGCACCTGGCTCCTCAGGTTCTCCGCTCCGAAGAACAGGGCGAATAGCATGATCGATACGCCGCCGGTTATAAGGACGAACCATAGCACGGGATGAAGGCCGGATTTTGCGTCGAAGAGCCGCATACGCCTCAATTCTCCGACTTCGTCCAAATGGCGCACGGACTCCTCGAAAAATATCCTTTCGGATATCGTCGCAGGTTCATAACTTCCGTAAAAATCCCACATCTTATTCAGGACGCCGCTCACGCGCGCGCTTGCCCGCCCCTTTGCCATCGCGGCCCATTCTTCGCCGCTGACGAGCTCGGCATACTGCCTGATCAGCCCCTGGATATGCTGACGGGACCCTTGCGAAAAACTCTGCGAATCCCTTACCATATCCGTCACGCAGTTCGCCTCTCTCTCGACGTTCGCCCGGGCCTTGTCAAAATTCTGCCACACGACCACTACGATGAACGCGAGCAGGACCGCATACGCTACCCCCATCGTCTCGAACATCGGGCCGGCTATGTCGTTATGGGGCTTCATCCTGTGGTGCGGGACCCTTCGGCGCACCGCTAAGAGCGCGCTGACGGATAATATTATAGAAGCGGAAATTATAATAACACCTAACAATAAGGACGGCATTTCAAAAGTCGTTAACGGCATCTCTTTGCCTTTCGCCCACTACTTTTTATTTTTCCTACGGCAGGCCTTGACCATCCTGTCATACGCCTCTCCCGGGGTCTTGCCTTCGGTGAGGTTGGCGCCGCACAGGGCCGCGTACCCTTTCCTGTTCCGTATCTTGAATATCTTCACCTTGCTTCTAGGTATTGCCATATGTCCTCCCTTTGCCACAGTACCAACGATTTATGTTACACCTACGAGGTGTGATCACACCTCGTAGGTGTTAGAGGATTACTTATATCATGATATTATATCCTAAAATCATTAAATGGAAAACAAAAATAAGGCAGCCATATCGCTATGACCGCCTTATTTTTAATTTATTGTTTTAAAAAATCTACTTCTTATTAGAGCTCAAATACTATCTGTGAAAAACCATCCTCGTTATCCCATACGTGGATGCCGAATTCACCGTAATCGAGGATGGCTTCATCCTGGTTATCCCCGTCGAAGTCGCCTGTTACCATGAGTTCAGGGCTTAAGGTGTGGAGCTGTG
>Ga0265297_10005560_pt1 | contig 19091 bp, 16 predicted proteins | sample Munlanlwell13791_FD_192502 | JGI IMG/M metagenome (GOLD analysis project Ga0265297, IMG submission 192502) | Leachate microbial communities from a municipal landfill in Southern Ontario, Canada - Leachate well 137-91 | ecosystem: Engineered > Solid waste > Landfill > Unclassified | place...
TGCCGCAAAAATGCGCCTGTACCTGGCGTTACCGCTCCGGGAAAAGCAAGCTATCTCCAAAGCTTTTCACGATTTTATTAAAAATCACTACCTCATTGAAACTTCCGCAAAGAGTTATTTGGAAGTTGCATTTGAATAATCACGTTTCCCATACTGCTCACTGCGCCTGCCGGCCCGTGACGTTCCATTTTCATAATTATACAACCTCTTCAGAAATTATATATGGGAAGATATGACATTATCGGTCAGAGTTCTATGGTTTCCCCGTCCGCAACCTGCCGGACTGGCTGTTTGAATATTGAGCTATATTCATCTGCTGAGAAAGTGTGGATTGGAATAATCGACTTAGGATCTATCGCATCCGCAAGCTTCTTCAAATCGGCAATTATTGCATGCCCGCTTGTATGTATGATGATCAGCTCAACATCGACTCTCTTCAATGTCATTTTTAATTGCTTGTCCTTTTTTAGATATCCGCTCCACTGGGAATAAATATATCTTGGTTTTTCTTTCCATTTGAGCTTGCTGACAAACGATCTGTTTACCCAGTTATCTTTCAATACAAGCTTTTTGTATTTTGAAACAATATATTCTTTGGGGACCATGACGTTGCTGTATTTTTTTGTTATGCCCAGATCATCAAGTATTTTTGTATGCTTGTTAGGCGTACAGAACACTTTTATGGTGCCCCCGATACCTGGCATAGGAAGTCCTTTGCCTACCTCGTGACATTTATCAAGGATATACGCGGTATATGGGTCAATAACAAATGTTTTTCCTGAACGCATACATGCCCTAAAAACTGAAACGATCCGATCAATGTTTTGCGAAGAACATGAGAGAATGTTCAGTCCGCTCTCTTGCCTGAAGAGCTTTACAAGCTCGTTTTCAATATCGTTCTCTGATGAGCAGTCTCCGTCCTCACGTCCTATTCCTGTGCCTTCCATAAGTAAAAAATCGACGTTCTTCGGCGCATGCTCAAGCATATGTTTAAAAACTATGCTTTTCCTCCCATGGCCGCGAAAATCGCCGGTATAAAATATTTTTTTTCCTTCAGCTTCGATTAAAAAAGCCCTTGAATCAAATCCGGAATGATCCGTAAGATAAGGAATTATCTTAAAGCCTTTTATCTGAAACGGATTGTCCCATGATCCGATTTCTTTGATATTGCTAAGTTCACAGTCTGTTTGCCCGAACAAATGCGACGCCTGTATCATTATTCTGCAGCCTTTGCTCATATATAGAGGGATATCAGTGTTGATATAGTTTAATAATCCGTAATGATCCTGATGCGGATGGCTAATCAATATAGCATCAAATTCCGAAGCTGAACCTTTATATAGCCCCTTGATATCAGGAAGTATGCCATCAGCTATAAGCTGGCTGATATTTTTGCCTTTTAGCCTGTTCTTGTTGAACTCTCCCTCTTTTTCATCGACAAGCGGCATCCCAAGATCGACCAATATCCTGCCGTCAGCGGATCTAATTTCAACACAGCTCCCGCCTATCTCTTTAGTCCCGCGGTGTATGATTAGTTGCATATATCCCTATATATACTGATTTCTCTTTTCTGCCCCCATAAGCTGTTATCTATTTCAACAAAATGCATGATTATATTATTCTTTAAATGGCCCAGAATCTTTTCAATTAACGTCCTAAATTTAAATGCCGTTTCATCCTCGCGAATATCATTCGTTACTACATATAGAATCGGCTTAGTCCAATCATATATTCCCGATAACGATTTAATGTCATTGAATTTTCTGTCTTCTTGCTTGTGCAGCCTGTAGATATAACAATAATAATTAAATATTTGACCAAATGCATCGAAGAGATATTTCCCCCTACTTTTTGTTTTTCCCCATACCTTTAGTTCCATTATTACAGGCCGGCCATCGGATTTTGCAATAACATCAATATATTTTGGGTGATTTGCTTTTGAACTGGATTTTCCGGAATACAATAAAACAGGGAATTGAAATGCCACGCTTTGTTTATCAAATAGGCTTTTTATTGCAATTCCACCTGTTTGCCACCCTGTCCTGGAATAGATTTTCTCTAAAATGACAGATTCAAGATAATGCTCTTCTTTTACATGATAATAATGTTCATCATTTGGATCGGATCTTGAAACAATTAAGTATTCTACCCACTTACTCAGCTCCATGCCCTTGTTGTTAACAGCTTCTATGTTGCCAAGAGAATCTATTTCTGCAACACGATACCCTTTATAACTTATTTGAATTGGGCTGCTAATGCTTTCATAGTATTGAAGTTTATCAATATGTTTTTGTTGGATTCCTTTTTTCAACAGCTTGCCCCTAATATTTTCAATATCAACCTCGCTGACCTTTTGCGCTCTTATTATTCCTGATAGCCATTCATCTTTGAATTCATATTTTGTATTTATGTCAACTTCAGGCAGTTCTATATCCAAATCAAATAATATCCTTTGATTCTGCAAAAACCTGATAATATTCTTATATTTTGATTTATCAACTCGTATTTTGATTCTTTTTAATCTTTTTCCTCCATCATTCATATAAAATAGCATTATAGCTGCAACTATCGTATTTTTAGCAATATCAAGATAGTACTCTTCTTGTTCTGACCCATCCAGGCCAATTTGTAGCTCGTCATTATTTATCTCGTAATTAAACAGTGTGCTTACCGGCGATTCTTTTCTAGACACTTTTTGCATTTTTGATCCTCATTTTTAGCTGACTATTTATTAGTAAAATGTTGAATTCATTATATCAACTCCCTCAATAAATACCATCTTTTCTTTCTGTCATTCTGACCACACACATCTCTCTCCGTACCGGATGATAATGCACATGGATTTCCGATCTTTCTCCCTTCCCCTCCAGCTTGTCCATAACCTTGCCGAAGATGTAGATGAAATATACGATCGACCATACGATTGAAATAAGTATCATCCAGCTAAACATATCAGGCATTTCTCCTTGTTTCTATTTCCCTGTTCCGACAATAAAAGGCCTCTTCCGTCTTTCCCATGTCATAAAGCAGTTCTCCCTTGTTAGACCAGACGTCCGAGTAATCCGGATTTATCTCAAGTGCCGTCTCATAGCTCTTTAAAGCTTCTTCCTTTTTCCCGAGCTCCGCAAGCGCGATCGCCTTATTGTTCCATATATCCTCATTAAAAGGGTTGATCTCAAGCGTCTTTTCAAAACAATTGAGCGCTTCCTCGTTCCTTTTAAGCTCCAAATATGCCAGTCCCGCATCGTTCCAGATAAATTCGCATCCCGGGTCGGTCTCACAGGCTTTTTTATAATATGGCAGGGACTCTTCATATTTTCCTTCTTTCGAGAGGTTCTCGGCCATCAGGTAAAGAGCGGAAAAATTGTTTTCATTTTTCTTTAGCATTTTTCTCATTATCTTAAAAGCTTCGGCGATCCCTTTTTCGTCAATGGCCGAGACAATTTCAACCGCATCATACATGCTTTCTTGAATATCTATCTGGGCAAATCCGCACTTTGCGGATTCTTCCCATCTTCCCAGCCGGCCCAGAAGCCGGATCTTATTCTCCAGAGCGGTTGTCGATGGCGGATATTTTGAGTCATTAGTTATCGCGGCATCATAGCACTTGAGCGCTTCCTCATATCTTCCAAGCAGCTCAAAGCGTCTGCCTTCTTCGTTTTGGCTATTTGGGCTAAAATCGGTCGTTTTTTCGCCCATGTGGCTCTCTCCTTTCATGTACTATCGTCAACTCTGTGTTTATTCTTGCATTTCTATATTGATTTTACCGCTGCCGCCATGACACTATCTGTCAGAGGACATTAAAAAGAACTCTGACAGGTCTTGTCGCCATGCCTCTGCTACCCTGTTTGTAAGGAGGGCTTTATTATGAAAGAAGATGATATTTGTATGGACAAGCCTGTTGACGATACTATGCTGCAATCCGTGATAAAGGAGTTTGAAGGGACTCTCGTCAAAAACAATCCAGTCCGGCAGGAAAAGCTTGCGTTCACGCTGCCGAAGGCACATAAAAGACATAGCAGCATCCGTCCCAGGGATATATATGAAGAGATTGGAAAGACCGTCTACGGTCAGGAAGAGGCAAAAAGGACTCTATCCGTGATCCTGTACGAACATCTCCTTCGCCAGAAAGACGGCTGCAGGGGGCGCGATATTCCCAAGACCAACGCGCTTCTTATAGGACCGTCCGGTTGTGGGAAAACACTTATTGCAAAAAGTATGGCAGAAGTGGCAAAAGTCCCGTTCGTCAGGATAGACGCGTCTTCCCTCGTGACCAGGGGCTATCGCGGCGGGATGCACGTCGAGCAGATAATGGACATCCTTTTAAATGCTTCAAATGGACACAAGACCATTGCAAGCCGCGGCATCATATTCCTGGACGAGATTGATAAGATCGCCACGACGGATGCTGACTGGGAACTCGCAACCGGCCACGTGCAGAACGAACTCCTGTCGATCATAGACGGCGCGGACCTTTATCATGAGACCACCCATCTTGAGTACGAAAGGGATACTTTCAGCTTTAAAGATGTGCTTATTATCTTCGGCGGCTCGTTTGAAAGGAAATGGACGAACATCAATGACAGGCAGGACCTCGTTTCTTACGGCCTGGTCCCTGAATTGGTCAACAGGATGGGGACTATTATAAGGATGGAACAAAGCAGCGCCGATGTGCTTATTCAGATGATAAGGCCGGCCGTCGAAGAATATTCGGCCATCCTTGATCTCGATAGGGACGAAAAGACTCTCTATACCGAGCTTTTGTCCTCTATCATCAAAGCCGACAAGGAGCTTATAAAAATGGGCGGGAGATGCGTAGGCCCTCTAGTCAGAAAATTCTTTGAGGATAGATTGTTTGAATTATAAAATGCGCGCAATGCGGGAAGGAACATGAGTATTGATGTCATATTTAGATATCATTTTCGGCTGGGTGATTGTGATAATCGGATATTTTGTTACTCCGCTTCTGATAGGCGTTATCGGATTCTATCTATTGTGGAAGTCGCATAATTAATAAGTATTCCATAAGGGACATCGACCATAAACGATTGAAATATATATCATATCTATATATAATGAATTCAAGACATGGGAAAAAGAAGAGTCGTCGTAACAGGGATAGGCGTTATTGCGCCAAACGGCATCGGAAAGGATGCGTTTTGGGATGCCTGCGTTAACGGAAAATCCGGGATAGGTTTAGTATCGAGATTTGACGCATCTGATTTTCCAACTAAAATCGCAGGGGAAGTGAAGAATTTCTCTCCGCATGATTATATGACCCCTAAAGAAGCGCGTAGAATTGACCGCTTTGCGCATTTTGCGATAGCATCTTCAATATTAGCCGTTAAAGATACAAATTTAATAATTGACAACAATAATTCTGAAAATATAGGCGTTGTTATTGGCACATCAACTGCGGGATTGGGATACGCCGAGGAACAATACAAATTATTTACAGAAAGCGGATACAAAAAGATCAATCCTTTTGCGGTCGCTTCAATTATTACGGCAAGCAGCGCCAGCGAAGTTTCGCTCCATTTGGGTGTCAAAGGACCAAGCCTCATATTGTCTACCGCTTGCGCGTCGGGAACAAACGCAGTCGGTTATGCCGCACAGTTAATCCAGAATGGCGATATTGATATGATGATAGCCGGCGGCGCGGAAGCTCCTATTTTCCCATTCTCTTTCGCGATATTTTGCGCGTCAAGAGTTCTTTCCACAAGAAACAATGAACCGGAAAAAGCATGCAGGCCTTTTGACAAAGACAGAGACGGAACAGTGATCAGCGAAGGAGCCGGAATGCTTATACTTGAGGATCTTGATCATGCTCTTAAAAGAAAAGCTCCTATCTATGCTGAAATAGTTGGATTCGGAAGCACTTGCGACGCTTTTGGAGCCATTAAACAGGAACCGACCGGAGGGCAGGCGGAAAGAGCAATGAGATTAGCATTAAAAACCGCCGGAATAAATCCCGAGGATATTGATTATATAAACGCGCACGGCAGCTCGACTATCCAAAACGACAAGATTGAAACTGACATAATTAAAGATGTTTTTGGTAAACATGCCTATAAACTGGCGATAAGTTCCACAAAATCCATGATAGGACATCTGCAGGGCGGCTGCGCGGGACCAGAAATTATCGCAACCTGTCTGGCTATTAAAGAAGGGATTATCCCTCCGACAATAAATCTTGATAATCCGGATAAAGACTGCGACCTGGATTATGTGCCGAATAAAAGCAGAAAAAAATCGATTAAATATGCGCTAAAGAATACATTCGGTTTTGGCGGAAAGAATGCTGCTATTGTCTTAAAACTGTTTGGGTTGTAATTCTGATGATTACTAATATACTAATAACCATTGTTGTCCTGACAGGACTTGAGCAGCTATACGAAACTGCAGTACTGGGACAAAGGAAAGAAAAAGGCATCTTAAGAGGCGAGAAGTGGACGATTTGGGGCATGGGAATCGCTCATTTTCTCACGTTTATATTTACTCTCGCAGAGTTTTTTCTTGTCAGAAGATCTCTTAACCTGGAAATATCCATGATCGGTATTTCAATGTATGCTTTGGGAGTGATCGGAAGATATTGGACGATCAATACTCTTGGAAAATATTGGAGCATCTTCATTGAAATGAGAGAGAATCAAAAACTGATAACTGACGGCCCTTTCAATTTCATGAGGCATCCGTCATATTTCTCTTTGTTTTTCAAAGTTTTGAGCGTTCCTCTGATACTTAACTCCTACTTTACTTTTTTGTTTGTCCTGATCTTTTATTGCCCGCTCGTTTTTATCCGGTTGTATTATGAAGAAATTGAGCTTTTTAAGAAGTTTAAAAAAACCTATGCATCTTACAGAAGAGGGAAATGGTCTCTTTTTCCATTCAATAAAGGTAAAACAACAAAATTTTTGGCAAACAAAATCAAGCCGTTAAGGAAGATATTGAACAGATGGTAATAGGATGCTATCAGTTTAGTGTATAATAACTGCAATGACAGATCAAATTAAAAACATAGGAGATGTAAGCCATCTCACGAAAACGCATTACAAGGTGGCTTCGTCCGCAGAGGATTTGGAAACAATATTGAAGATAAGAACTGCGGTTTTTGTGGGTGAAGACGGCTACCCTCCGGATCGAATCAAGGTAAACGCGGACGATTATAATCTTCTTGGGTTTTATGAAGGCGTGCCGAAAGGAACTATCGCGGTTACCTTGGGACAATCGGAAACACTGCCGCTCGGCTCGACTCTTGGCTGGAAAGGAATCACTGTCGCCGAAATTCATAAACTTGCAATCATCAAAGACGCAAGGAAAACACCAATCGCGCTCGGATTAATGGTTCTTGCTTATGAATACACCAAGAAACATGCAAAAGACATATTATCGTTCTGTTTAAAGAACAAAGAATCTCACATTCATACGCTTGAGAAATTCGGATTTAAAATAATAAAGGAATTCAATTTTTTGGATCAGCCTGCGTATATTCTTCATCTGAATTTAGAAGACACTACGTTTGAAAAAGAAAAATCCTACAGAAGGCTTAAACTTCTAAAAAAATTATTAGTAAAATAAATGAACGGATATTTCTTTCCTTTAATAGCAACTTCAATAATCAATCTTCTTCTCGGCATCTTTGTGTTGAGGACCAATAAGCCGACAAACAAATTCTTCTTCCTTATTTCCTCATGCTTATCAATTTGGGTATTTATTTTTGCATTGCTTGTAATTGCCAATGACGATTCAACAGCCCTACTGAGGATCAGGCAATTAAATTTGGCCACAATCTTTGTGCCCGCATTATTTCTTCAATTTTCAAAATATTTTCCGGAAAATACGTACAAACCAAATTGGCTTGACTTTTTCTTGTTTGCTATCCCGTGTTCAATAATTACATCGTTCTCATTCTCTGAAAATTATATCCGGTCGGCATCAATACAAAATTGGGGCGTTGATTTCAGCTATGGCTATTTATATTTCATTTTCTTCATTTATTTTTTTTCCTATATGACAGCCGGCCTGATCATCTTGATAAAAAAATATAAGGCTTTGGACAAAAGCTCAAAACTGCAACTCACCTATATTTTCACCGGAACTGCCATTACATTCTTAATCAGTATTGTGATTGACTCAATCTTGCCCTTGTTTGGATGTAGATGGTTAACTCCTATCGGGCCTATTTCGACTATTTCAGTTATCGGATTTACCGCCTACGCCATTACAAAAACCGAGCTTATGGACATTAGAGTTGCCATTAGCAGATCGGCAGCATATGGCACTGTTGGAATTCTATTGGTTGCATCATTCATGATCCTGAACTATTTTCAAATGCCGATGCTTTTAGTCTTCACGATCAATACTTTGCTATGTCTCTTCTGGGTATTTTACGCTGAACGATTAAGGAATCTCATCCAAACCCCTATTGAAGAAAAATGGATAACCGGCTGGTATAACTCTGACAATCTGATAAATAGCATAGCTCAAAGCTTAATTCCAATAATGGAAAAAGAAAAAGCATTTGAGATTATCACCGATACCCTGAAAAACACAATAAAGATAAAAAATGCAAAAATCATAAATGCAGTTGAGCTTACAATAGATGGCGATAATATATCCGATGTTACTCCTTATGATAAACTGCCGCAGGACATGAAAGAGATTTTTCATGAATACGATGGCGGTGTATTTATTCCCCTCAGATCATCCGAAGGATTTGAGGGATACATAATGCTCGGGCAGAAGAAATCCGAGGACCCATATAACAAGACGGACTATACGCTTTTCAAAACAATAATGATACAGACTTTAGCCATTCTTGACCGCATTCGCCCATATGAACAGATTAAGCGCGAAATTGACACTACCCAGAAAAAACTCTTCGAAACAGAAAAAATGCTGTCCCGCTCCGCGCGGCTAGCTTCTCTGGGCACTTTAACAGCAGGCGTTACTCATGAGATAAGAAATCCTCTGGGCGTAATAAGAATGGGAATTAATCTCTTGGCGAAAGAACCGAGAGACGTAAAATATTTGCAGGAATGGCAGGATTTGCATATTAAGCACGTGGATAGGATCGCGGACATAATCGATAAGATGTTGCACTTATCAAGAGCGAAAGAAGCCGTGAATAAGGTATTTAATGTGAACGACCTGATCAAGCAATATATTATCGGAATTGTTTCCTCCAAAAACGCCAATATTTCAACTGACCTGAACCCTGTCCCCAATATATCGGCGATAGAGGATGATCTACATCAGATACTTGTTAATCTCACCAGTAACGCAATAAAAGCCATGCCTAACGGTGGGGATCTGACAATAAAGACGTATGAAATAAAGGAAAACGAATTAAGCAAAGTCGTCATTGAGATTTCTGACACCGGCATTGGAATCCCGCAGGAAAATCTCGAAAAAATATTTGATCCGTTTTTCAGCACTTGGGAGAATGGAACAGGTCTCGGATTAAGTATTTCCTATAAAATCATTGAAGAATTGAAAGGAAGGATCGAAGTCCAAAGTCAGGTTGGTAAGGGTTCGACTTTCAAGATAATACTGCCTGCTGTCTGATGTCTCCCCCTGATAAGGGGGAGACAAAAAGGGGGTTATTTCAAAAAGCCTCTTTCCTTGCCTTTATCAACAACCTCGACTTTCATTTTCTCAATTTCCAGCTCACCTCCGAGAACAATTCTGTCAAGTGTTTCAAACAATTCTTCTTCTTTGACCGGTTTTCGAAGATAGGCAAGTTTGCGGGGTGTCTTTCTCCATTTTTCGTCATCTTCCCATGCGCTTAAAATTACCACAGGGATAAAAGCTTTCATCTTATCAAGATTAAGCTCCGAAATGCTTTTTTCGTATTCTTCTTTCCTGATCTCCCAAAGTTTTCCCAAAAACTGCATGCCGTCCATTTCGGGCATTTTTATGTCGAGAATGATACAGGCTATGCGATTTTTCGGAATATCAAGGAACCATTTATTTTTTTCGATCTCTATAAACGCTTGTTTAGCGGAATTTGCAATTTTAACATCGTATTTCCCTGAACCACGGATAGTTTCAGCTAAATGATCAGCAAAATCTTTTTCATCATCAACCACCAGTATCAAAGGTTTAAACATTTGTTTTTCTCCTTACGAATATCTCATCTGGGAAAGCTATGAAGTACATCCTTCTGCAGAATAGAATAACCGCTTTTGCCGGCCCGGCTATAATGCCGAACAGGAACATGACCACAAACATTATTGCCGTTAGTATTGCCGCATCAAAAGCGGCTTTTCTCGGAGAAGAAGGAGGAACATTCTTTTTTCGTTCTCCGGTATCCGAATCCCTGTATTCGTCTTCCCATCTGCCAACTTTTTTCAGTATTTGATAATGCTTGTATCGTTTTTTTTCATACAAATAATCCTCATAAAACCTTTGATAGTAGAGGATCGCATAACCTATTGGCCCGATTATCATTCCGTATATGACCATAATTGGCAGCCATATCGGCAGAAATATCATCATCACAATGACAAAGAATATCTTTGACATGTTTCTCATTGACTTAATGATATCAATAATGCCCGAAAAATCAAGTGTTCCATTGAAAAAAAAGCGCGCCTCAAGGAAGACGCGCTTTCTGCGAATTAAAGAATGTTCCGCTTTGCTATTTCCCGTCTTTATGCTTCGCGATATAGTTTTCCAATAATTTTATAAGGTTCTGTATCTCAGGAGGCGTTTCCGCGTCAGATGGTTTAAGCTGTTTTATGAGATCGCCGAGATTCGATATGAATTCCTTTTTTAATTCTGACGGCCATGTTCCTGTGGCGCCGGCGCCGCTCAATCTTTCATTGCTTTCATATCCGGGACCCATGCTAACCCGATTTGTGACGCGCGTGGTCCCTTTTGTCAAATTCAGTTCGATCTCATGGGAGCTGCTGCCGCCGGAAGAACCGCCTCTGCAAGCCGATTTAATAACATAATCCTTAGAATGCTCTTCATTTGGCAACACAGCTATCTCGGTTGTAGTTCCTGTCGCATATCTCGAGCTGCTATTATATTCCACTCCCGGATAATACAGCAGTTTAATGCTGCCGTCTCTCAGTGCTTCACATATCGCTTCGGTAGGAATTGCAACAGGATTAAGATTTCTGATATCCGACATTTTGACATCAAACGAACCTCTCCCAACTTTCATGACGACTATCTTATCCGTCCCTTCGGGAACGGCAAAGTGCGTTTGTTGCTCGCTTTCAAACGGCTTGATGTTCTGCTGGGCCAAAATCTTATCGTTCGTATAGTCATAATTCGCCCCAGCCTTTATAAACTGGACCGTCACACCATTATTGTCGCTTGCCGCCTTATCGGAACCGTTAAAAGAAAAAGATATCCTTCCGCTTATCGGTTTTGTCAGCTTTATTGACAATCCAGCATCGTTTTGGGATTCCGCTTTTAACTTGATCGTATCTCCCTCTATCGATCCTTCAGCTCCGTTGAACGCATCTTGCCTATCAACGAGATCGCCAAGCGTTTCCGCTGCCCCGGTTATGATAAAAGGAAGAATAGAAAGGGAAGCAAGAGTCATCGGTTTTGACGATGCGGCATTTCTATCGGAAACAATATTCGGCGCTCTCCTGTCCGTGGTTGGGTCTGAATATGCGGCGGTCTTACTCTGGCTGTCGGCTACTGCATTTACTGTCATAAAATTTCTCCTTTGATTTTTTGCTCCTCAAAGGGAATCTTATGATCCCAATTCGACTCGGGCTCTCGTCCTATTTACCGCCTCCTTTTGGTTGAGTTTGAATATCTGCTGCAAAATCAGACTTATGCGCTTTTATCGCAGCATTGAATTCCGCCAGATTTTTGTCTTTAAGTGCCCAATCTCCGTCACCTTTATCGATGTCAAAATATACTATTGCATCAATCCCATCTTCATTATTAGGTTTCGTGATATCATCTATTACTGAAGTGATGGTTGCTTTTTCTGGATCATTAAGATTATTTGGATTGTCAAGACTCTTGCGATTTCTTCCATATTCTGCAATCATTACAGGAAGTTTTTTTTCTGGATTAATGCCTCCCAACTGATCCATGGCAAAGCCAAATAAATTGTTTTTCCATACACCAACGATATTGCCGTCTTCTCCTGGGGTTCTCCCTTGATACACATCAAGCCCGATCCAATCAACATATTCAGCCCCTGGGAAATAAGAATCATATGGATATTTCCGCAAATCTGGATTAAAGACAAAAGTAACATTATTGGCGCCATTTTTTAAAATAAGATCGTGTACCAATCTAAAATACTCTTTATATTGTTCAGGTTTACTTCCCCACGAATACCAGTCTCCGTTCATTTCATGCCCTAAAGACAAAAACATCGGTTTACCAAAACTTTTTGCCCATTTGGCAAAATCTACATAGTTACTGTAAAAATCCCCGCTTTTGTTCTTTAACTGTGATATTATCTCGGGCAAATAACATGGTTCTTTATCGCCCCATTTTCCTGGCATCTCTTTTATAAACAATGCTCTTTTCCCATCTTTGAAAGTGCTCTCATCTACACCAACATTTCCCCCTACGGTAGGCGTGCTCCAAAATTTGACCACTATGTCGGCTTTCTCGCCAACCTTTTGCTCAAAAGTTTCTACCGATTTTAAGTCAGGGTTGTCACCAACAAATACGCCTAAGTAAGCTTGGCCGTTTGTCGGGGGTAATATTATATTCCGATCTCCACTTGTTTTCTGTTTTGTAGCTGTTTCCGTAGGTGCCGCAGCTTTAGCAGGCTTTTCTTCGATTTTTGTTTTTGCCGGTTCAACTGGCAGTGCAGGTTGTGCCGGTGGTGCGGGAGGCTGTACTTTTGCCGGTTCAGGTGCCGGCGCAGCCGGAGCAGGTGCGGGAGCTGGAGCCGGCGGCGGTGTAACTGGCTTTTCTTTTTCTGGTTTTGGCGCCGGCGGGGGAGTTACTTTTTTCTCTTCCGCTGGTTTAGCAGGTTGTTTTTTCTCAGCAGCATGTTTTTCGGGCTGTTTCTTTTCCGGCGCTGGTTTGTTCTCTTCTTTGTGTTCGGTTGGTTTTTGCGCTTCGGTCTTCTTTTCTTCCTTAGGTTTTGCCGCTCCTGATAACGGTGCCGCGGGTTTTGGAGTCGGTTCAGGTTTCTTCTCTTCCGGCGATTTCGGTGCTTCTGGAACTGGTGCGGCTGGTGCCGGCGGCGTGGGAGGCGGCGCGGGCTGTTCCGGCTGCGGAGCTTCAACGGGGCGTTCTTCGACTTTAATTTCCTTTGCGATATCCGCTTCGTTCTCTTTCAACCCCTGGCCCAAAGCTTTTGCCGCATGCTTTAAAGCATATCTCACATATTGCCCGCCCTCCGGCTTATCCATATTGAAATAAACAAAGCCCGAGAGCCCTTTTTCTTTACAAAACGACGGCAGTGATTTGGCATAATTCCAAAATCTCGTGCTGTAAACATAAGAGAGCAGATTTCTTGTAATTCCGCGGCGGTCGCATGCGGTTTCGCCGATCATTCGAGGTTTGTCCGGAAATGTTCTTTTCACGGCGTCAACGGTGTTGCCAAGAACCTCTTCGGGAGTAGGAACGTCGTTAGCCATGGGGCCGCTGTAGCCGTCTACAGCTATCCAGTCCACATAATTGCTGCCCGGATAATACGGTTCTAAAGATCCGTTAACATTCACATTCCACACCCAGGTCACGTTGTCCGCGCCGGCTTTTTTAAATATATCAACAACATGCTGGTACGCCTTTACGTATTTCTCGGCATTTCCCGCCCATGGGTACCATTTCTCTCCTTCTCCCATGTTCATTTCATGGCCGAATGATATGAATAAGGGCTTGCCTAATTCTTTGGCTTTTTCGGCAAACTGCCGGATTTTCTCATCGAACGCGCCGGAGTTTATTTTGTCCAACCCATCCCACGGCTCCATTTTCACGAAAGGCGTTATGCCGTCTTTGATCAATATCCCGCACTCTTCTGACGGAAAAGCGGAATCGAATTTATGGAACAATACTGCATAATTAAGTTTACTTTTGGTCGCTTTTTGGTAACTTGCGATGGCTCCGGTAAGGTTTTCGGCTTTTGATTCTTCATCTCCAAGAAAAGCCCCGTTATATATTCCGTTTCCGTTCGGTACTATCTTTTTAGCCATTGCAACCGGCACAGGAGGTTTTGGAGAAGGTTGAACGGGAGCTGGCGGCGTTACCGGGGCCGGGGCAGGGGTCGGTGCTGGAGTTGGCGCCGGAGCGGGAACTGGCGGTGGCGTCACGGGTGCCGCGGGTGTCGGCGATGGCACCGGGGCGGCCGGAAGAGGCGTCACAGGAGCCGGTGCAGGTGGCGGCGGGCTCGGTGGCGTTGCGGCTTCTGCCGGTTTTTCCAGCCTTGAAGATATAGCTTTCGATTGCTTGCCCCATGCCAGTTGGCAGACGCCTTGCTTATTCCACTCATCCGCCGTTATTTTATTTTGCGTATGAAGGGTATAAAGATTTTCAACGACGTTTTCCCCCGGTTTTCTGCCTAGCCAGTATCCTTGCAATGCTAAATATTCCGCTTTTGCTTTTATATTTTCCGGTACGATCTTTTTGGGGATAAGCTTTTCATCGGCGGCGTCATGCACTATTACTGACTGATCTTTCCATGACTTTGCGGTGTCGCCGAAAGTGTTCCATTGGTCTGCGGTCATTAGAACGGGATCATGCGATAAGAGTTTGTGTGCGTTTTCGACGAATTCCTTTGTATATCTGCCTTTGTGTCCGATCCAGTAATTCTTTTGCCTAAGCTCTGATGCTTTTTTCTCCGTTGCTTCATCAAGCGCCGGTCGTTCCGCGCTCTTCGCACTGGAAGGTGGCACATGGGTAGAACCTTTTTCCGCGACAGTGGTACTTGGTGTGCTTCCCGGATCAACTGCCTTTAATTCATCTGCCATATGCCATCCCCCCTACATAATATATATCGTCAATATTTCCGATGTATTTCAAACATCGGCGGCGGTCATTTCGTCAGCTTTGGCACAATTGTTATCTCTGTCATTTTCGCGTCAACTCCGCCTGATCCGACTTTCATGACAACAATTTTATTTGTCCCTTCCGGAATATCGAAAGATGCCTTCTTTGGTTCATCGGACGGGGTAAATTCGACCTGCGACAGCATTTTATCTCGATTGTAGGCTCTCGCGGAGACCGCTTTAATAAATTGGATCGTTACGGAATTCCCTGCTATTTCTTTCTGTTCTCCTTTTTGATAAGTAAATTCAAGCTTTCCGGCAATATACTTGCTTAGGATCAAAGATATGCCCGGGTCCCTGTCGCCGGATCGCGCCTCCAGTTCTATGCCGCTGTCCAATATGCCTGAATAATCGGCGCCGTTAAATGAATTCTGCTGTTCCACAAGAGAACGCAATGAACATAATTCCTTATTTGTCGGCGTGCACCCGCCGAGCAGAAAGATAAAACCGACCGGGGGCACATATCTCAAATAGCTGACCGCTTCGGCCGCCTTCATTCCCGCGCCCAAAGCTCTATCAATGGCTTTCGCGGCTTCGCCGTCGCGTTTTACCGTCGTCATCTGCTGCTGCAAACCGGAATTGGCGCTTGTTCTGTTTTCAACTGTTATATCAGCCATATTATTTCTCCTTCGGCACGATCCCGACGTTCGACATCTCTACATCGACAGGACCTTTGCCTACTTTCATTACCACGATCTTGTTTGTTCCTTCGGGAACGTCCAACTGCGATTTTTCGGCCGTTGCTTTCGGAGAGATCGCAGATTGTCCTAACAATTTATCCGACTGATAATCGGTCGGCGACTCGGCTTTTATAAATTGAACAGTGATCGGACCTGCGGAATTGGCCGCGGCTTTGCCTTCAAAAACGAGTTTTCCGCTCGCCGGATTGGCAAGATTTATCGCGATACCAGGATCGGAGTCGTCTTTTCCGGCTTTTAGAAATAATCTATCTGATTTTGAGAGATACCCTTCCGCGCCGTTAAAAGAGTCCTGTCTGCAAAACAACGAAGACAACGGCTCTGGCTCTACAGGAGCGGCTACAACCTTCAACGTTGCAACTTCAGAGTCTTTTGATCCCGCCGGAGTCTTTGTGCTTTCATCCGCTTTGGCGGCTGCTTTGCCGGCAGCAGCCATATTCGAAGTCACCGGAGACGCAGTACTTGAAACGACTTCTTTCTTGACACCCGGAAGAATAATGACATCTTTCATTGTTAGATCGACCGAACCTTTGCCGACTTTCAAGATCACTATCTTATTGGTCCCTTTTGGTATCTGCAGGGTTTCAGCTTTCGCTTCTTTCCCGGGGGTGATCTCTTCCTGTTTCAATATTTTGTCCGACTTGTAATCGTCAAATGACTTTGCCACGATAAACTGTATCGCAACCTTTCCTTCACTGGTGCTATATCCGCCCGGAGCCGACCCAGTGTGAGTGAACGATAAAACCCCGTCGTTCACCTCTTTAATATGTATGGCCATCCCCGGATCGGTCGCCGAAGATGCTTTAAGAGTAACTGTTCCGTTACTGACAAAGCCCTCTGCATCGTTGAAAGCGTCCTGTTTTCTGACGCTATTGCCGAGGCATCTCGGATCGACAACCTCTGCCGCGCCTACCGTGATAAAAGGAAGATATGAAAGTGATGCGAGAGTTGTGGGCCTTGCTGGGGTCTGTCTCTCATTCGAAGTTTCGATCGTCGAATAAGTTTTTGTTTCACCGCTGACTGAATTGATGCTCATAAAATTTCTCCTTTGAATTTTATGCTCCTCAATGGGAATCTCTGGATCATCTAACCGTCCATTTCACGATCGCTTTCACCTCCAATTCCCCCTGTTTTATTACCCTTTCCTCTTGTGCCAGTATATCGTCACCTTTTTTCCGAAATTTCACTTTATTTTGGTGGGGCCCCTTTTTCTGTCAAAACCCTTTCTGCTCCATCTTTTTGCTCAGAAAGCACAACACTCGACAAATTCGCTTTATGCTTTCCTAATACAGTCTTGAATTCATCCAGATTTTTATCTTTAAGCGCCCATTCGCCTTGCTCGTTATCTATATCGAAGTAAACTAGAGCATCAACTCCGTCTTCATTGTTAGGTTTCGTAATATAATCTATCGCGGAAGTGATTGTGGCATCTTCGGGTTTAGTCACATCTTTCGGAGCGTCAAGGCTCTGCCGGTTTCTGCCGTACTCCGCGATCATTATCGGAAGCCCTTTGTATAGAGGATTTTCTCTGATTTTTTTTACGCCGCTTTCAAATAATGTGTCCGCATTTTTCCATTTGCCAACATCTCCCTGTCCTTTTGCTATGTTATGGTTTCTCCCTTGATACACGTCTAGGCCAACCCAATCAACATATCCCGCCCCTGGAAAATATTTGTCGTAGTCTTTTTGTTCGGTATCTGGCTTAAGATCGGGATTATAAACAAAAGTTATATTATTCGCGCCGTTTTCGAGCATAAGATCGTGCGCTAGCCTGAAATATTTTTTATATTCTTCCGGTGTTGTGCCTGTCGTCCCCCATGAATACCATGAACCGTTCATTTCGTGTCCCAAAGACAGAAACAGCGGGTGTCCGAAATCTTTCGCCCATTTAGCAAAATCGACATATTTCTCGTAGTAAGGTCCGTTTTTGCTGTCCAGCTGCGACACTATATCCGACAAAGTTATCATCTTTTCAGGCTTGCTCCTGTCATTATTCGCCCAATTGCCCGGTTGTTCCTTTATGAACAATATCCTCTTGTCGTCATTAAAAATGTTTTCGTCCGCTACAAAAGGCCTTCCCCCTGCAGGCGGTATGCTCCAAAAACTCACGACAAAGTTTAAATGTGCGCCGGTCTTAACTTCAAAGTCTTCCACTTCCTTCATTCCGGTATTATTTCCAAGATGAGCGCCTATATACACGCCCCCGTTTGCCGGCGGAATGATTACTGTCCGGCACGGCATTTTTAGTTTTGCCGGGTCTTCATTTGCGGGCATTACTTGAGGGGGTTTTGGTTGTTCCATAGTTACTGTAGGTTTTAATGGTTCCTTAAAAATATTCAGCTCCTCAGGAAACGAGGGGCTGAATTCAGCGAATGCTTTCTTCGGCACATTAGTTTCTTGTGTTTTTGCAATTTCAATATCAGCGGTCTTTTTCGTTACATCCGGAAGTATGATAACCTTAGTCATTTCTACATCTATATTTCCGCTTCCTGTCGTCATTATCACGATCTTGTCCGTTCCTTCGGGTATCTGAAAAGCTTCCGCCTTTGCTTCGTTTCCGGTTATAACATCTTCCTGTCCCAATATTTTGTCTTTATGGAAGTCATCAGGATCGGATTTTATGAACTGTATCAGATATAAACCGTCCTTCGATCCCCCGGACATGGTCCCTTTATGAATAAAAGACAAAACTCCGCCTTTTAATTCCTTAATATCTATCGCAAGTCCCGGATCAACAGACGAAGAAGCCTTTAATGAGATATTATCGTTTTCAACATGCCCATCCATACCATTAAAAGGATTTTGCTTAATAACATAATTGCCGATAGCTCTAGGATCGACATATTTAGGTACGGCTTCTACTATTTTGGGTTTGGCCTCGATTGCTGGTTTAGGCGTTTCTTCTTTTGCCGGGATTGTCACCACTATTTCTCGATCAGGCGATGATATTTGATTTTCGGGAGATTGTCTGTTCACGCTCGGTTCAGAATTTACAGAAACTTGTTTTTGACACTGTTCTATAATGCTCGGTACCATAATGTTTTTCTCAATTCCGGCTTTTTCCAAAAGAGCCGTTTCTTCTGTGTCTGTTTATCGACTGCATTTTTTGAAAATTTCACACAAAATAGTTTATTGGTAGGAAAGTATGGGGACATGATAACTCCCTTGGCGGGCGCAATTATCGTATTGGGGAGCTAAGGTCGCGCCCGCGATAAGAGATTGAAAAGCGGCAAATAGAAAAATCAAAGTCATTTTTCAGGAAAAGACAACATAGAGAGAAAAAAAACAAGCCTGGTCGCCGTGCGCTTTCCGTGTACATTCACACTTAATTGAGCGTAAATACCGAAATGTGCACGGCGGGCAGGCGGGTCAAACGACTGGAGAATAAATGCAATACGGAGCTGTT